>MDSV01152450.1_pt1 | contig 18004 bp, 9 predicted proteins | sample 810851 | NCBI WGS metagenome assembly MDSV01 (sample SAMN05326640, study PRJNA326480) | marine metagenome | isolation source: seawater | place: Atlantic Ocean: North East | collected 2012 | reverse complement strand
ATTTTAAAAGTATTGTAATTGGTTCCTGATGAACTTATAAGAAATAGCAATCCATACCTTTCCTCGTTTCCACTTCTCGATGAACCACTCATCAATCTAACGTCACCATTAGGTTTTAAATGAGAAGCATCATTTTTAAGCTCTATATTTTTAACTTCTATATATTGTTTATTCTCAATAAAAATTGAGGCTTGGTAACCATTTCCATCAATTATAGGTTTGTTTCCGGTACCATATTTATCGATTGTAATTAAACTACTGGAGGAAGCTCCCGATCCATTTAGTTTAAAATATCCTTTCCATGTATCACCCGATTTAAATTTTATTTTATCACCTCCAGCAAATGTTATACTGTTTAATTTACCAAGATTTTTGTAAGGGGTTCCCTCTGATGTTCCATTGTTGGAATCATTTCCAGAAGAATAACTAATGTAATATGTCGTATTTCCTGGTGATGTAAAAGGGGTGTGTCCTGATGGGTCTGTTTCTGAGTCAGAATTATCAACATTAAAAGTGGCTCCACTTGTTGGAGAGGATGTTACAACATTCCCAGACAGGTCAGTACCAACAGAAAGAGAAACTGTTCCGGTACCATTGCCTGTTGGTACTGAATAGTCATAAGTGTAAATCGTTGGACTTGTTTTTGTCATGTTTGTTGCTGATACATTCGCGATTCCAGAACCATTAATGATAATCTTTGGAACTGGGGAATCTCTCATTTCTTCATTAAATGTTGCAGTAATTTTTATAGTTTGACCGTTGATGTAAGGTGAAGGTGAACTGTAGGTTATTGAGGCTGTAGGTGCACTTCCATCGGTTTGATTTAAACTTGTACTTCCATATTCAAACGCTCCCAAATCAATAGTATTTCCTGAACTTGAAATCAAATTATAATTAAAATCGTGAACAGGATTATAATCGGAACTTGTGTAACCAGCATCTTTTGCAGGACTTGTGGATTGTAAACTGAAGTTTTTGTTTTGAGGATTTGAATTTGTGGCGTCCACGAAAAGAGGATCAATTCCGTCAATTGTTCTTTGAATAATCGAAATTGTGCCGACCATTCCTAAATGATTTGAGCATTGGTAATAATATGTTCCAACAACACTCGGCGTCCAAACCAAAGAGCTATTAGTTGTTCCGTTATTGGATATCCCTGAACTAATTTGATTTGCATTTCCCACTCCAGCTGTAGTTTTTAAGAAAAATGGGTGGTTGGCAGCATTGACCGAAAATGTTACTTTATCTCCAACCTTAAATGTTAAATTAGGATCATTTCCTGAAACCGCTCCAGAATTATCATTTCCAGAAAGAGTGTAATTTGAGCTATTGCTGGCTGTTACATTTATTGTATAATTATTATTGACTTCCGGTTGTTTTATATTTGTGGAAATAGTCCCATTTCTTTTTCCGATAAACTGATCATTATCCAAATTACTACTAAACTTTGTCCCAGGTCCCACCAAATTATTTTTATAATCTAAATTCAAGCCAGAGGGATAAAAAACAACATATGCTGGGTCATCATAATTTTTTGCCCAAACAATATTATTGTAAACTTTAACATCAGTCGAAGTGTGTACAACCAAACCACTTGCTTTTTGTCTACCCACCCAAACTCCACTTTCAAAACTTCCAATTGCATTTTTCCATTCTTCATCATCCATATTTCCTGCAATATTGTCTGGACCATCGTTGTCGTAATTGTGTGGTGGGCCATCATTGGTCCATTCAGTATCACCAGCTCCGGGTACCTCTCCATTTTTGTAAATTGTATTGTTCGTTACCAAAGTGTTATTAGTTTTATGAACAACAAGACCATTGAGTCCATTTCCCCACGAAACATTATTAGCAAAATAGAAACCTCCGCTATACTGACCATTGGGATTCTGATCTGCGCCACCACCACCATTATCATTATTTCTTGTGATGTATACCCCCGAGCCATCGATTATTTTATTAAAACCTCCACACCCGTAACCATTATCATCAGCATTATCTCCGTAATTCGTGTAATTACCATCAGCCCCAGGACATTTATAAACTGCTGGTGATCCTGAGGAAAAAGTGGTGTAACCAGGATTAAAGTAAGGAAGCTTGTTCATATTTTGATAAACCAAATTGTGTTCAATTCGCATTTTAGTAATTGAAAGATTATCAACATTTTTAGATTGAGCTATAACTATAGCACTTGGAGCGCTAAAAGTCCACCACGTTGTTCTGTAAACTTTATTATGAGCTAACCTTACATAATCTCCATTATTAACCCTTATTCCAGATCCTGGAGTTTCAAAAACTTCATTGTTGTGAATATTAACATAATTTCCTCTCCAAATATTTATGCCTGTTCCTGAATAAAGATTTCTCTTTGGACCTCCGGATTTATAGCTAGTACCTTTTACATTTGGATTGGGTGGGGACGACGCATAAATAGCTTGTACCATTGTGTCCCTATTTTTTTTAGCACTTTTGTAAGAAATATTAGCACTAGCTCCTTGAACTTTTAATCCAGCTATCTCTAAATGTTGAACGGTCCAAGGGTTTCCACCATTGCCAGTTGCACTGTTTTGACCAAAAATTAATCCACCGCTACCGTCAAATTGAATTAAAGGCGTGTGATGATTTCCAGAACCATCTATAAAATTTCTTATTACTATGGGTCTATCAATAGACCCATTTTTACTAGCTAACCAATTGTCTGAATCATAACTTCCTATTGATGTATAAGCCCCATTATCGTTGTCATCCTCTGAAACCCAGTTGTTTCCTGAATCATTAAACTCATCATCACCATCCCAGTTACTATTTCTGTATGTTCCAGTTTTTAGTAAAACTATATCTCCAGGTTTGTAATTGTTGTTATCTTTTGTAGCAGCAGTGATACTAGTAAAATCACCACCTGACTCTGCAACAATCCATTCATTCCATTCATTACCCTCAGATCCACTTGCTAAAACTATATTATCTATCCAATAAGTTCCAGTATTTTTAAAATCCAATCTAAGCCTTCCCTCATTTGTATTTCCATTAGGTGTTATATCTAATCTTATATAATGCCATCCTTTGTACATGATAGTATGACTAACGATGTCACTTATTATTCCACCTGAAGCGCCATCTCTGAAACTAAAATCAATAACATCACCCAGATCACCTTTTACGTATAGTGACACATTCCACTTATTTCCACTTGAAATAGTATATCCACCACACTGACTTAATGTAGTAACAATTCTTACTCCATTTGCTTGGTTATTTTGGTTTTCAGGAACCACAACTTTAAGTGAACCTCCGTTATTACCTTCTCTATGATAAAAATCATTCGTTTCTAGTGAAAAAGTACCTGTAGCACTTTTCCACCATCTGTTTGATATCGAGGATTCATCGAAATACCCCTTTTTATTGGTAGTATCGAGACACTGTGAATAAGAAAGCCCAAGACCAGAAAAAATAAATAATAAGAGTAAGTTTTTATTAATCATTTTTTTCTAATATCAGTGATGTTTCTTTTTTTATTAAAGTTCTTTTGAAAGCAAAAAGTGCCGGTTTCGGTTTTAGATTTTTGTCAAATAGAAACCTGTAACCGTTGGTGTGACTGCCTGGTCTATCGATCATTCCCCATGTATTGAATGTAACTACTCCACTATCTTTTCTTGAGATTAAAACTTTTAAAACATTAGAATATGCTGCCGATTGTCTTTGCAAGGATTTATTTGTTGGTGGGTCCTCTTTGATTCTGTAATCCATTTCAGTTACATGAAAATCCATTCCATTGGAATGAGTCCAATCAATTAAAGATGCTAGATAATCGAGTTTTCCTTTATTTAAGGCCAAGTCCTCAAAATCTTTTAAATGAGCTTGCCAACCTATTCCATCTACTCTAAGACCTTTTTGTTTTAAATAAAGAATTGTTTGTAAGATTTTTTCCCACATGACCGGTTCCATACCGGCATGTTGATTGTATACTAGGCTTACATTTGGAGCAAACTGATTTGCAATTTCAAATGCTCGTACAATGTAAAGCGGTATACCATCCTCATTTAAACCAATTTGAGTCCAAGGATTTTCCCATTTTTCATCCCCAGGTTTTTCTGCAAACCAACTTCCATCTCTATTAACAGTTTCATTAACTACATCCATCCATTTCACAGAAGGCTCCTCATTAACCTTAATGCATAGAGCTGTAAAAAATTCATTCATATTAGTTGACAATTCCTTTTTTGTTCTAGAATCATTCTTAGCCCATTTTGAAGCTTGGGGACTTATCGGACCATGAACCCTAAGTGTAATGTTATTTTTATTTGCAAACTCTAAGTAATCTTCAAACTTTTTCCATCTCCAAACACCTGGACTGGGATGAATCTGTGCTTGTTTGGAGCAGTTCTCAGGGGTTGAATATGTAAATTCACTCAAAAAAAGATCTTCTACAGGTGTATTTAATTGTTTGTGGTTAAGTGTCGCACCTACATAAAACGAATTCAAATCATACTGATTTTCAATTAAAATATTTTTAATTGAATACTTATTTTCTGTTTGTGAAAATAATAACCCACTGAACAACAAAAGAGCTAGGTTAATAACTTTCAATTTAAAAGACTATCGGTGAAAAAAATATTAAAATACCAATTACAATCATTACTAGTACAATTGAAAGAGTTATATCAATTTTTGAATATGACTTTTCTGCACTTATACGATCCTCGTTACTTAAGGTTCCATATGACAAACCTCTAATTTGATTATAGTCAGGTTCTGATGTCAATAATGAAACACTGATACACAAAACAACAGAAAACAAAAACATCCATATTGCCATGTATGAGAAATTTATTGATGCAAACTCAAATAAAAACCCGCTTTCAATTAAACCTTCATTTGTAGCAATTTCAGATCCTAATCTCAATATAAGCAAAAACAACCCACTAAAAAGTGTGACGATAGCGGCTTGTGCATTTACCCTTTTCCATATTATACCAAGAAGAAAGACAGTGGTCACAGGTGGTGCAATGTAAGCTTGAACATTTTGTAAATATTGGTACATAACCCCTCCCCCAATTTTTTCCATAATTGGAATCCATGCAATCCCTAAAACTACGATTACAACTGTGGCTAATTTTCCAACATTGACTAAAAACTTCTCAGACTTTTCAGGACTAATTTTTTTATATATATCAATTGTAAAAATTGTTGAACACGAATTAAAAACTGAAGCCAACGAACTCATCAAGGCTGCCATAAGTCCACCTGCAACCAAACCTTTGAGTCCAACAGGAAGTAAAGTCGTTACCAACATGGGAAAAGCTCGGTCAGCCCTTTGTAAACCTGTTTCTGGGTCTATTACACTAAAGACTTCAGGGTTCTGAATTGTAAGAGCATAAGCAATGATTCCAGGGACAAGGAAAATAAGAATCGGTAATAGTTTTAAATAAGCACCAAAAATAGCACCTCTTCTTCCTATTGTTATATTGTTTGCAGCCAATGTCCTTTGAACTATATATTGGTCTGTACACCAATACCAAATTCCAACAATTGTTCCTCCAAAGAGCAATCCAGCCCAAGGAAAATCAGGATCATCCCAAGGTCTCCACATATTAAAATGCTCTGGGCTGACTTCTATTACAGTTTTTGTAAGTTGATTCCATCCACCTACCTCCTGAAATCCTAGATAAGTAATTATGATGGAACCTGCAATGAGCACTACAGTTTGTAAAGTCTCAGTATAAACAACGGCCTTCAATCCACCTATTATTGTGTAAATTCCAGTAAATACGACAATTCCTATTGCACCAACCCAAAAATCTAAATTCAATAGCTCAGAAACTACAATTCCACCAGCATAAATTGTAACAGAAACTTTGGTTAAAACATAGGCAAACAGAGAAAAAACTGAAAGAAACCATCTGGATCTACTGTCAAATCTTTTTTCTAAAAATTCAGGCATTGTAAAAGCTCCGCTTCTAATGTAAAAAGGCAAAAACAACCAACCAAGTAACAATACAATCCAAGCGTGCAATTCATAGTGGGCAAGTGGAGTTCCTGATGAAAAACCAGTACCTGCGAGCCCTACCACATGTTCAGACCCTATGTTCGACGCAAAAATTGATGCTCCAATGACAAACCAACCAACATTTCTCCCTGCAAGAAAATAATCCTCAGTATTTTTATTTTTTTGTAGGGCTACCCAAACTGCGACTCCAATCAAAATTGCAAAATAAACACCTAAAACAGCCCAATCTAAACCCTCAAAAATTGTTTTTGTCCCTTCCATAAATTTTATCTTATATAATTAAATAATATGTTTTCTAAAAGTTCTTGCTTTCCACTTCTTGGTATTATTTCATCACCAACACTTGCAATATTGTATAAGTCCTCTAGCTTTAATTTACCTTGCTCAAATTCTTTTCCCTTTCCACTATCAAATGATTCGTATCTTTTTTTAAGCATTTCAGGAAAAGGAGATTCTGTTAATAGTTTATCAGCGATCAACAATGCTCTGGCAAAGGTATCAGCTCCACCAATATGAGCAAGAAAAAGATCTTCCCTGTCTGTTGAATTTCTTCTCAACTTGGCATCAAAATTAACTCCTCCACCTTGAAGTCCACCAGATCTTAAAAAAACCAACATTGCTTCAGTAGTTTCTTGGATGTTCATCGGAAATTGATCAGTATCCCAACCATTTTGATAATCACCTCTGTTCGCATCAATACTTCCGAGCATTCCAGCTTTTGCAGCAACCGTTAATTCATGTTGAAAAGTATGTTGAGCTAATGTTGCATGATTTACTTCAATGTTAATTTTAAAGTCATTTTGAAGACCGTATTCATTTAAAAAACCTATGGCAGTTGCACTATCAAAATCATACTGATGTTTAGAGGGCTCACTTGGTTTAGGTTCAATGAAAAATGTACCCTCAAATCCTTTGGATCTAGCATAATCTCTACACATTGTTAAAAATTGAGCCATGTGATCCAATTCCCTACCCATATCAGTATTCAAAAGAGACATATAACCTTCTCTTCCTCCCCAAAAAACATAATTTTCACCATTTAAAGCAATTGTAGCATCAAGTGCCAACTTAATTTGACCTCCAGCTCTAGCAACCACATTAAAATCTGGGTTTGTAGAAGCACCGTTCATGTAGCGGGGGTTTGAAAAACAATTTGCAGTTCCCCATAGCAATTTTATCCCTGAATCCCTCTGTTTTTTCTTAATGTATTCAACAATAGTATTGAGTCTTTGCTCGGACTCCTTAAAAGAAGATCCTTCACTTATTAAATCAACGTCATGAAAACAAAAATAATCGAATCCCATTTTTGATATAAATTCAAATGCAGCATCAGCCTTATCCTTTGCTGCTTGTATTGGATCTCCAGAGACATCCCAAGGAAAATTTTGTGTAGGTTGCCCAAAAGGGTCTGAGCCGTCACCACAGAAAGAATGCCAATATGCAACAGCAAATTTAAAGTGTTCTCTCATTGTTTTTCCAGCAATAACCTGCTCAGGGTTGTAATATTTAAAAGAAAAAGGATTTTTTGAATCCTTGCCTTCATATTTGATTTCTCCTATTCCATTAAAAAATTCTTTTTTTCCTATGATTGCCATAATATTAATTTAGTATTGTTTTTAGTTTATTTTGCCAATTTTCATATGCCTCAATATATTCTAATCTGTTTTTTGTTGGTGTAAAAGTTTTTACATAATCGTATTTTGTTACATTTTCTGAAAAACTTTTGAAATCATTTCCATAGCAACTTACCGCCCTAGCTGCTCCATAAGCACCTGATACATCATGAATCTCTATTTCTTTATTTAAAACATTAGAAATTGTTTTGGAAAAAATTTCAGATTGAAATAAGTTATCATTACCAGCCCTAATTAAAGTCGGTTTAAAATTATCATTAATTAAGATTTTCATTCCATAGATAAATGAAAAAGCAATACCCTCTAGTGATGCTCGAATTAAGTGTGATTTCGAATGGATATTGAAATTTATACCATGTAAAGAGCTTCCAATATTTTTATTTTCAAACATTCGTTCAGCACCATTACCATAGGGGTAAACAAAAAGACCGTCTGATCCAATTTTTACGTTAGATGAGATTTTATTCATTTCAAAATAAGAACCAGAGTTGGTATTGTTTTTCATCCATTTGTATTGAATTCCTGCTCCATTTAGACACAATAATTTTCCAATTAATTCATTTTTTTTATTGTAATTAACATGAGCAAAATTGTTTATTCGAAGAGACTCTTTTGATTTTATATTATTTGTAATGGCATATAAAACTCCAGAGGTTCCTCCAGTCGCTGCTACTTCACCAGAATTCAAAACATTTAATGACATCGCATTATTGGGTTGATCACCTGCTCTATATCGAACTGGAACACCAACAGGAAGGCCAGATTCTTCAGATCCTTTCTTATTAACATAACCTTGGTCACTAAAATTTTCTAGGGTTTCGGGTACTAAGGAATGGTCTATTTGAAAATAATCCAAAAGCCAGTTTGCCACCTTTTTTTCTTTAAAATCCCAAAACATTCCCTCAGAGAGACCATTAGCCGTTGAAACCATATCACCAGTTAATTTATAAGCTATAAAATCTCCTGGTAATAGAAATTTATGAATCTGGCTGTAAATTTGAGGTTCATTGTTTTTTACCCAAGCAAGTTTACTTGCAGTAAAATTTCCAGGTGAATTCAAAAGGTTTTCATTGCATTTTTTTGGGCCAATCTTATCATAAGCCTCGTTTCCAAGATCTATAGCACGATCATCACACCAGATAATAGAATTTCTTAAAACTTCCCCATATTTATTTAATAACACCAAGCCATGCATTTGGTATGAGATACCAATTCCATGAATTTTGGAGGGTTCTATATTTGTTTTTTTTATAATTTTTTTTGTTCCTTTACAAATACATTTCCACCAAAAGTTGGGGTCTTGCTCAGCCCATCCATTTCTAGATGATACAATATCCATTTCTGTTTCTGGTTCGTTAATTATAGATATCTTTTGGCCTGATTGTGCGTCAGTCAATGCGACTTTTAAAGATGAGCTTCCTAAATCAAAACCAATGTTATACATTATTTATTCTAGGGTGTTAATAGTTTGGATTGTTCCATCCTCATTGTGAATTAACTCCCTTACCTTTACAGATCTTAAGAAATCTTTGCCAGATCTTTGTACATCGTGATAAAACAAATACCATTTTCCATCGATTTTAGTAATTGAGTGATGGTTAGTCCACCCTTTGACTGGTTGATTAACCACACCGCGATATGTAAATGGACCATATGGATTGTCTGACGTAGCATATACTATTAAGTGAGTATCACCTGTTGAGTAGCTCAGATAGTATGTGTCTTCAATTTTGTGAATCCAAGGAGCTTCAAAAAACCTTCTAGACAAATCTCCACCTTTAATTAATTCACCATTTTCATCCAAAATATCTATCTGACGAAGTTCCTCGTCAAACTGTAACATATTATTTTTCAAACGAGCTATTCTAGGCTTGATCGCAGGCTCGTTAGGTTTATTTAAATCTCTTAGTGAGCCATTATATTCATATTTACCAGTTTCCCATCTCTGTAATTGACCACCCCAAATACCACCAATATAGATGTAGGCTTCTCCATTGTCATCAATAAAAACGGAAGGATCTATACTATAACTTCCTTTCATGGGTTTTCTTTGTGGTTTAAATGGACCTGTCGGACTTTTAGAGGTTGCAACACCAATTCTAAAAATATCTTCATTATCCTTAGCTGGAAAATAAAAATAATAGGTGCCGTTTTTGTATGCTGCATCAGGAGCCCACATTTTTTTTGTAGCCCAAGGGACATCAGTAACTTTTAGTGCAACAGGGTGAACTGTTACTTCTCCACCAATTTTGTCCATTGATAAAACATGATAATCGACCATATCATATTGATTTCCACTATCATCAGGAATTCCTCCAAATTCAACATCGTGAGATGGATAAATGTATATTTTTCCATCAAAAACATGTGCTGAAGGATCAGCCGTATAGATTTCAGTTGTTAATGGTTTGTCTGGGTTTGTTTGGGAAAAAACTTGAACCGAGATCATTGTAAAAAATATTGCTACTTTTTTCATATTTAAAAAATTGGTTTCTCAGAAAAATCTCTCATTTCTTTGAGTTTTTTTGAATAATGTTCTACTATATTTTTATAATTGGGATCTTCAGAAATATCTACTGATTGTCTTTTGTCTTTTTTCATGTCAAAAAGCATATTTTGATTGACAATAATTTTTGTACCAGGAATGTGAGTTTTAGCACCTTTTTTATTGGTTTGTGTTTTTGGATAGTAAAGTATTTCATGATAAGAGTACTCTTTATCTTGAACCACTTCTCTAAATTGGTATCTACTGTATATTTCTTTTTTAAATTCTAAATTTGGGTTTTTTAAAATTGAAACAAAACTCTTTCCATGTATGTAATTAGGTGGAGATAATCCAGCTATTTCACTAATTGTTGGGTAGATATCAACATATTCAACCAGTGCTTCTGTTTGTACATTTTTTTTCATCCCCGGTGAAGACACAATTAATGGAACATGAATTGCTTCTTGAAATGTATGATGTTTACACCAAAAACCATGTTCACCAAGAAAAAAACCATGGTCACTCCAAAAAATAATAGTCGTGTTTTCTCTTAAACCCAGGTCATCCAAAGACTGAATCAACTTACCAACCATTGCATCCATATAACTTACACTTGCATAATATGATTTTATCAAATCTTTTTCCATTTGATCACTAACAGGTCCCGCTTGAGGTATATCTAAATATGCATTCCTTAGTTCAGTCCATTGATGATTGGCTCTTGAGGGTGCATTTTCAGGAATGGATCTGAGTTCAGAAAATATTAATTCATTATCATCATATAGATCTCCGTACTTCTTGGGCTGAATAAATGGTAAATGAGGTGAGATATAACCAACTGCTAAAAAAAAAGGGTCTTTCCTGTTTTTTAACTTTTTAAGGGTTTGAATGGCAAAATTAGTTAATTTTCCATCATTGTAAGCATCATCGTTAACATCAGCATATTCAAATGCTGGAGACTTTATAGCCCCAGTATTTGGGTGACGTTCATTTCTTCTTATAGTTTCTGATTTGGATTTTGGATTTTGATATGATTTATGATTTTGGAAGGATCTGCGAATATCCCATTCATCAATATTATCATTCGAGTCATGGTAAATTTTGCCCAAAGAAACTGTTGTGTAGCCATTTTTTTTAAATAGTTTAGGCAGCGTTACTGCTTGAGGCAAATCCTCATCAGCCCTAGAGTAATATCTATAAAACCTAGAATTACTTCCTCGAACTCCTGTTAAAATACTTGCTCTGCTTGCACCACAAACAGCTATATTGGTATAAGCTTGATTAAACTGGACACCCTGTTTTGCAAGATTATCAATATTCGGTGTAACCATATTTTTATATCCGTAAGAATTAATTAGTGGTCTTAAATCATCAACTCCGATAAAAAGTATATTTTGCTTTTTTTTTAATTCAGTGGTAATTTCTTTTTTATCCGAAATTAATTCTACAGAATTGAGCAATAACAGAGAGTTAAAAACAACTAAAAGAATAAAAAAATTCATATGTTTTCAGAAAATTATTGTTTTCTAGATTCGTTTATCGCATTCATCAAGCTTTGAGCAATTTTCTTACCAAATCTTTCTACTAGTTTATTCTTCAAATTTAAACGTCCAGTTGCATATATTTTCTTTTTATCCTCTTGGCTAGTTGCACCAGAAGCCTTTATTTCATTTGCATTTTGTATCATTTGATCTAATTGAACTTTCTTGAAATACTCAGCATCTTCAGGTTCAAGTTCAATTTTTTCTAGAACATAGCTAGATATTTTCTTAGATTGATTTAACTGCCACTTATTTGCGTCTTGAGCAGAGACAAATAATGAAGAGGTCAGCATAAGAATTATAAAGTATTTTTTCATTTAGTCATTAATTAAATCATTAGAATTTATTTCATTAACCGGAATCTTTAATTTCATGATTTTAGTTTGGTCAGTTTCATATACCATATCTCTGTTAGCAGCATATTTTTTACTTCCCTTCCATACTTTTTGTCCAATAGATGAGTTGTGAGGTGTTATTGTGTGATCCATAAAATACTGGTATCCTCTTCTTCTGTTGTTGTGAGAATCCTCACCTTCACCCAGCAATTCAAATTTGTACTCATCCATGATTGCATTTCTAAAAGAATCTTTTCCTGCAGAATATTCAGCTCTTGCGTTAACTCCAGCTCTGTCGAGAACTGGTTGTAAGTATGTCATTTCTTCTCCATTACCTAGTTCATTAGAAATTTCTGCCAACATGAGTAACAATTCAGCATATCGATATACAATAATGTTTTGGCTGTTGAATTGAGCCGCATGATTTGTGTCTTTTTCAGCAAATTTAAAAAGATATGGATGTGCAGCACCAAATCTACCTCTGCCAGGGTTTGCTGGATAAACTTTAACAGGCCTACCATTATCTGCTCTAAAATAACTTGAAAGGTAGGTAGCATCGTATCTTTTATCAGTAATACCATACGTTTTTGCATGATAATCATGGAAAAATGCATTGACTCTCAACCATCCAAAGTGAAATCCTTTCTTCCATTTCCATGGGGAGAAATTTCTTCCCATTTGTGAATTTGTAGCACTTTCAGAAATTTGTAATTCAAATATTGATTCACTAGTATTTTCCGTTGAATCTGTAAATAAAGTAGAATAATCAGAAACAAGTGTGTATTTTCCATAAGCTTTTTTAGCCTCGTCATAAGCCATCTGCCAAGTACCAGAACCTAAGTTTGGATTGGATGCCATTGTCATGTAAACCTTAGCCAACAACATATTTGCAGCGTATTGCTTAGGGTAACCCACACCAGCATCACCATTTAATAATTCGGAGGCTTTTTTTACATCTTCAACTATCTGTGAATATACTTCTGCTTCAGTTGACTTGGCTTTGCTTGTGTTACCTTCGGAAGCCATTTCTAACCAAAGTGGTATTTCACCCCACATCCTAACTAGTGAAAAATATGACCAAGCTCTAACTAAATGAGCATGTCCTGCAACATCATTCAAAGATTTTTCCGTAGCTGATACAGGGTTAGAAACAGTTGGAATTTTAATAATAGCTGTATTTGTTCTTGCTATTGCTCTGTATAGTCCAAACCAAAGGTCTGATACATCACCATGGTATCCAGGATCTAATTTAAACAGTGTAGAATTATCCGCACTATTTAGCCTGTTCCCTCCTTTACCGGTAACCATTAAACCTGAAAGTCCGTTAACAACAAAAATTCTTTTTTCCTGAACTTCATAAGTGGTTAAAGCTTCATAAAAACCATCTCTAGCACCTTGTGCAGCCCCAGGATCGCTATACATTGTATCTTCAAGAAAGGGTGGATTTTCATCTAAGTCATAGTCACATGATACAACTATAAGAAATAACAGTAAATATTTTAAATACTTCATATTGAACAATTTTTTAAGATTTATTTTCATTTTTAAAAGTTAAAGTTTAAACCAACAATTATGGTTCTTGAGTTGGGTTTATTGTTCCAATCATGACCAATTATCAATCCATCATAAAGAAATGAGGTTACCTCGGGATCATACCCAGAATAATCAGTCCATGTGTACAGATTTCTACCCTGCAAATACACATTACAAGAATCAATAAATTTCACTTCATCTACGTTTACATCATAATTTAATGTAAGACTATTTAGTCTAAGATAACTTCCATCCTCAATTACTCTATCCATCATTGATGGAAGATTGATTGATGAGTATTCAATAGATGGGTAGGTGTTTGAAGGATTAGACGTTGTCCATCTTTGGGTCCATGCATCACTCATAATATTTCTGTATTCGGATGCATTTTGTATCCATCCAACTCTGTATAAATTGAAATTAGCGATGTCGTTTCCAGAAACTCCGTTAAACAAAGCATTTAAACTCAATCTTTTGTAACTCATGCTTAAGTTAAAACCATAAACAAAGTCAGGATTTGGATTTCCAATTATTGTTTGATCTGCCATGGTGACCTCACCATCATTATTCAAATCCAAAACTTTAATATCTCCAGGACTGGACATTGCCCCATTGATGTTGTACATTGTATCCCCTGTTTGAAAAATACCGTCAGTTTTCCAACCGTAAAACATTCCCACTTCTTCGCCTTCCATAAAAATATTGGCGGCACCTTTAACTGTGTTTCCTCTACTGAATGTATTTCCCAAATAGGAAGGTCTTTGGACTGTTTGATAACCTCCATTTCCATTTGGAAGTAAAACATCACCAGGTGGTAAACCTAAACTCTCAATATTTGTTTTATTGAATGAAATATTACCACCGATAGCAATATTAAAGTCTTCAGTTTCAACAGCGATAACATCCAATCCCAATTCAACTCCTTTGTTGGACATATTACCCCTATTTATTAACATTCTTTCAAATCCAGTCGAAGGAGCTATTGGGCTTTGTTGCAATAAATCCTTTGTTGTTTTATCATACACATCAATGTTACCAGTAATTTTACCATTTAGAAATCCATAATCAATTCCAAAATTTAATTGCTCGGTGGTTTCCCAAGTTAAATTTGGATTAGCAATATTACTTAGAACCAGAGGAACAGATGTACCGTTAGTAGCATCACCATATAAGTTAAGTGATGCACCATAATTGGATAGTGTACCATACGGACCAATACCGTGGTTTCCAATTTGCCCCCACCCAAATCTAAATTTAAGATTGGAAAAAAGATCAAGGTTTCTTACAAAGTTTTCACTACCAGCCCTCCACGCCAATGCAAAAGAAGGGAAAAACCCGTAACGATCTTCTTCTGCAAACTTTGAAACTCCATCCCTTCTAAAACTAGCAGTTAACACATACTTATTTTTGAATGTGTAATTTACTCTACCCAAAATAGAAAATAATTGTTGGTCAGATGCCCTTAAAAATAGGGGTCTTTTTGCAGTATTTCCTAGAGCTGGCTGAGCGATTCCAAGTGAGGCTGTAATAAAATCTTCAATTGCATAAACACTACTTTCAACATCTCTAACGTCATATGTCATTCCAAGGGTTGCATTTACTCTGTGATTTCTATTTACATTTTTATTATATCTTATGAAATTGTTTACTTGATATGTTAATGCATTTAATTTCATTCTCTCGTATCTTCCGTTTGCTCCTTTACCCTGCCAAGTTGTTAATCCAAAAAATCTATCTCTTGTTTTATCACGAAGATTACCACCTACTCTAAATTCGTATTGTAGGCCTGGAATATTGAAATCGTACTTTAAAGCCAAAGAGCCTATCAGTCTGTTTTCGGTTGATTGATCAGTATAATCATTGATCCAAGAATAGGGATTAGATCTTGCTTGATCTTCGTAAAAGTCTTCCACAGTTGATGCGTTATTTCCAATTATTGGATTGTAATTCATGACTTGTTGAACAAAACTCTGATCACCACCAATTAAATCACCACCCTCAGCAAAATCTGATTTACTAAAAAAAGAACTTAGTCTTGCTTCGACTTTAAGCTTTTCATTTATATTGTAATTTAAGTTTAGTCTTAAATCGGTTGTTTTAAAGCTTGAGCCTGAAATAATTCCATTAATATTATTAAAACCTGCTGAAACATAATAGTCACCTTTATCGTTTCCTCCAGAAAACGTAGCACCAAAATTATTTGAGATTCCTGTATTGTACATTTCCTCTTGCCAATCAAAAATAAGGTTAGCTACTGTATCAAGTGTTGTAGTTGGATCACCAGTTGAGGGATCAGGAATGTAGCTGTAAACCTGACGACCATCAATTGAATACATCGGGTCATTTCCAGATCTTGCTCTAAGTGCATTTCTGTATTCTGCATATCCAGGTCCATCTAGCATATTATATTTACCAGTAACTTGACTGAAGGACCTAGTGGAATAGACATTTATTTTACCTTTACCATCACTACTTGAACCACTTTTTGTAGTAATTAAAACAACTCCGTTAGCACCTCTAGAGCCATAAATTGCTGTTGCAGAAGCGTCTTTCAAAACTTCAATTCTCTCTATATCTCTTGGATTTATTCCATTTAAACCACTTTGAGGGTCTTGACCAGTATTTCCATCTCCAGTTGGAACAACGTCTTCACCTGCAGATGAAATGATTACACCATCAATTACATACAAAGGTTCATTATTTCCTCTTAAGCTATTTGTTCCTCTAATTCTCACGCTAATTCCAGAATTTGGATTTGAAGGGTTTTGTGTTACTTGAACTCCTGATGCTCTTCCTTGCATGAGCTGATCAACAGAGGTGGCTGTTTGAGTAACTTCACCCTCAAGTTTAATAGAAGCTACAGACCCTGTGAGATCTCTTTTTAAAACAGTACCGTAACCAACCACAACTACCTCTTCCAGAGCTTCTGTATCTGGTGTCATAGAAATTGTGAAAGAAACAGAATCAGCAACATTTACTTTTTCATCAATGTATCCAATGTATGAGATTACCAATACTTTACTAGAATCTAACGGCACATTAATGGAAAATTCTCCATCAAAATCAGTGATGGCTCCAATTGTATTAGAACCTTCAAGTTGAATTGTAGCACCTGGAAGTGGGGAACCATTTTCATCGTTAATTGTACCCTCTACTGTTTTTGTTTGAGAAAAAACCAAGATAGGAAACAATAAAAGACTAATTATTATTTTCTTCATAATATTTTTATTTATAAGTATGTGATTGTTGTTGTTTTTAAAATGTAATTAAATCACAATTTTCAATTTATGGATTAGTTTTTTAAAATCAAAAGAAACGAAAACATTTTCGTACTAAACATAACGAATGGATGACAAAAAAAAACAGAAAAAACGAAAATGATTTCGTATTCTAATAGTGTAATTTAATGTAATCAGAGTCAAATAAGGTATTTCTCAAATTTTTATCAACTTTGTTCCAACGTGTTTCTTTATCAAGCGGAAAGTTTGCTGGTTTAATTAATGGCATTTTATAACTAATCAAAAAATCATTTTGACTAATCATCCATTTTTTTAACTGTTCTTTTAAAATACTGATTTCTTTTTTGTATTGAGTTTTTTTGATTAAATTATTTGATTCATAAGGGTCGTTTTCTAAGTCATAAAACTCTTCAAATGGCACTTCAGGAAAACTTTCAGCTCCTATTTTAATAAATTCATTAATAATCAGATTTTCTCCAAAATTTTTATGGTAAACATCAATTGAATTATAGTTGATAATGTATTTGTATCTATTGTTTCGGATTGATCTGGATGGAAAAACTTTAGCTCTCATTATGTTTTGTAGTGTAGAAATCCCATAGACATAATTTCTTTCTGTGTTTTTGTTTGATAAAATAGTTTCTTTAAAACTAATTCCATCCAATTCTTTTGATGCTTTACCTCCAGCAATTTCGATCAGTGTTGGTAGAATATCAACCACATTTACAAGCCCTTCATTGACCAAGCCTGGCTTTACAAATTTTGGCCATTTTATTATCAATGGGATTTTTAAACCCACTTCACTAACACCCCATTTTCCTCTTATACCATGATCTGCAGCATAAATAAACAATGTGTTATTATTTATTTTACTATTGTCTAAAATTTTAAGCAGATTTTTAAGTTGGTTATTGTCACTTTCAACATTTTTATAGTATCCCTTTTTATTGTACATCGGAAATTTTTTATCATAAGGGGTTTCAAAAATCATTTCGTCAGTATAATTGGTGTTTTTTGGATATGGACCGTGAGGATAATCTGATGCAACAAACATTAAAAAAGGCTTCTTTGAATGTTTAATGTATGAGCTTATTTTTTCTAAAGGAATATTTTTTTTTGAAAAACTTTGCACTGAATCAGTTGAAATATTTGGAAAAAACCTAGTCCAATTAAAAACAGAATTAGGCTTAACATGACCTTTACCTGCTAATACAACCTCATAGCCAAGTT
>MDSV01111367.1_pt1 | contig 18008 bp, 18 predicted proteins | sample 810851 | NCBI WGS metagenome assembly MDSV01 (sample SAMN05326640, study PRJNA326480) | marine metagenome | isolation source: seawater | place: Atlantic Ocean: North East | collected 2012 | reverse complement strand
GAAAATATAAAAATAAATGTTCCATAAAGTTTAAAAAGTTTATTAAGTATTGGTTTCGATAGTATGTTATTCATCAATATTTTTAATAATGTTTTCTAACTGTTGTACCTTAACCTTAACATCAGAAATATAAAAATCTTCATCTATACTTTCAGATTCTAAATAGTAGTAATCAATTTTTAATTCAGAAGCTAAAGTGAAATAGCAGTTATTTTTATTATCACCGTAGCGACGTATTTCGATTAATTTAGTACCTTCGTTCATAAATAAAATATTAGTTAAAGCTCCACCATGTAGTCCACCAATAATCTCTGCATTTCTATAAAGAGATATTTGTTCAACAAAAGAAATATCTTCAGGGTAGATAATTTGAAATCCATATTGTTTTAACACAGGTATTAAGCTTTCTTCATTAGCTATCTTTCTATGTTTTGATTTATTCCTACTTATCCAAAGTCTATTTGTGGGAGTAGTAATTTCGATGGAAGACTTTAAAAGCGAAGAAAGTGAAGTTATATTTTTATTTGAATAATTACCTGAATCTGTAATGTGACTAGAAATTAATAAGTTTTTAATTTTGTAAGGAGTTTCGTAATCGTATATTGAGTAATTTATATTTAAAAGATTCAGTGTTTCTAAAATGTATTCTTTTTTAATTAGATCGGAACTGATAAGCAATGGATATTTGTTATTATATTTTTCAACCTGTAAATACCTAGTCAAGGTGTCGCAAAACCAGTGAAAATAATGAAAGCTTTTTTCATCTAAAGCCCAGATCCCCTTTTCTAGTGAAATTTTTTGCTTTTTAAAATCTGTTCGTCGAAATGTTTTTAGCGATTTCTTAAAACTAAAAATGATGGGATATTTTTTCATCTTTGTGTACTTGTAATTCCATGAAAAGTATTTAAAACTAAATAGATCTAGATTACGAATATAAAGATTACTTTTTTTAATAAAATGTGAAGACTCAATATATTTCTCTAACTCATGATTAAATAAAAAGTTATCTTTTTTTTGATAGTTTATTGGTAATGTTCTTGCAGAGAGATAACTATTGCCGAGTTTATTTTTTTTCAATTTCAATTTTCTTATTTACTAATTTTTGATTAATTTTTAAGATTAACTTGAGATACCTCTTCATCAATTTATTACTAAATTTATATTCAATTTTTTCTTTATGATTATATAAATTTTCTTCTTTTGTAATCACATTTTCAAACCACCATGAGATAGTTAGTTTTTCTAAATTATTAAGGAGTTTTTTGATTAATATTTTGTATTCAAGTTCGAGTACTTCTTTGCTTATTTCTTCTATTTCTGCATATTCATATTGTGCAGGAGTATGAAGTTTGTTGTAATCATATGATTTATCTACAACTGGAATAACTCCAAAATATAAGGATTCCCAGTACCTGTGCGTATCAAGACCCCAGCCTTCTGGACATGCAACATACTTGTTTTGATAAAGATTTTTAATAAATGATTGTTTTGATTTAATCTCTTCATTTGTAGCCCATGAAAAATCTTTATAATACTTCTTCACACCTTCACGTTTAGCAGAAGTTGATGTATTAAAATTTACTAAAATTGTATTTTTTTTATAGACTTCACGTGAAGTATTTAAAGTATTTTGAATATCTTCAATTTGAAGATTCGCATTTGCATACTCATTTGCTAATCCCAATGGCACTGGTACTAAAAAAGGATCTTCATGATCAACATTTAAGGCATACCAATATTTTACACATGAGGGCCTAAGTTCAAATAGCTCCTTCCCAATGGCGGGTTGAGCCATTTGATGTGTCAAAATGGAAATGTTGTCAATAACTTTAAGCTTGTTAAGAATACTAAAAAGTTCAAAAATAAAGTCTCCTTTACAAAAAATAATATCCCCATCTGATATAGTTAAATAATTTTTTCTATAAATTAAATAATCAGGATTATTTTCGTAAATTGTATATTCTGACTTATCCAAGTTTAAATTTTCGAACTGTTCATGTGTGAGAGCTTCTGCAAATACCAAATCACAATTTCTTGCTATATTGTAACTTGTTAGATAATCTTCTTTGGATAGTGATTTATGAAACTTTATAAGTACATCTTGCATATCTAATCATTATAGATATAAAACTTTATCTGATTGGTTAATAATTTATTGAGATGCTCAATTATCGTTTATAGATTCATTACAAAGTCTCAAATGATTATTTTCATTAATTAATCTATAGTAATGACCCACATGATCTAAATCCTGAAACGGCACTTCATATTCACACGAATCCTTCTTGATTGCCAGTATTGTATTTTTACTCATCCCATCTTTCCAGTCAATACTTTCATTTACCTTTATAACATTTGTGAAATTAAATAAAAATACAAACGCAAGAGGGACAAAGAGCATGTTTAAATTTAATTTTACATGTTCTTTTTTCAAGATATTTAAAACTTCAGTAATCACGATTAGAAATGGAGGCAAGAAAGGAAGAACTGTTCTTAACAGGGGGAAGGGTTTACTTAGAAATAATGGAATCAGAAACATCAAAATTATAGAAGAGTAAGAAATAATCAATATCTTTTTATGTTTTATATCCAATTTTTTATAAAAGATTATTGGACTTATAAAAAGTACATTTAGCATTAGGTTAAAGAGTAAATTCTTGTTTCCATATAGACCATTTAGTCCAAAGCTTCCTAGTAAAACATCCAATAATGACAAGCTTTCAACACCATAGAGTGGTTTACTCTCTTCTGTTATATTAAATAAAATATAAATATTAAAAATAGTGAGTATTGATAAAAAACTACTCCCAATAAAAAGTACTATTTTGCTATATTTCACTCTCATTTCGTTAAGGTGTAGCAAACAAAAAGGGATTAAAAAAAGAATAGTTGTATGAATACTTAGCGTGGATAAAGAAAGTAATAATATAGGTTTAACAAAATCACCTACTCCAGGTTTTAGATAGAAATAACAGGCAAGAAAAATTAAAAAAGAACTTATTCCATAACCTCTACTTAGCGTGAAGTAATCTATTAAATATGGATTTAATACAAAAGGAAGAGATAAAAGTAAATAATATTGTTTATGTAGAGAGAACCTCATGACAAAAAAAACATATAAAAATCCACATATTAAGTTCGGTAATCTGATGAAGAGTACAGTGGTATTTATTGCAGCAAACTTAGAGACAAGAAAACTATTTAGTATGTGATTATTCGCAAGTCCAATATTAAAGTAATCATTAGTATATGAGTAGTTAAGAAAAGTGTATGCTTCATCAGTCGTAATTTCTGTGTTAATAGCTTTATAAATTAGGAGAACAAAAGTTATCGAAGTAAGAAAAAAGAAATAGAAATATTTTTTTATCAGAGATAAATTATTTGGCTGTTGAATCAATTTTAACTAATTTCTTATAAATTTTGAAAGGAAAGATTTATGCAATCTATCTTCTAATCCAAATGCATTGTATCCAAATTGTGTTTCATCCAAATCTTTAATCTTTTCTTGAATATATTTAGGATGATCTGAGAGATTAATTTTTATCTTGTGTTTTTTATATCTATTTTCAATCATCTTAAGCCATGTATCAAACGCCTTACTTTCATCAGCTCCCTCTTCTTCACCCCAATCTTTAAAGTATCTATACCAAGCTCTTGCAAATCTTGCCCTATCAGCAGAGATGATTTCTTTTGTTTTAAACATAGAGTCATAATTCCATAAATATATGTCTGATAAGATCGGAACATTAGATGGAAGAATTTCTTCTCCTTCAATTGTAGGAAGGCAAAGGTCTCCACCTCCATTTAGTTTGATTTGTGGAAAATACTTTTTGTTATAAGCAATTACAATATTTGTTTTCAGATTGCATCTATTTGGTGTAAAAAACTGCATTTTTGGAAAGGCTACTGCTGGTTTATCAAAATTTTCCTCAAGATGGGATCTAATTTTTATAAAATCGTTTTCATGAAAAAAATAATCTAGGTCCATTCTAATTACCCAATCACCAGTGGCTTTTTCGTAACTCTCGTTAAATACTTTTCCAATATAGTCCCATGTAAATTCGTATGGCCAATCTTCTCCGCTACGAACTACCTCATCAGCTAAGTCATTGTAACAAGCAAGTGCCTCCTTCCAGGGATCCATCCTTTCTTCAGGATTTGTATAACTGGTGGAGATAGAAAGTTTAAACATTTTTTAATAATTTTATTTGAATTGAATTAATGTGCATAGTATTTACAGTTTAGCTCCTAAGTTCTTATTTTTTTCCCCCATTAGACATTACTAATCTAAACAATAAAATAATAGCTTCTAAAACAATTTTATAGTTCATTTTTGACTTCCCCAGTCTTCTTTCATGGAATATTATTGGAAATTCTTTTATTTTTAAATTATTTAGCGCTGCTAAGTATGTCATTTCAATCTGAAACCCATATCCGTTCGTTTGGACATTATCAAAATCAATCTTTGTCAGTGCATTTCGTGAAAAAACTCGAAAACCACTTGTCATATCATTAACATCCACTTTAAGAAGTAGTTTTGCAAACTTATTGGCGTACATTGAGAGCATTTTTCTTTTGTAGTCCCAGCCTTTGCTGCCACCACCAGTCACATATCTGCTACCAATAAGTAAGTCAAAATCTTCAATTTCCTTAATTAACTTCTCAAGGTCTGAAATTCTGTGCGAAAAATCCACGTCCATTTCAATACAGTGTGTGAAGTTAGTATCTAAAAACCATTTGAACCCCTCTCGATAAGCAGATCCAAGTCCTTTTTTCTTCTCTCTTTTTATTAAATTTATTTTACTATTTTTTGCTACGTGTTTTTCAACAACTTTATAAGTTAAGTCAGGTGAATTATCATCTATTATTAAAAGATCTAGATTTACATGATTGATTTCGGTAATAAATTTTTCAATATTCTCTATTTCATTGTAAGTAGGAGTGATCACTAAAATTTTGTTCTTAGTCATCTATAGGCCCTTAAACATTTTCGAATGCCAAAAAGCTTTCTAATTTTGTATTAAAAATATCTAAATGATAAGTATTATTAACTAATTTTTTTGAATTTTTTCCTATATTAAGTAATAGGCTATCGTTTTCATAAGCTTCTTTAACAATTGAAGTCCAATTTTTAAGCTCATTATTTTCTACAAATAATATATTTTCTCCATCTTTGTAACTTTCATAATCCCAGAAGCCGATAGTTCTTGTTGTTACTACAGCAGTCCCCACAGCCGCCGCTTGTAAGCCAGCACTTTGACCAGACGAAACAAGGGTATTATTAATTGGTAGAATTACTAATTTAGATGACTCATAATATTGCTTGATTTCAACATCAGAGAGATGTGCAGCATTCCAATCTCCAAGTATATTAGTTATATTATCAGATTTTATTTCTGAGTCACTAATTTGATTTGTGATAAATGTAAATGGAATTTCATTAAGTTCTTCTGCAATCTTAATCACTAAATTGAAGTCTCTATGTCCATTGTTTCCAATAAAGAGAACCCCTTTCTTTTTATTGATGTCTATATTGTTATTTTGAGGTTTCCAAAAGTCGGTGTCTAAACAAAATGGGATACATTCAAACTTTTCTTTATATTTCGGATACTTATTTACTGCAAAATTATATTCACTTCTACTGGTAAATATTAGCTTGTTAACCACTTTCAGAAATATAGTCAGGAAAACTTTTCTAAAAACTTTGATAATAAAGAAAGTGTCTTTCATTGCAAATAAACCGGAGAGAATAACTATAAAATTTATTTTTTTAAAAATTTTAAAAATTCCGATAAAAATAAATAACGTCATACCTATGCCGTGATTTGATGTAATAATATTTCTGGACTTATATAATTTTGATAAATTTTCAGTGCTAACTAAAGCACTGAAATAAAATGTTAATTTAGTAAATTTACTAAACAACCTCTCTGTAAACTTTAATGCATACCTTATCAATTTTGATGTATTTATTTTATTAGTTTCAATGATGTCAACACTGTAGCCTTTGTCTCTTAGATGGAGGTATCCGTAAAAAAATTCTTTTCCATGATTTTCACTAGACTCTATTTTTATTTTTCTACCACTACCAAATACAAAGGTTACATCTTTTTGGTATCGATTACTCATGATGTTTGTAATTATAGTAATTAACTAAAGATTATTGCTAAATTGTAATTAATGAATGAAAAAATATTGCTTATAGGTTCTGGAGGATTTCTTGGTAAACATGTGAAAAAACTTCTAATAAAAGATAAATATAATTTTATAGAGATTTCAGGAAAAGATGATGTAGACATTACAAATCTTGAAAGTTTTGATTCATTTTTATCAAATAAAAATATTCATACAATTATAAATTGTTCAGCGTTTGTAGGTGGAATTGCATTTGGATATAAATTTCAAGGTGAACTTTTATCAAAAAATTCTCTAATGGGGATAAACATATACAAACTATCACTTAAACATAAAATAAAAAGAATAATTAATCCAATTTCTAATTGTGCATACCCAGGACATTTAAGTGTTTATGATGAAAAAAATTTTTGGGATGGGGCTCCTCATGAATCTGTATTCAATTATGCATTATCAAAAAGACTTATTGTTGGATTGGGAAAAAGCTATTTTGAACAGTACGGAGTATCTACTTCAAATGTTATATTATCTAATATGTATGGCCCCTTTGATCACTTCGAAGAAGAGAGATCCCATGCACTTGGTGCAATAGTTAAAAAGACTTTCGACGCTCATAAAAATGGGAAAAAGAATATTAAAATTTGGGGAACTGGAAAACCTGTTCGAGAATGGCTATACATAACTGATGGTGCTACTTCTCTAGTTAAGGCAATGGAATTGGATGAAGGTAATTATTTATTTAATATTGGTGTTAATAAAGGCTCCTCCATAAATGAAATTGCAGCATATATTGCCTCAGCATTTAAATGGAAGGGTACTTTTGAAAATGACTTAACCAAACCAGACGGAGTTATGAGAAAAACGGTAAATGGAGATTATGGAAAAGAACTTCTAAGTTGGTCTCCAGAGGTTAAACTTGAGGATGGCATAACTGAAACAGTAGAATGGTATATAGACAAGTATGGCTAAAGAATTAATAGAAAAAATAGTTCATAATGGAATTCATTTTTCCACAATTATTAGGCCAGAGGTAGCTCCTGAGGGACTTTCTTTCTTAACTGAGGATGAAAATTTTATCCAAGTAGGACTTTGGAATTATCAAAAAGGAAAAAGGTTGGATACCCATTACCATAATACATTTTCAAGAGAGTCATTGAAAACTAACGAGACAGTGTATGTAATTAAGGGCCTAGTAAAATGTAATCTTTATTTTGAAAATGGGGAGTATGTTTCTTCACATGAAATCAAACAGGGTGAAATGATAGTTCAGTTTAATGGCGCTCATGAGTATTTTATAGAGGAAGACTCCTTAGTCATTGAAAATAAAAATGGACCTTATTTTGGACCTGAAAAAGACAGAACAAGAATATGAAATTTAATCAGGTCGAGCCTCATATTGACAAAAAAGATGTCGAATCAGTTAGCGAGTATCTTAACTCCGGAGGCTGGGTGACTGAACATGGCTTAACAAAAAAATTTGAGGAAAAAATAAAAAATACTGTAAATAGGAAGTTCGCTGTTGCTGTGCCCAATGGAACAATTGCTATATATTTAAGCTTACTTGCTGCAGGCATTGGAAAAGGTAAGAGGGTAGCAATTCCAAACATAACTATGATCGCAACAATAAATGCAGCACTATGGGCTAATGCATCTCCAGTACTTGTTGATGTAGATGAAACTCTTTGTATGTCTTATGACGAGTTGGTTAAAAATAAAAATTTAGATGCGGTTTTATTTGTTCCACTAAATGGTAGAGCTGGTGATGGAAAAAAAATTAATGATTGGTGTAAAAAAAATAATATAAAATTTATCGAGGACTCGGCGCACGCTCTCGGATCATCCTATGGGTCTGATAAATGTGGATCATTAGGAGACTTAAGCATATTTTCTTTCACACCACATAAAATAATCACTATGGGTCAAGGCGGCATGGTATTAACTGATAATGAAGAGTATTTTGAACAACTTACAGATCTTAAAACTTTCAATAGGAGTACCGACAAAATTGATTGGCACAAAGGGTTTGGTTTAAATTTTAAGATTACAGATCTTCAAGCAGCACTTGGACTTTCTCAGTTTGAAAAGTTAGATAAGTTTATCGACAATAAGAGAGCAATTTATAAAAATTACCAAGACAACATTTCAAACGAGAATATTGAATTAATGAAGTTTAAATCAGAGGAAGTACCTTGGTTTTTTGATATTAAAGTCAAAACAGTTGAATATAAAAATCATTTGATTGAAGAACTAACAAAACAAGGAATCGAAACAAGAAATGTTTATCCAGCTTTAAGCCTTCAAAATTACTTGAAAGACTATCGGCATGATGAACTTCAATATTCTGAGAATATTTTTGATAAACTTCTTTGGATTCCTTCATCTAATAGCTTAAGTTCAAAGGATGTTGAAAAAATATCTAGTGTTATCAACTCCGTTGGCTAAGCGAATAATATTTTCTATATATAGTCACTAAGTCTGTAAACATTCTTATTGAATCTTTGACAACATTAATATTTGACTTATTTTCATGAATATAAATAACAGGTATTTCGATTGGTCTAATATCGATTGATTTTGCCAATAAAAATAATTCAACATCGTAGGAAAATCCAGTGTTAATAAAATCTGTCGAATTATAAAAAGTATTTTTATTTATCAACTTGAAGCCACACTGAGTGTCATCTACAGTAATTTTTAACAACATCTTAACAAGTAACGTATAGAAAAATCCCGTAATCCTTCTGGTCAATGGGGTATTAATAACACTTGATTGTTTTGATTTTCTAGACCCTACTACAAATGGTCCTAAAGGTTGGCCCAGTTCATCAACAAAATCTGTTAAGTGATTTATATCTACTGAAAAATCAGCATCTGTAATTAATATATTATCAAATTTAGATTTTTGTATCCCAGTTTTTATTGCAATACCTTTACCAACAATTTCTGAATTAATTATATTAATTGAACTATTGTTTAGTTCAGAGATGGTCTCATCAAGTAATGTAATATTTTTTTCGATGCTTCCATTCACAACAATTAAAATTTCATAGTTTATTATATTTCTTTCACAAAATTTTACTACAGTCTCAAGGTGTTGCATCAAGAGAAGTTCATCATTTTTCGAAGGAATAACAATACTAAGGTTCTGTATTTTATTTTCCACCTAAATATAGTAACTCAATTTCTGAATGAATAAATCTGTATAAATAATTTTTGCAATAGTATTTATATTGGCAAAATTACTTCTAAAATGACTGAGAATGATTAAAACTAAAAATTTACTAAATCTTATATCCCTAACTATTGGAACTGTAACATCTTTGTATATATTTGGATATGAATTCCTTGTATCAAAAACAACTTTTTTTTATCATTTTGACCACACGGTTCCTCTAACTGGATACTTAGCTTTTATAAATGATTCATGGCATTTTCCACTTGCTGTAACTGATAATATTTATCCTGGCAGTAATTTTTCAATTGTCTGGACAGACTCAATCCCAATATTTAGTATTTTCCTAAAATTAATTTATTCAATATTTGGTTTTAAATTATCAAACCCACTTTCACTGTGGTATTTTATTTGCTACATACTCCTTGCTTTTTTTGTTGGAAAAATAATTCAATTAAGAACAAACAATATCGTTGTGTATGCAATTTCTATTGTTTTATTAATTAACACCCCTCTAATGATTAATAGAATGATAAATCACGCAGCTTTATCAGCACATTGGCTAATTGTTGCTTCGGTATATTTTTATATACTTAATAAAGAAAATGAATATACGCATCTGAATAAACACGCTTTAAATACTGGCATATCCTTGTACGTACACCCCTATATTTTTACTATTATATTTCCTGTATTTTTTGTTTCTATAATTTATGGGTTTCTCAAAGGAGGATTTTTAAAAATAAAGACAAGCATAATCATTTTCTTAAGCCTTGTTTCTATATATTTTTCTGCAATTGTAACTAATCTAAATATGCCCGAAAATTCGTATAAAAGACCAGACTTTATAAAATATGGGGCTCAATTCAACTCTTTTTTTTGTGGAGAGACACCCAACTCTTTGCTTAACAAGTATTTATTATGTGACCCTCCTTTCACTCAAATTTCCCTTGAGGGTTATGGATATTTTGGTATAGGAATTATTTTTCTCTCAATTTTTCTAGCTCTACAGCCAAAGAAGCGTCTAAATGACATAAAACAAAATTGGGTTATAGTAACCACACTTTTATTTATGGTAATTTATTCATTTGGAAATAAATGGAAGATTGCACATGCTCAGATATTTGAATTTGAGCCAATACCTATTCACATGAAGCTATTAGAAATTTTTAGATCTACAGGTAGGTATACGTGGGCGTTCTATTATTTTTTCTCAATTTATTTAGTTTTAAATATTCTTAAGTACAAGAAAAAAAGTATAGGTATCTTTATTCTGTCCCTTGCACTCTTCTTACAGCTCTCAGAAGCTTCTAATGTATATCCTGATAAATCAGGATGGTTTCAACTTTATGATCTCCCTAATGAACAGATTTCACTTGCTAAGGAAATTTATGAAAAAAATAGTGAGAGAGTACTGCATGTTTTACCTGATGAGAGATGTTCATTTCCTGAACCAGACCATTACATAATGGCCTTAGAGTATCTTAAATATGGGGGTACAGTTTTTTCTACGAGAACAGCAAGATTAAAGATTGATGCTGGATTCTGCAAAGACTATACAATTAACAAATCATTAGAGAAATATAGACCTTATCATTTTGTAATTAACAATATTGATGATTTAGATGCAACTGATTACAAGAAGGACTATGAATGTTTAGTAGTCAGTAGTTATCTTCAACAAACGTCAAAGCCCGGATATTGTAAAACTATACTTGAAGATTAAATAATCAAGATACGAGTATAGTAAATAAAATTTATATAATATAAGAATATGAATTATTCACCGATTGTTTGTTTCGGATTCGATAGGCCGATGCATTTAAATAGAATGCTCGAATCTTTAGAATCTAATAAAGAAGCTTTAAAAAGCGATGTTTATATATGTATTGATGGTCCATCTAAAAATACCAATTTAGATAATCATGCTAAGACTGTTGAAGTTGCTAACAAGAGTTGGAATTTCAATTCTAAAACAATAATAGCGAGAGAAGAAAATCTAGATTGTCGCACAAATATCATTACAACTATATCTGATCTTTTCGCAGAACATGAAAAGTTAATAATAATTGAAGATGATTTAATCTTAAGCAAAAATTTTCTAAATTATATGAATAGCGCGCTTAATAAATATGAAAATAATAAAGAAATGTGGCATATTAATGGATATTCTTATCCCCAGATGAATTCTTCGAGTAACTCAAGTATTTCTACTTATATTTCACCATGGGGATGGGGTACATGGAAAGATAGATGGGAAATTTTTATTAATGAAGATTTTGATAAGAGGAATTTTATTTCTTCATTAGAAGAAAGCGAAAGGAAGCGCTTCAATGTAAATGGACTTTACGACTGGGAAGACATAATAGTTAAGAATGAAATAAAAAAAATAAGTGCATGGGACGCTTATTGGTACCAGGCAGTATTTCTCAATAATGGATTAAGCCTATATCCAAACAGATCTCATACTCAAAATGAAGGTTTTGACGGTACGGGCATGCATTGTTCAAATATTAGTGACTGGAAAACACCCCTAAATACTGGCAAAACTAAAAATTTTCCTGATAAAATACAAATTTCAAGACTTTTCAATTTCAATACAGTGATATTTTATAAAATTTATAATTACAGACGCTACTATCGATATCATAAAGATAAGTTCAGCAGCGTAGAAAATTTCATGAAATTTTTGAAAAGAAAATTAAATCTTCCAATTTCATAATACAATACGGCTTTAGAGTACCTCCTTATAGTTCATTATTTAATTAGTAAATTAAGGGGATTAAAAATAAAGGCTTTTCAAAATGAATTAAATTATGCTTTATAAGAAAAAATCAAAAAAGGTTTACTAGTAATAAATTTAAATCTCAAAACTTATATATTCTTTTTCTTCAATTAAATCAGATGACAATAATAAATTTAATCTTTTCTTTATGCGGGACCTATTGTCGTTTGTTTTATAAACATTTCTAGCCAACTGAATAAAATCTTCATCAAATTTTTTTTCTTTTTCAAAGAGTCGAATCTTGTCTTCAATTTCCCACATCTCTAAATTAATTTTATATAATTCTTTTTTGGCCTTCAATACATCTTCAGTAGTATCAAGTTTGTTAAATATTTTATTTAGTATTTCCAATTCGTATTTAACATTTTTTAATTTATCTTTATTTTCAATTTTTAGAGATTTGATTTCAAGAATTGTTATTTTATCTACTAATTCTCCAATTGAAATATTTGCCTTTATTTTCATATTCTATTACCTCCCATTTATCGGATAAATATACAGGTTCACGTTTTATGATATCATGAAAAAAAAGTTTACCTTTTGTTGGCAATCTCTCAATTAATGTCGAAAAGCTGCTGTTAACACAATGAATTTCATCAGCTTCAAGAATAATTTTTTTATATAAAAAAATATTATTAAAAATATCGTCTTTTTGTTTCATATAAATAGTATTTTTCTTTTTTAAATGTTTTAATTTAAAGGTACCTTTGCTTGATGAATTGTGAATAAAGATATATGAATTATCTTTAATGTTATATTTATCTAGTAGATTTTTAAAAATCTGATTTTCTTTATTTACATCATCTGGAACATAGAATTTACTGTAAGAATATTTATAATCTAATCCTATTTGAGAATAAAAAGATTTATTATATTCACCCGAGCAGTTTTCAAAACCAATTTTAAGTACATTCAACTTATTATTTGTCGAATAATCAAATATTTGTTCCTTTTCAGAATCTTTATAACTCTTTACAGGAGATTCTTCAATATCAAATAGAGTTACATTATTGTTGTTTGAATACAGATACCGGATCATTTGTAGATTTTTCTTTTTTACCGGTAAGTGTATCTTATAATTTTCTGATAAAAAATTTACTATACCATTGCAAACAATATGATCGCCTAGTCCTAAATGGTGATAAATTATGATTTCTTTTTCATTTTGTATTTCAGATAACGTATATTTTTCCATATTAAGTAACTAAATTCATTTTTTTCAATGTATAATTTACATTCTAAATATGATTTATCTTTACGAGCCAAATATCAATAAAAACAGTAAAAAAAGAGTTCAAGAAACACTTGAGAAGAACTGGCTATCTGGCAATACACCGATAGTCCATGAATTTGAATCTAAATTTGCTGATTTTATTGGCGTCAAATACGCACTTGCATGCTCAAGTGGAACAACAGCATTACATTTAGCTAATATAGTGCTGGATGTCACTAATGACAGTGAGGTAATAATGCCTTCAATGTCATATATTGCAAGTGCAAATAGTGTGAAATATCAACATGCGGAACCTGTATTTGTAGACATAGATAAGAGTACTTGGCAACTAGATACTAATCTTGTTGAGTCAAAGATTACAAAAAAAACAAAAGCTATAATGCCAGTCCATCTTTATGGAGGAATACCTGATTTGTTCAAAATAGAAAAAATCGCAAATAAAAATAATTTAAGTATTATTCATGATTCTGCAGAATCACTTGGAGCTAGGTACAATAAAAAACATGCAGCATCCTTTAAAGATGTTGCTATTCATAGTTTTTTTCCGAATAAAATAATCACCACCGGAGAAGGAGGGATGCTCTTAACTAATAATAATGAAATTTATGAAAAGGCGAAGCTTTACAGCAGACAAGGGCTCTCAGGTAAAGAAGAATACAAGCATAGCGTTATTGGTTACAACTATAGAATGACGTCCTTAAGTGCTGCATTAGGTATTGAACAGATTGATGAGATTGAAATAAACGTTGCTAAGAAATTAGAAATTTTAAATTATTACAAACAAAAATTTAAAGATTATGAAATAGTTTTCCAAGAGAGTGAAGAAAATGTAGAATCAGCAAATTGGCTAGTAGCTGTTTTGTTGAGTGAAAAAGTAGATATCAGAGAAGTTCAAAAATACTTATATAAGAATAATGTCGAAACCAAAAGAATCTTTAAACCAATTCACTTACAGGACCCATATAAAAAGGCTAGCAACCAAAATGAATATGAAAATTCTAACTTTTTATACAACAATGGTATATGTCTTCCTTCTTATCCAGGATTAACAAAGAAACAAATTGATTTCATAAGTCAATTAATTATTGATTCGATAGCTTAAACAGGAAAAAGAATTTATCTTAATTTTTGAAACCTAGGTGGTGATTTACCACATTTTTTTTGTTCATTTCAAATATATAGGTTAGGTAAATTTGTTCACAATACGCTCTGAAAAATATAACGATAGGGAGGAAAAAATTAAATAAACTAATAAACTCAGTCTAGAGTATCCATAAATTCTATAAATTATAAATATTGAAGATATTGAAATTAAGCTCACCAAGAAATAAAAGAAAATTCTTGTATAGTGTAAAACATAAATCTCTACAAATGGACGAAAAATGCGGATTGTGATCAAAGTTAGCATTGAAACCGATAAGCTAATTATGATATAAGGTATATTTTTATTTTCAATATCTATTTCAACAATATATCGGATATCATCTATAAGTTGATATACGTCTAGATATTTACTCCCATAAAAAACAAAATAATTTAAAGCTATTAAAAGGCATAATCTAATCGATACAAGGATCATAAATATATTCTAATAAAACCCTAAAATTCTTCTTTAATTATATTGAATCATTTTCGAATATATTATGTGATTAATGAGGTTAAATAATTCAAAATAGTCAGTATTTAAAATCATGGAAGATATCGATTTATTTTTCAAACGAGGCTTTCATGCGATAAGTTTAAATTGTATTTGATAACTTATTACCTAATTTTATTCATTCACTCGCTAGAAATATATAATATCAAGTAGTGAAAAAATCATTAAAAAATTTAAATCCATTTAATACTCCTTTAAGTAAGAGAAAAGCTATCAATATTTTGATTTACTCATCCCTATTAATTTTTTTTATTAATCAATTAAGCTATATACATACCGCTGGAACAACATATGATGCCGATGGACTTAGGTTTGGAGCAAATATTGTTGCGCAAAAGATTCAAAGAATACTTTCATTAAACGCAGACTTTTCAGATTTACCAGTTTCTGACGTGGAGTTTTATGGAATGTTTGTTATATTACCAGCATATATATTTTCACACTTTTTAAAACAATTTGTGAATGACCCATCAAACCTTGGTTTTGAAAATGTTGACGGAGTTATATATTTTTTTATGAATGTATACCTTACTGTCTATGTTGTTATTTGCTTGTTGTACATAATTAGAAAATTAAATAATAGAAATAGTAGTTTTTCGATTATTTTTATGCTTATTTTGTTATTAACTCCAAGCTTTTCAGGACATTCACAATTTAATATAAAAGATATCCCTTTCGCTTTTCAGCTATTTTTATTTGCATTGTTGCTCATTGAATATCTTGAATTAAAAATAAAAGATAAAATTGTTAATTTAAATCTAAAATTAGGATTCCTAATGGGTTTGGTACTAGCGGTTAGGTTTAATGCCCTTTTTTTTATTTCCTTGCTTATATGTATTGTATTAACTTTCCTCAAATTAAAAAATAAATTAGATTTTAAATCAGCATTAAAAGATTTTTCTACCGTTTATATATTTGCATTTTTTATTTTATACTTACTTACTCCTTCTGCATGGGTTGCACCCATTGAGTGGATTCAAGATGCCATTTACCAGCAGTTCTTTTTAGAATGGAGTGGTTCTACTCTCACAAATGGTGAATTCATAGTAGCAACTGAAATGAAGTGGTACTATCTTTTTACCTGGTTTTTTCATAAGCTACCATTGACCTTCCATTTGTCTGTCTTGATTTTTATTTATCTCAAGTACAAAAAAATAAAATTTGATTTACTTTTTGATGTTGCAAGTTTATTTGTATTATTTGTATTTATTATATTTTCAATAGCAAGGCCATCAGTTTACGATGGCCTAAGACAGTTTTTATTTTTAATTCCTTTTTTAACTATTTTTTCTACAGGGGTATTTTTAAAATTTATTGAATATAAAAACATATCATTATTGATATTTTTTATGCCTATTTTTACCTATCTTCTGTTTACCCAATACGGACTTGGACCCTATAAATATGTCTATTTCAATGAACTTGTCGACACCAATGAAATATCAGTAGATTGTAATAACGTAGATGGTTGTGGAAACTGGCCAACAGATTATTGGGGTTACTCTGGGAAAGAGGTTGCAGAATTTCTAAATGAGAATCTTTTAGCTGGTGAAATACCCAAAAAATCTACTTTTGCGTGGAAAAACAACTCAACATCGCTTTTGATATGTAGACCAAGTATGACTTCCTATACCTATTTAAACAAAGATCTTAATTACAACAGTTTAAATGTTGGTGATTTTTCAAGAACAGAAATATTAACACTGACCTATCACAGACCAAGGTTTAAAGATGATTCATGTAAATTTCTAGTTAACAATATCGACTACCAATGTAAAACAATTTATACTTTTACAAAAAACTTAAGGTTTAACGAAATAGTTTTGGCACACATTAAAGAGTGCAGAGTATAAAAATATATTTACTCAAACTGTAAATAATTTTATGGATAATAAATTACGAAGTAACTTGTTTAACTTTTTGTTTATCACTAACTTTTTCTATTACTTATTTTTACTAGAGTAAATTAACTCCATCCTTTGTGGGCGCTACAGGATTTGAACCTGTGACTTCTTCCTTGTAAGGGAAGCGCTCTGCCAGACTGAGCTAAGCGCCCTTTAAATTAATAACGCCTATTTATCATAGTTTCATTTATGATGTAAGTAATGAAAAATTTAGCAGTAATAATACCTTTTTACAACGAAAAAGAGTTTTTAGAAATCTCTCTCAAAAGAGTGACAGATTTAAATATCTTCGATCAGATAATACTTACCGATGATTGTTCAAATGATGGTTCATCAGAAATAGCCTTAAATCTAGCTAAAAGTAATCCAATTATTGAATACACCAATGGAGCTACTAACTCTGGAAAAGGCCAAGCTTTAAACAATGCCAAACATTTGATAACAACCTCTCATGTGGTCATTCATGACGCTGATCTTGAGTATTTTCCAGATGACATTGTAGAGATGTTTAACTTAGTTGAAGATAATCCAGAATCATTAATTCTTGGCTCCAGATTTATTGGAACAAAAGATCGAAAAAATGTTTACTTTAGAACAAATTTAGCAAATAGAACAATGTCACTATTCTTTTCTTTGGTTAACTTTCAATATATTACAGATATTGCAACGTGTTACAAGCTCATGCCAACCTCTTTCTTCAAAGATTTGAATATTAAGGAAAAAGGTTTTTCTATCGAAGTTGAGTTACTAAGTAAATTCCTTAAAACAAATAGGAACGTTATTGAAGTCCCCATCAAGTATGAAGGAAGATCTTATACAGATGGCAAGAAAATAAAAGCTTCTGATGGCTTTAAGTATTTATTTAATACTGTAAAGTATCGGTTTTTTAATTAACTACAACCCAGAGAGTTTCCACAGTTTAAACACTTATAGCAAGATCCATTTCTAATGGTAATGTGTCCACACTCATTACAAGCTGGTGCATCACCCATCATGTCACCTAGTACTTCTTGTACAGTAGCAACTGAATTTTCTGCTTGCTCAACAGGTGCTGTCTCTGTTTTAGCTACAGGTGCTGTCTCTGTTTTAGCTACAGGTGCTGTCTCTGTTTTAGCTACAGG
>MDSV01008195.1_pt1 | contig 18008 bp, 13 predicted proteins | sample 810851 | NCBI WGS metagenome assembly MDSV01 (sample SAMN05326640, study PRJNA326480) | marine metagenome | isolation source: seawater | place: Atlantic Ocean: North East | collected 2012 | reverse complement strand
CTTTGAATATCAGTAAAAAAAGCTGTGTGATACCCTTCTTCACCACCAAGTGAAGGCTCTTCTCCGCTTTCATACATTTGGTCTATAAGCTCTGGAGAAACATAGGTACCAAAAGATTCTTTTAAGAAGTTTTTATTTTTTTCTTCTTGTATATAGTTATATACAGTGATTCCCAGGAATCCAATACCCATAGTGGAAAGAGGTCCAACCATATCAAGCCATATATATTGATTTGAAAATAGCCAGAAAGATAACCAGGTATATCCCCCAACAATTACACCAGTAGCAAGACCTCCCATTGCAGCACTTAATGCTGGAACCCCAAAAGAAAGCAATACGCCAATAACAAAAATAATCGCAGCTACCTGAATTTTTGGAACTTCATATATTATTTTGTTATCCAGTATAGTATTAAGTGCGTTAGCGTGCAAACCTACCATAGGATAACGTGGGTCAAATGGCATTGGATTTAGGTCTGATGTACCAGTTGCTGTCAAGCCATAATAGAGCTTTTTCCCAACAAATTCAAAAGGAACAACATTGTGTACTGTATTTTTTTCTTCACTACCAATAAATAGTCTTTGGCGTTTTGAATTGGGATAAAAGGTAAGAGGCCGTTGTTCATCGATTAAGTTGTTTTTATATAAGTTTGATATTATTTGAAAATTTCTTTCTACTAATCTTGCACTTCCCTGAATCTTATTAAGCTTTTTAGAAGTACTTTCGTCACTACTTTTTAGTGCGTTATTAATATCAGTCATATGCTGTTTGTAGGAAGTGAACTGGTAATTTTCAATTCCAAAATCATAAATTAATTTTTTATTCTTTATTAGTTCATCAAGTGTAGGGGGTTGAGTTTGATTTGAATCCAAAAAAGCATCTGCGATTGCATTGTTGTTTTTAACCTCGTTGAAAATATGTGGCGGTAGTTTCTTAAAATCTTGTGCTGTTCCCTTTGGATTATCTAAAATCCATTTTTCAGTTGCGCCCATCATCATAACCTGTCTAACCGCGTTTTTTATATCACCTTTTGGTGCATCGATATAGCCTAAAGCTGGTTTATATGCTGCTTTTACATTACCATTAAAGGAAAGATTTACAAGTTTTTTGAATTCTGCCAGTATATAGTTGGAATATTCACTCTCTTGAAATTCTTTTAAAACATTATACGGATAATGTACAAGATCAAATTCTCCGGTTTCTTTATCTTGCCAGTTTCCTGCCCAATTGACTTGCATCTGTCCTTTCTGATTGACAGGTATTGAAATATTTTTCCGACCATGTTCATCAGGCTCAGGCAGGTCAAAACTAATATACTTGCCTGGTACAATCTCTACATCATCAAAAGAAACTCCATAATGCTTTAGAGCTATAGCGAGCGAGGCTGACGGGAATATCTTATCTTCATAGATACCTACCAAAGGATATTTACGTTGGAGACCATCTGGGTCCGGATCCGATTGGAAAAAATACACGCCAGCGGAACTCTTTATAAGAGTATCAACAACGGTTTCAATATCATAAAAATCAAATAACATGGAATATTTTTTACGATCGACTTTTTTAAATAAATTTTTCTCCTCAAGAAGTTTTAGTCTTCTTTCCATTACTTCTGTACGTTTTTTAACAGGCTCTTTCTTCTTTGGTTGGGGTTTAAAGCTTTGTGCAAAAATAATATTTCCAGCTCTTTGTGATGCATCAGCAAGATCATTGTCGGGATCCGGGAAAAGATTTTTTACTTTTTCCATTGAAAGAGTAGAGTCATCAATACTGTTGAGTACTTTATACTCAAGCTTCCGCTCACTGTCTTCAATAAAATATACATCAAAGATAAACGCATCCAGTCCGTGTTCTGCCGCAAGATTGACCATTGGAATATGTTTTTCTCGACTCCAAGGATCCCACTTTCCCTCAGTCTGTAGTGCCCTTACATCAATATCAGCCGTAGCTATATCATTTCTTGTTTGCATAAGTCCACGGCTTTTGAAACGCATATCCAAAAGATTATGTTCAAAATTATCGTATACGTCAAAAAATGAAAAGACGGATACCAAAGCTGCAATCCCAAATGAGATAATGATGTAAGGTAGGTTCTTCTGCATAATATGTCTATCCAACTACGTTAGGTGTAATAAAAATCAAAAGCTCTCTTTGTTCTTTGTCAATTGACTTAGACTGGAACATTTTTCCTATCCAAGGAAGATCGCTCAAGACAGGAACAAATTTTCTATTTTCTATAGCATTTTCTGCAATGAGTCCTCCAATAATCACTGTGTCTCCTGCATTAACTGTGACCTGTGTTCGTACAGTTCTTTTTGTTGATCGAGGTTTATCAGTTAACACCTCAGCAGCTGAGAGGAGGGCCTCTACGGAGGCATTTACTAAAAGAGTAATCCTATTCTCTTCATTGATTCTGGGTGTAACCTGGAGGTCTATGCCAACATCCTTTTCAGTAATCTGCCGAACACTTGCATTGCTCGTATTTGTATATCCACCAGTATTTGTATTTGTATTTGTTCTTGATGAGTTACCTGAGGAAGTGTTTCTACCCATATTGCTCACGCTTCCTTCTATATAGATTGTTGTAGTGATTTGTGTTTCAGCAGAATGATTATCAAGGGTTGTTAATTGAGGACTTGCTAGAATTTTTGATTCTCCCCTAGCTTGCATCAGTTTCCAAGCCTGCCCAAATTGAAATGGATTTAGAGTGGCAATTGTCATATTATTTAATTTAAATGGCAAGAGAGACCCTGTTGTGTCCTCAGCTCCACCAAGGAATATTGGTGTATTCCTTGACCAGTCTATACCAGTCCCTTGCGCGGAGTCAACACCAGACTCTATAAACCTAACAGCAATATTAATATTAGGAATGGGTTTATCAAGTTCTCCAACCATTCCAAGAATATTTGGGATGTTTTCCTGAACATCAGAAATGATGACTACATTTGAGACACCGCCCGCCCCGGACGCTGTTACAATTGGTGTAAATGATTGAACTTTCCCCTGATCCGATAATACCGCCTCAAGAGGACCTGCAAGATCATCTGATTTGATGTATTTTAGCTTAAGTACTACTGTCTCAAGTTCTCTAACAATATCAGTGTCAGAACCTTTTACAATAATGATATTTTCTTGTGTGAAATAACTGTATCCATTGGGTTTAAGTATAACATCAAGCGCAGCCTTAACAGATACATTTTCAAGATTTGCAGTTATAGTATCTTTAACTGCAGGACTAACAACGATATTTAGACCAGTTAATTCTCCAATTAGCATAAGAACATTTTTTATATCAGAGTCTTTCATGTTAATAGACATTTTCTGGCTTAAATCGTATTGTTCCCCATCTTTATTTAGGAAAGATGGATTGGAAAATTGTTGCCCAAAAACAAAAGAGAAAAATAGGAAAAAATATGTAATAATATATTTTCTATGTACCAACGTCTTTAATTATCCTTGTTTTTCCAACTTTAAAAGTAATTTGCTCATTATCTATTTTTTCAATGAGCGCATTGTTGATCTGATCACCTTCTGTAAATGTTTGGCCATTTATTGTAACATACGCTTTTTCTCCCATTAGAATAGCCGTCTCAATAATTAGACCATCAAGCGTGAGCAATCCTGCTTGTTCATCCATCTCTAAATTTTGATTCATATCAATTTTTTCATTTATTGATGGTGGCTCGTATACTTCAACAAAGGGGTTTCTGGCCCATCCATCCAGAGATGTGATATCACTGGAGATTGGAAGGAAATCTGATTCGGGTGTGAAATTGCTTTTTGGTTTAGCTGTCTTTTTGTTACCAATCTTTGCTATTCTTTTTTCAAATCTTTTTTTCAGATTTGCTGCTCTAGTAGCACTGACTCCTGCAGTCCGAGCACGTTTTTTGGGTTTTTTAGATTTTGTAACAACAGATTTTTTAGCATTATTTCTATCTACATAGTCATAGATAGCATACGCAAGTGATAGGGCAAGGCCTATGGATAAGATTCTTAGTCTAGGTGTCATGATGTTTGATAGTCTAAACTACCTCAAAAATGACAGTATCTAAAATCTTTTTATCACTATCAGTAATTTCAATTTTCCATGTACCTTTATCTGAATTTTTTACCTCTCTATGTGATACTGCTGGAATCTCCTTGCCTTCTCTTACCCTAATTCTTACCTTGGATTTCAAGTTTCCATTCATGTACCATATATGGTAAATGTCGTTGTATTTACCAGTATTATTATCAAGTAGAGAGTGACAAAACACTCTTCCAATATCTGTAGGAAATCTTTTACCAGGATAGAGCGGTTGATTGTTTTTCACCTTTTTGCAGGCTAAAGAACGCAGGACAATAATATTGTGGAATGTATTATCGTCCTTGATTTGATCTTTGGGGTCTTGATTTTTTTCTTTTTTCTTCTCAGCCACACTAGGAGTTTCTTTTTGTTTCTCAGTCACACTAGGAGATTCTTTTTTCTTAGGTTTTGGTGTTTCTTTTATAGCAATATTTTGAGTGGCCTTGATTGGTTTTTTCTTAGAAGATTCTATATTCTCAATAGGCTCAGTGGCGGGCTCCAACCACATTTCTGGAACACCATCCAGGCTGTCTACCTTATTGACTTTTTCATCAACGGCAGATGTTATATTCACTTTTTTAGATTCTGTTATATTTTTCTTTAAAGTAGTTGGTCTTTTCGATTCCTTGTTAATTTTTTGTTCCTGAAACTGTGTTTGATATTTTTTACTTTGAGATTGAAAATAAGCGTAGGATATTAGTTTTATTGTCTGTGCTTTTGCTGATTTCTTTTTTACAATCTCAATATTTGATGCAGTTAGTCTATAGCGACTTGACACCATAGACTCGAGTAGTTGTCCGAAGTTAATAAAAGAACCTTTAAGTGTAATATCAATCGGTATTTTTTCAATTGTTACCTCTTCACCTCTGTCAGGTATCAATATTGTTTTCTTTTCTATTGCTGCTTTTGAGGGAGAGAAGTTTTCAATCTTTAGTCCATGATTGATTATAAGTGAGTACAAGAAATCAGTTACATTTTCAAAAAGCCTTTTGTCAGGTATTTTTTCAATTACCATTTCAAATGCATCATTTGCTACGTCCCATTCTTCTTGCAGATCACTAATCTGGGTCTCCAGATTCCTAAATTTTGTCACATCAGATGATAAAATGCTCCGCGCAGTAGACATCCTCTTATGTTCCTTGGAGAGACTCTTATGAATGATTTGATACCAGAAAAGAAATAAGATAAGAAGTCCACCAAAAATAGCGGCAAATAAGTATTTTTGATTTTTTAGGAATTGGTCCATTATATCACGCATTTTAATTCAAATTGAAGATTATCTTTACCAAGCCCTGATTTTGATGCTTGACTCATTATCTCAATATTTTGAAAAAGACCAGACTCTTCGAGTGTGCTTACAAAGTTTGTAAAATGGTCATTCAAAAGAATTGAATTTGAATGTACATTACCCGCAAGTCGAACAACTCGAAGGTGCTCATCTTCTTTCTTAACAACTTTTACAAGATCACGTCCTATTTTTTTGTAAGCTTGTATCTCCCAGCCCTCTTGAAAATTTAGTTCATTGATGATGACTTCTTTAGGAGTATAGTAGCTAAGGAATTTATTTATAGCTAAGATACGTTGAAAATATTCAGTATCGTAGCTAAGAACCTCCATCTGTTGCTCTACATCAGCTTTATTTTCTTTTAGAGATGAGTGCTTATCTTTAACATAAGAAAGTTGGTTGTTCTCTTCTTGCATTGGTTTGATTTCTGCGCGCATTGAGTTAATGCTTAATTTGGTTGACAATGTTAGGCCAAAGAAAAAAATGAGTGCGGCTGCGCTCGCTAAAATTCCAAATCTATTGGCCCATCTTAAGATTTCTTCTTGTTTTAGATTTTTTGGAAGAATATTCACAGAATTATTTAGGTGCAACGCTGAGCCAATTGCTGGTGTCAGAACAGTTGGATGATAATTAACAAAATCTTTGTTAATATTATCTGGGATAGTAAGATTTCTTAAGGGATTTAAGAATAGAGTATTGAGCCCCATGCTGCCTTCAATAAATTTATCTAGGTATAGGACTTCACCCGCTGAGCCACTTAAAAGGATTTCAGTATTATCAGAAATTTTAAAACTTTTCCTTACACCATTTACGGTTCTATCAATCTCTTGTCTCCAGCTATCAAATACTGGCCTAAAGACATCATCATGCTCTCCTGGCTTCGCTGAATGGCCCATTGATCGTAAAAAAGTTTCAGGTACTTGAAATGTATTTCTTTTGGACCAATCTTCAACTGAGATTCCATTATCTATTAGTGCATCTGTAAGGCTCTGAATTCCAATGAATAAGGGTCTGATTATTTTTAATTCCATTTTAGAACAACACATTATTAAACTGTCTTTTTCACTAAGGTGAATGATGATTGTATCTTTTTTTCGATGCGCAGGATAGTTCCAAAGAAATGCATTGTAAATCGATTGTGCAAGAGGGTACCAGGCTCTTATATCCCATTCAATTTCTTTTAGTCTACTACTAATATCTTCAAGGAAGGTATCATCCGCAACGCCTACGCGATAAGAATCATTTTTATTTTTTACAAAGTCTAAGACAGATGACTCAATTGGAAATGATAGATCTTTTTTTATTGTCCATTCTATAATTTGTTTTTTTTCTTTTTGATTTTCTTTTGGGACATCAATCAGATGGAGCTGTGCTTTATCATTATTTACTGTAAGAGCGATGGTATCTCTTTTTGTGACGGAGTTTGTTGAAGATTTATATACATCTCCAAAGTCTATAAGAATATCATCAAGATTCTCCATTGATGTAGCGCAATCTTCTTTGAATTCATCAGAATTCTCTGCTGGGTCAAGGCCTCTATTTTTTGAATAATGGATATCATAGGCAAGCAGGGTTTTATTATTATTATTATCGTATAGGACAGCTGTGGTGATTCTACCATTATCTATATGTACCCCAGTAAAAGTTTTATCAACTGGTAGTACACTCTGTAGCGGTTTTTTTATATATTGCGGAGAAATTCCTTGAGTCGGTAAAAAATCATCACTGATTTCAAAATTATCTTTACGGGAATCTGAAGATTCTTTTCCTTCAGAGACTACCGTTTTACTATCTGAATCTTTTTCTACAATTGGTTTATTAGAAGGTGTTTGTTCTGATCTTTGTTGAGATTGGTCTTCTTGCTTTTTATTTTGATTTGTACTTTGAGAATCAATAAGATTTAGCTCTGGTGCTGGGCTTTGCTCGCCTCCAATCCAATCATCATCGTCTTCTTGTTCAATAACAGGTTCTTTTTCTTCAGTCGGTACATCGTCTTCTTTGCGAAGAACATCCAATAATTTATTTACTGCAATCTCATTATAATTCTTTTTTTTCTGCTTTAATAGTCCCCCTGTATCTATTTTACCTGATATGACTCTTTGAACCATTTCCTCATTTATAATAGACTTTTCTTCGCTAATCATAGTCAATAAAACCTGGTGGCAAATCTGTGTTACTTTTCTAGGATATCCCTGAGTATTCTTATGTATTTTTAAAAGTGCTTTCTCGTTGAACCAGCTTCCTGCTTGGCCGCCAGTAACTTCAATGCGATGGTTGATCATTCCCCTCATATCTTCTAAAGAGATTGGGCCTATTTCGAAATCAAAAGAAATACGATCTTCAAAATTAGGATAATTGTGAATCATATTACCCATCTCTGGTTGCCCAAAAATAATTAATTGGAGTAGCTTATATTCATCCGTTTCAAAATTTAATAGTGTTCTAAAAACATCAAGCATCTCACCGGGAAGATTCTGGCCCTCATCAATAATAAGTACCAAGGTTTTACCTTGTTCGACACCGACTTTAAGTAAGTGATTCTCAATAATATTTCTACATTCCTGAACTGATTCTGCAGAATCATTAACGCCAAAAAGTTCAATAATATGTTTAAGAAGGATTATCTCTGATTCAAATTTTGGGTCTAGTATAAGATAAAAATCAAAGTCGTCAGACTCATCTTTAAAGTGCTGAATAAGTTTACGGCTTATTGTCGTTTTACCTACGCCAATTCCTCCACGTACAACTGATAACCCGCGCCTCATTCGGATGGCTAGCTCTAAGCCTTCAAGGCATTGTCGGTGCTCTACAGCAGGATAAAATAAATCAACATTAGGAGATGTCGAAAAAGGATCAGCGTTCAATCCGATTGAATCAAATAGATTCAATGAAAACTCTCCAATTTTCTAAATTGAGAATGTTAAATAGGTTCGCACCATAAAGGCAGATGCTGCCAAGAGAGCGACACCAATAAAAACCCTATGTTTGAAAAAGAATGCATCGGTCATATATAACTTATTGGCCTGTTTTTCAGCTTGCAATATTGTATCAGGCGATACAATTAATAGTATTCCAAAGACACCTGCGGTAATTGCTAAGATCAAAAAAACTACCTCTCGTACCTGGTCTGCTGCATATGTGTAACCTAAAAAACCAGATGCTATTATCATAGCGATTCCAATAGGGATTCTGTTTTTAATTAGTGCTGTGTCAGTCATAAATAAACGGTTAGCTTGTCGCTCTGCTTTTAGTACTACTGATGGGGCAAAGATAAGAAGGAGGCCAAAAACTGCAGACACCAAACCTATCCCCAAAATAATAACCATGGGATTTACCATGCTAATACCTCTGTATTCTTTTTGTTATAAATTGCATTATCACCATACCTTTGAAAACTAGTATAACACCAAATGCTCCATTCACTAATTTAATGAAAATTATAGATAAAGATAACCTTCTAACGAGGTAATGTTTTTTTTCTATCTTTTTTATATTTTGAAAAAACAGTATCTAAATTTTCAACTAAAAAAGCTGCATTTTTTTTATTAAAAACCATTGGTGGCTTAATTTTTATTACATTTTTTTCAGGGCCATCCACACTAAGAAGAATCCCATGGTCTTTCATAGTATTTACTATAGATGTCGCTGCATTGGAGTTTGGTTCCAAATTGTGTTTATCATTAATGAGTTCAATACCAATAAATAGCCCCATCCCTCTGATATCGCCTATTATATCATAATGTTTTTTTATATCCAGTAGCATGGATTTAAGTTCTTTCCCCACTTTTTTTGATCTAGCTTGGAGGTCTTCCTCATCAATAACTTTTAAGACCGCATGGCCTATAGCACAGGATACTGGGTTTCCACCATAAGAATTAAAATATTCCATGCCATTATTGAACTTTTCAGCTATAGAAGAAGTAGTAACTACAAGGGATAAGGGGTGCCCGTTGCCAATTGATTTACCAAGTGTAACTATATCAGGGACAACTTTCTGTGTTTCAAAACCCCAGAATTTTTTACCTAAACGTCCAAAACCAATCTGGACCTCGTCTGCTATGCATATTCCATTATTATCTCTGATTAAATTGTATGCTCCTGATAAAAAGCCTTTTGGTGGTATCAATTGACCGCCGCAGCCCATAATAGATTCTGCAATAAAAGTAGATATGGTTTTATTTTCAGATTTTAGCCTGTGAAGGATTTTTTGGATTTCATTAACATATAGCTCACCTGATTCTTCTCCACGATGTATGCCACGAAAAGGGTCTGGAATAGGTGCTGCATGTACAAATCCAGGTGCTCCAGATCCGCCCGGTCCATTGTATTTATATGGGCTTATCTCAATAAGTGATGTTAAATGTCCGTGATATGCACCATCAAGGACAAGAGTCTGATTACTGCTTGTGTATTGTCTAGCAAGACGAAGTGCCAGGTCATTTGACTCACTTCCTGAATTTGTGAAAAAGAATTTGTTTAGGCCATCTGGTAATTTCTTTAGTAGTGCTTCAGAATAATCAATAATTGTTTCGTCTAGATATCTTGTATTTGTATTTAGTTTTTTTAATTGTTTATTCGCTGCTTCAGTGACGCTGGGGTGTGAATGCCCAATATGTTGAATATTATTGACACCATCGAGATACTTAGTCCCTTTTTCATCATATAGGTATTGACCTTTCCCCTCTACAATATGAATTGGATGATCATAAGAAAGGCTCATTGAAGGGCTTAGGTATTTTTTTCTTAGTTTATATATCCTGTTCTTAGGTCGCATTTTCTGATAATTCCCTAGACCGTTCTTTTAGTTCTTCTTTTTCCATTGTTTTTAGTAGTCTCCAGGCAGACGTTTCAGATATGCTTAGATAGTGATTATTGGGGAACAGCTTTTTTCTCCATGATGCCATTAAAACCGTAACGCACAATCTTAGGCATAGGAGGTAAATAACTGCCTTGAGTTCAAAATCATTTAATTTATATACCGCATTGTAGTTTTTTAAAACAGATGTTATTGAAAGAAATACATCGCTAGTTCCCATCGCAGCATATGCCATACAAACTGCCGGCTCAATCGCTTGATAAGAATAGACCATATCTCCAAAATCAATTATTCCAATAGTATTTGATTTTTTATCTACCAATATATTATGATCATTACCGTCATTGTGTATAATATTCGTACGAAGCTTTTCAGAGTATGGTTCAATATTTTCTTCAAACTTATCTATAAAATGATGGATGATCCTCTTTTCAGATTCATCACTAATAAATTGTATTTTTTCTTTTATTAAATCGATTTGCCTTATGTCCCAGTCAAACACTCTATGTGCACCAGAATGTTCAAACCCTTTTAGATTATTGCTTAGTCTACCAATATAAGATCCCATATTTTTATATGATGTTTCCACCAATTTTTTCTTACTCATCAGTGTTCCCTCTATATAATTGAGCAACCGTATATAAAATTTTTTTCTATTTTTTTCTATTCTTAATATTGGTCCAATTCGTCTAGGAATTTTCATACTTGGATCATTTTTTATGATATACTCAGCTGCTTTGTCTTGGAGATCAATAACAGAATATTCTTCAGCAGGATTTGAAATCTTTAGAATGAACTTTTTTTCATTACTGTCAACAAGAAATATTTGGTCTCTGTCACTATAAAGCTCTTTAAGGTTTCCATTTATATTATAGTTATCTTGAATGAAATTAATGATTTCACTTATTGAAAAAGTAGGCGGTGCGATATTAAACACTGATTTCATTATTGGCAAAATTAAGGAAAAATGCGTATATAGTTTTTATTTTACATGTAACTACATGTAACATAATAGAACAATAAAATGTAAAAAAATGTGACACTTATTGTTTTTTTTATTATATTTGGTTAATTCGAGGTACGAAGTGCCCCATAATTTGCGGAAATTAATTAGGATATATGGCTGAAAATATCAAACAATCAGTACTCATTATTGAAAGCGATGAGGCTATCCGTGATAGTCTAACGCATCGGTTCAAAAAACTTGACATGCTTGTTATTACTGCTGAGGACGGATATGAGGGGTATGTCCGAGCTTGTAATGAGAAACCAAATCTTATAATTATAGAATCACTATTATCTAGTATGAGCGGATTTCGAGTTTCACGTTTATTAAAATTTGATGATAGATATAAAAATATTAAAATAATAATGATTACAACAAATGATCTTACGGTAATTAAGGAGATGTATGAATCATGCGGAGCAGACCATATCCTTAGAAAGCCATTTAAATTTAAGGAGCTTATGGAAGCTGTAGAAGAAGGAGTAGCTGTATGAGTGCTATTTCAGATATTTTGATGATCCCAATATTATTTGTTATTGGATCTATATTTGGTAGCTTTTTAAATGTTGTGATTTACAGGGTACCCAAAAAAATGAGTATTGTGACACCTGGTTCACACTGTTTTTCTTGTAAAAAGCCAATACGCTTCAAGGATAATATACCTATCCTTGGCTATTTTTTATTAAAAGGTAAGTGCAGACACTGTAGCAACCTCTATCCCAGCCGTTACGCATTTGTAGAGCTAATAACTGCGTTGCTTACAATCTGTGTATATCTCATTTATGGAATGGGGCAGCCTTTTATCATATACCTGTCGTTAACTTATTTGTTAATAGCCATTACATTTGTAGATATTGATCATTTTATAATTCCTAACGGTTTTGTTTTAATTGGTCTCGGGGTTTTAGCATTTGGCCTTTACTTTGGATGGATACCAATTACCTGGGAAGATTCTCTTTATGGCTCATTAGTTTTTGCGGGATTTCTGTTTTCAATAGGTCTTATAGGGCAGTTTATTTTGAATAAAGAAAGTATAGGATTTGGAGATGTTAAGCTTGGTTTGGTACTTGGAGGTTTTCTTGGTACCGAGTATTCAGTTTTAGCGCTCTATCTTAGTTTCGCATTAAGTGCGAGAGTTATATTTATTATGATGGGTGGAAAACTAATTAAAAAGGATTCAAAAATCCCTTTTGGCCCTTATTTAGCAGCTGGTACATTGATCGCTCTTTTTACTATAACCCCATACGATAGCAATTATATTTTGAACTGGTATTATTCTACGATGTTTTAGTATGGCTATTGCAGGTAAGCAGCGAATTGGTACACTCCTTCTACAGGCTGGAAAAATCGATGAAGATCAGCTACAAAAAGGATTGCAGATACAAAAAGAAAAAGATGGCTATCTTGGACAAGCTTTTATTGAGCTTGGGTATATCAATAACAAGGAATTAAATAGGTATATAAGTAATCAGCTCAAAATCCCTTTTCTTCAATTAGGTTATTACAATGTAGATAATACATTGATGGACCTTTTTTCAGAGCGTCTTGTACGAAAGAAAAAGATGCTTCCTCTGTTTCGATTAAATAATACACTTAACCTTGCTATCTCTGATCCACTTGATTCAGGGCCTATAAATGCAGCTCGCGATGCAACAGGTCTTAAGGTTGAGCCCGTTATTGCAATGGAAAATGAAATTGAAAACGCGATAGATCTTCACTATGGTATATCAGGATTTGTAGATATTGATTCTGCGAATAGCGAGAGCACTGAGATAAGCGAGTTATTTGATGAAACTCATATTGTAGAGCTGGTTGATAGTATTATCACGCAAAGTCAAAAGTATGGGTGCTCAGATATACACATAGAACCTCGCGAGAATGATATTCGTGTGCGGTTTAGGATTGATGGTAGATTACAGGATTTTCAGGTACTGCCAAGTGATATACATACAGCACTCATTTCAAGATTGAAAATTATGGCTAACATGGATATTGCTGAGACACGACGACCTCAGGATGGTCGTATTTTATTTAATTCTTCAAAGGGTAGACTAGATCTGCGTATCTCAACCTATCCAACACTATATGGCGAAAAAGCGGTACTTCGTCTCTTAAATATTTCTGAGGCCCTTCATTCATTTACTGCCCTTGGATTTGAGGTAGAATGTGAGGAAAAATTTAATAGTATGTTGATTGGTGGTGAGGGTATCATTTTGGTTTCTGGTCCAACGGGTAGTGGTAAAACAACCACCCTTTACTCTACTCTAAACAAACTAGAATCACCAGGTGTCAATATTGTTACAGTTGAAGATCCAATAGAATATGACCTTGATAATATAAACCAGGCTCAGATCAATACTAAATCAGGGGTAACATTTGCCTCAGCACTTCGTTCTATTCTTCGTCAAGATCCTGATATAATCATGGTTGGTGAGGTAAGAGATGAGGAAACTGTTGAATTGGGAATTCGTGCTGCGCTAACTGGTCACCTTGTTTTTAGTACCGTTCACACTAATGATGCAGCGTCAGGATTTACTAGACTATTAAATTGGAATGTGGAGCCTTTTCTAATCGCATCCACTGTTAAGGGTATTCTTGCACAGAGATTGGTACGTAGAATTTGTAAAGAATGTAAGGAGCCTCATGATCCTACAAAAGAAGAGCTTCGCATGATTGGTGTCGATGAACAAGAGCCGATTAAATCTTTTATTGGTAAGGGTTGTTTATCGTGCAGGAATACAGGATTCAAAGGAAGAATCGGAATTTATGAATTGCTATTGGTTGATGGTGCAATATCTGAACTGGTTCTGTCGCAAGCCCCTGGATATAAGATTCGTGAGCAAGCTCGTAAAAATGGAATGACTACTCTTCTTGAAGATGGTATCATAAAAATCGAGAGAGGAGATACCACGATTTCTGAGGTCTATGAAACACTTGGTACAACAAAGATAATACTATGATTAATGTTTTATATGTAGGCGGCAAGGAGATTAATATTCCGCAACTATCGGGCAAGAATGTTCATCTGGATTATGTCCAAAATGGCATGATAGCAATGAGCGCTGTACAATCAGGAGATTTTGATGCTGTGATTATTGAGGATCAGTTACCCCTTATGACACCAAGCAGGCTGTTAAAGGAACTGGTCTCTACTCAGAACAACATTCCTGTAATTAGTATTATCAGAGGAGAACAGAGGAAGAAAGAGGTCTTAAATGATTTTACTATGGGCCTATTTAGTTATTTTGAACCTGATGAGAGTACCGGTGAGGAACTGTACTCGATACTTAGTTCTGCAAAACAGTTTCGTGATTTCAAGCAAGATGTCCCACGAACCGCGGCTAGACATTTTTCAGGTGTGGGTTTTGAAAAGATTGTGGGAGTGTCTGAGCAGATGCTCAAAATTTATCATCTAATGTGCCAGATAAAGAGCAAGGATGTTACAACTGTTCTATATGGCGAGAGTGGTACCGGAAAAAATCTAATGGCAAGGACTCTGCACCTAATTAGCCTTCGTAGAGATCAACCCAATATCGCCGTAAATTGTCCTGCAATACCATCAGATCTTCTTGAAAGTGAGTTGTTTGGCCATGAGAAAGGGGCTTTCACTGGTGCGATTGAAAGAAAAGATGGAAAATTTTTATCAGCAAACGCGGGTAGTATATTTCTAGATGAAATAGGCGATATGAGTCCATCTCTCCAGGCAAAAATTTTACGTGTTCTTGAGAGTGGTGAAATTGAAAGAGTTGGAGGCGCTGAAACTATTAGAGTGGATGTCCGAATTATTTCGGCAACAAATCAAAACCTGGAACAAAAAATAAGTGAAGGAACATTTCGCCAAGATCTTTTCCATCGAATAAATGTATTCCCAATCACTGTCCCCCCTCTAAGAGACAGGAAAGAAGACATACTGCCAACTGCTATGTCGATTCTAAAAAACCTAAAGAAAAAGCATAACATGTTAGTGGATTTCTTTTCTCATGATGCTATGCAAACATTAAACCAATATAGTTGGCCTGGAAATGTCAGGGAGCTTGAGAATACGCTTGAGCGTGTTGTCCTTATACATGATAAACCAATTATTGAAAGCGATGATATTAAATATATTATTGATGAAAATAGTAAGTCTAGTACGGTAGAAAAAAATGAAGAAGAGGTCAAGTTTGTAGAACCACCTACAGTAGTAGATCATTCAAAGACCTCTGTCGATGCAAAAGCGATGGATGCTCCATTGAAGAGCGAAGGCGTGGCTCCTGTAAGGACACTAAAAGAGTTAGAGTGTGAAGCTATAGTGAACGGACTGGAGCGTACTAATTGGAATATGACTACAACAGCACAACAACTAGGTATAAGTAGAATGACTCTCTACAGAAAGCTAGATCAGCATGGCCTCAGAAAAAAAGATTAATCAATTTACATCTTTCAGCTATATAGCAACGAACCCTACAACAGGTGTTGTAAGGGGAGAGCTTAGAGCATCAGGACAAGACAGTGCGCTGCTACAGCTTGAAAGGATGGGGCTCGAGCCAATCTCTGTATCAGAAAAGAAAAAATCTGTTATGGACATGGAGATTACTTTATTTGAGAAGGTCCCTCCACAGGAGATATATAATTTTACCAGGCAATTATCGGTTATGCTAAAGGCAGGGGTCCCACTGGTGGATGCCTTAGATTCTGTCCACTCTGAAGAAAGTAATCCTTTGTTGAATAGGACTATCTCTTCTGTTATTGATGATGTATCGGGTGGTATGTCACTGTCAAGGTCCATGGACAAGCACCCAAAAGTATTTAACACGATGTTTATTAATATTGTTAAGGCGGGAGAGAGTGCGGGTGTGCTTGACAAAGTAATGTTCCAACTTGCAGACTTTATCGCACATGATTTAAAGCTTAGGATGGGGATAACCCAGGCAATACGATATCCATCTATTGTTGTTGGAATAACTGTTTTGGTTGGTGTATTTGCCGTGACATATATTTTGCCAAGGTTCTCCACTCTTTTTAGTTCTACGAGAATCGAACTTCCACTTCCTACGCGTATTTTATTAGGGACAGATCAATTTATAAATGACAATTGGGGTGGAATCATATTTTTTATAGCATTTTTTATTTTTGTTTTTTGGAGAGCATTAAAAACAGAGGCAGGGCTTTTCCAGTGGCATAAGTTTATCCTTAATCTTCCTATATTTGGACCCATTGCCCAGAAAATGGCTATCTCAAGATTTTGTCATGTGCTCGATACACTGGATCGTACTGGTGTTCCAATATTAGAGGCTTTAGATATAGCGGGAAAGACCGCGGGAAACACATACATCGAAGACAGACTTCACAGAGTCCACGCTGATGTTCAGATGGGAAAAAAAGTCGCTCTTTCTATAAACACTCATACTCATGATATTTTTCCTCCTCATGTTTTAAAAATGATTCAGGTGGGTGAAGATGCGGGCGCGATGGATGATATGCTCAGTGAGATTGGTTCGATGACTGACGCGGAGGTACAGGACAGGGTGTTAAAATTAACGGCTAGTCTTGAGCCTCTCATAACTGTGGTAATGGGTGTTTTTATATTGGTTCTTGCGCTGGCCATCTTTTTGCCGATATGGGATATGTACGAGGCATTATCTAGAGGATAAAAATAAAATGTCTCAAATTGAGACATTAAAGTTAGAATTAAATGTTAATTTAGCTTGTACCAAGAGTGGCATATTTTTTGTTATAACTAAATTGCACATGCGTAAGTCAAAAATAATATTCTTTTTTCAATCTATTATCAATTTTCTAAAACCGACTAGAGGTAATTCCCTTGCTGAGTTTGCTGTAATTACTGCTATGATGGCTACTTTTATTGCTACTGCTCTTCCAAAGTTTTCAGATGTTATGGAAGCCTCAAAAGCCCAAAAAAGTATTGACGAGATAGATAAAATCCTATTGCAGGCAAAAAATTTCTATGAGACTACAGCAGCGCTTGAGGGTAGAGGACGACTTCCAGGTCAAGATAAGTTTAACATGAAGGTAGGTGAATACACTGATACAACTGATCTTGTCAATGATCTCGAAATATTTGAGGTCTATTCAGATACGACAATCGGTGCAAAATGGGTTTCAGTGTTTGGCACAGATAACCCCAAAGCCCTGATACCGGATGCATCATATTTTTCTGATGATACGATTTCTGCTGAAGTGAATAGTGCTGGAGAAATTATTTGTAGCAATTGCCCAGAGGGAAGGATGAAGGGTGCAGACGAGTGGCTTGACCTATTTAACAGGGAGACCCTAGTTAGTCCTTTTCAGGATGGACACTACATATATATAGTAATACCTGGTAGCGGTAGTGGAAATGATGTCAAAGCACCAAGAATATGTGTAGCAGATGTTGAGAGTCCAAAGTATTTGCATAAGATAATGGATCTTTGATCTGATATTAAATAGATAATTGAAATGCTTTATAAAAAAAGCCTCGTTATTTAACGGGGCTTTTTTTATTTATGTGAAATTATACTGTAACTATTTGTTATTATTGTTTATTTACCCTCGGTAGATGAAAGATTCCAATTAATTAAATTACTCTGCAAGTATCATTATGTTACAAAAATATATTAAATAAAATATGTAACATAATAGTACAATAAAATTATAGAACCGAGGAGAAGGAAAAATTTATTTACAAATTTTGAAGTTTTGGCACAGATTATGCATAAACAGAAGCGTGATCAAAAACAAAACTTCAAATAAGGAGATAAAAATGAAACAAACACTAAAAACAATCATCAGAAGTCTTAGAAGCGTAAAAGGTAATTCACTTGCTGAATTCGCTACAACTACAGCTCTGATGGCT
>MDSV01063957.1_pt1 | contig 18009 bp, 11 predicted proteins | sample 810851 | NCBI WGS metagenome assembly MDSV01 (sample SAMN05326640, study PRJNA326480) | marine metagenome | isolation source: seawater | place: Atlantic Ocean: North East | collected 2012 | reverse complement strand
TCGTTTTCGTTTTCGTTTTCGTTTTCGTTTTCGTTTTCGTTTTCGTTTTCGTTTTCGTTTTCGTTTTCGTTTTCGTTCGCGTCGTCTCGCGTCGCTCGCACGGAGGGTTCGGTCGGCGCGCCACACCCCAGCGCGAGCGCGAGCGCGGGGGACGCGCGGAGCCGCCGCGCGAGCGCGTGCGGGTCGAACAGCTCGTAGGTCGCCGCCGAGTGCGGCGTCAGGCCCAGCCGCGGGACCGCGTTTCCGTCGCGATTCCGTCTCCCTTCCTCGTCGCCGGCTCGCCTCCGCGCGTTCCCGCCGCCGCCAAAGACCCTCGGCGCGTCGCCGAAGACCCTGCTCAGCTTCGGCCGCTCGACGGCGTCGCTCAAGAGCTCGACGTCGACATCGAAGTGCACGACGTCCGGGCCGCCGATCAGCGACCACGGGTGCTCGACCGCGAACCGCGCGCGGCCCCGCGCCACGAGCCGAGTCTCGCCGGCGCCCGCGCCGACGCGCCGAATCTCCGCGAGAACGCCCACCATCGGGTTTTGCGGGCGCAGCGATCGGCTGGCGTCACCGGAGGGTTGCGTCGCCAGCCACCCCTTGACAGACACCACCCCGAAGAAGCCGCGCAGGGGCGGCGCCGCGGCGTTCGCGCGCGCCACCATCTCGGCGAGCGCCGGGTCGCGCGCTTCGTCGACCAAAAGAGGCAGCGTGTCTCCCGGAAACAGCACGTTGTCGTCGTAGCGCGCGAGCACCGGGATGCGCGCCGCGCGGCTCCGCGGCGACGGGGAGCCGTGCACGTCTCCGTTCGCGATGCGCTGGAGATCGACATGCGCGGCGGCGTGACCGCGCACGTCCCCAACCTCGCCGAGGTACGAGTGCAGCGTCGGCAGCGCGCGGTACGCCCGGAGCGCGTCCGCGGCGATCCGCGAAGCGTCGTCCCATCCCGAGGCGTCGGCCGCCTCTGTTTCGTCCACGCCCACGACGCGCCCCAGCGGCGCGCGCTGGCGACGCCCAGCCTCCGCGTACCGCTCGCGAAAGAACTCGAAAGCTTCGCTCGCGACGTACTGGCGCGCCTCAGCGTCGGTCATGCGTTCCGCGCGCTCGAGGGTCCGCAAGAGCCAATCCCGCAAGTTCAGGTCGTTGACGAGCGAGTACCTCCCCAGCAAGAGCGCCTCGGTCGCCTCGTTGATGATCCGAAGCCTCGCCACGAACTCCGAGCCTGGCCCGTCCCCATCGGATCCGTCCGAGGTCTCCTGGACGTCTCCTACGGGCTCGGCATCGTCGCGCTCGCGGTCCCCGTCTTGCATCTGATCGCCCGCGACGGGGGGTTTGCAGAGGTGAAAAAAGTGACGCGAGTGCCGACGAAACGAAAACAGAGAAAAAGCAACAACGTGCCTCGAATTTCTCCGAGGCGTGCCTCGTCATCAGCGTCTTCTTGCTTCCGAGAGAGATGGCTTCCCCAACCTCGCTCGGGTCGCCGGGTGATGGCGGGCACATTCACGACTGCGACGCCGCGGTATCGCGGGAACATCACACGCATCATCTCGGGGAGCTCGCACGGCGCGCATCACGCGATCCGTCGGGTCCTTCCCGAACCCGGGAGCCCAAACCGTCGCGCGCGGAAAAGCTCCGAAAACCGCGCGAATCAGATTGACGAACGCGCGGTCGAGGTCATTCGACGTGACTCGGATTTTCCCCATCTCGCCACCTGGCTCTTGCGCCCTCCGCCGCCGAGGCACTCGAGCGCCGCGCGTGCCCCTCGCCAGCTCCAGACTGGACACTAGAATGGCCACGCTCATGCGCGTCCGCGCGCTCGCGCCCCGCGCCGCCCCGGCGCCGCGCGGCTTGCCCCGCCGCGCGCGCGCGCGCCAGACAACGTTCCCCCCGAAGCGAAAAGAGCGCACGCTTTCCCCTGCGCTCCGCGCGGTGTTCGACTCCAACCAGGCGTCGCACGAGCACGGTCAGTACAAGTACGACCAGGCGGCCGCGCAAGGCCAGCAGCAAGCGCACTCTCAGGCGACGAACGTGTACCACCAGCCCGTGGGCGCGAACCCGAACCAGGCGCACGGCAGCTTTAGCAACCCGGGCGAGCCGGATTACTTGCCCCACCTCGCGTCGACGCGCCAGCGCTTCATCGACCAGGAGGCGAGCGCGGTGCGCGTGCGCGACTACCCCGTCGCCGCGCGTGCGGCGCGCATCCTCCAGCGCCTGGTGGAGATCGAGCGCGACCTGATGCTGCACGAGACAGCGGAGATGGAGGCGAGCCTGGCGCAGGAGTACCAAACCGCGAACGTCGCGAAGCGGAAAAAAGACGCTCTGCTCGAGGAGTTTTACGATTTGCGCTTTGACAAGTACGACGTCGCGCGGTACAACGACCCCGCCTCCTCCGGCGAGCTCAGCAACAACAGCGTCTCTTCCGGCGACTACCACCACCGAGCGGCGCGAGACATCGACGAGACATCGGGCGCGACTGGCGCGCGACGCGACTCGCGGACCTCGACTCGAGGACCCGCGCTCGTGCCCGTGCGCTTCTCCGTGAACGTGCAGCCGCAGTTCGGCGAGGGCGTGGTGGTTTGCGGGGACGCGCCCGAGCTCGGCGCGTGGGACGGCTCGAAGGGCGTCCCGATGGAGTACCGCGAAGAAACGAAAACCTGGATAGTCACCGTCGGGATGCCGCAGAGCTCGCAGTTCACGTTCAAGTTCGTGGTGACGGGCGGTTTGTCGCCCGAAGAGGAAGTGCGGGGGGAGGCGCGCGCGCTGTATTGGCAGGAGGGCGACGATCGACGCGTCGCGTTGCCGTTTGAGGACGCGCTCTCGCTGGACGTGGTGGTGGACTGGGAGGGGGACGCCGAGCAGGAGCGCATGTGGCTGTGCATGCCCGTCCCGAGAGCGGAGCCGGAGGTGAAGTAAAGAAAGAAGCTCTCGTCAGTTTTCATCCACCCCCGACGCGAAAGCGTCGAGAAGGTCGGACGACCGCGCGGCGAGGCCGCGCGCGTCGATCCACGCCAACCACTCCCTCCACGTCGGGTCCGAGGCTAACGTCGCGCGGTTCCCCAGCACGATCAGGCCCCGCTTCGCGCGCGTCATGGCGACGTTCATGCGGCGATCGTCGCGCACGAATCCCATCTTCCCGCCGTCGTTGGCGCGCGTCGTGCACAGCACGATCACCTCCTTCTCCCGGCCCTGGAACCCGTCCACCGAGTGCACTTCCAGCCCGTCCATTCGGTCGTCGTCGCGAATTTTTTTAGGTTCGTCTCGAGCGCGACCGCGAACGAGCCCTCCAGACCGCTCCGTCCAGAGCTCGCGCACTTTGCGCACCTGCGCGGCGTACGGCGCGATGATCCCGACGTCGCTCGCGCCCGACACGCCGGTTCCCGTCCGAGACGCCGAGAGCAGCGCGTCCGCCACCGCCACCGCCGCGCGCGCCTCGCGCGGGTTGCTGATGCTGAGCCCGTCCTTCTCGCGCACCTCGCGGCCGCCGTCCACCTCCACGAACAGCACGGGGTACGGTGAGCGGGACCTCGAAAGCACCCAGTCCATGCCCGGCGGCGGCGGGCGGTCGGCGGGGGCGGGGTCGGACGCGACGCGCCCGCCGTAGAACTTCGCCGACGGGAACGCCGCCAGGTCGGGGTGCATGCGGTACTGCCTGTCCAGCAGATCTGGGGTCACGCCCAGGCGCTCCATGCGCTCGAAGAGCGAGACGCCGAGGCCGGCGCGCAGCGCGTCCATGCTGGTGACCGTGGGCGGCAGCTGCTTCGCGTCGCCGACCAAAACGCACGTCAACGCTTTGCAGACGGGAATCATCGCCGCCGGCTCGGGGCACTGCGCCGCCTCGTCCACGCACGCGACTCGGAACGTGAACCCCTCCAGCAGGTCGTCCCCGGCGCCGACGCAGGTGGCGCAGACCACGTCCGCGGCGCGCAGCACGGCGTGCGCGGCTTGCGTCTCCAGCTGCAGAGCCAGTCGCCGCGTCGCCGCGCCGCGGCTGGTGTAGTCGCCGCGCGCCTCGGCGCGCATCGCCGCCGCCTTGCGCCCGAGCGGGGTCAGGGCCGCCTGCGCGCCGAGCGTGGTCGCCTCGAGCCTCGCCTGCACCTTCGCCGGCGACCCGAGGCGGACCACGCGCAGAGGTCGGCGCTCTGAGCCGACGCGCGTCTCGCTGGAAACCAGCCCGTCCACGAGGTTGTCCACGGCGACGTTCGAAGCCGCGCACGCCAACGCGACGGGCCCGCCGCCGTGGGAAAGAGCGCTTTTTCGGTGCTTCGCGTTCGACGCGCCGTCGAGCGCCAGGGACACAGCCGCCTCCACGAACGCGGTGAGCGCGCGCGTCTTGCCCGTGCCCGGCGGGCCCTGCCACACGCTGAGCGTGCGCGTCAGCGCGTGGCGCACGGCGACGCGCTGGCTGGTGTTCAGCGTCGCGGCGCGCGTCCCGTCCATGGCGCGCCGCACCGCGCCCGCGGCGTCCTTGCCCGCCCACAGCGGCGGCGCCGCCGCCAGCGCCGCGACGCTCGCGCGCGCGTCTCGCGCCGTTTTCGGGTCGCCATCTGGGATGCCTATGGCCGCCCTCTGCAGCGGTGCGTACGCGGAGGCGCTTCGTCGGTGTGGCTTGGTCGTTTTTTCCGGCGCGGTCTCGTAGCCGGGCGTGCCCCCCGGCTCCGAGAACGCGGCGAGCGCGGCGAGCGCGCGGTCGTGCGACACGGTGTTCGCGGAGAGGTCCAGCCTGAGCTTGCCGGCGCCGAGCACGAAAGCCTCGTCCTCCTCGTCCACGGCGATCTTCAGGAAGTGCATGGCGCGCTCCACCACCACGCCGGTCACGGACGCTTTACCCGAGAAATCGTGCTCGTCGCCCTCCACGAGCGACACCATGTCGCCCTGCCCGAACCGGTGGAACGGGAGCTCAGCGCCGAGCGCGAACCGGCGCTTCGGTTTCTCTTCGGTCGGCGCGTTTTTTTTGTCGTCGCGCGCGGCGTTTTTTTCGCCGACGTCGTCGCCGTCCGCCTTCTCTTCCATCGCGCCTCGCTGCGGGACGAGCACGCGAACAACCGCGTCGCGCTGCAGGTTCCCGTCGTGCAAGCCCCGGAGCCCGAACAGCGCGTACCCCTCCTTCCCGAGGCGCTCCCGAGGCCACGTCTCGAGCCGCTCCTCGGCGCGCGCCATCTCCTCCTCCAGCTCCAGCCGCAGAGCCTTCGCGTACTTCTCCCTGTGCGCGGTGAACCCCAGGCGCAGGGTCGCGCGCGACGAGCCGCGCTGGCGCGTCCCGGAGGACCCGCGACCGGACCCGCGGCGTTTCACGGACGACGACTCGGAACTCTCGGCGGAACTCTCGGCAGAACTCGCGTCGTCGCGCGAAGCGGGCGTCTCCAGAAGGTGCGCGAACCCGGTTCCCGAACGCGAGTTGGCACCGAGCCTCTCCCAGAGCTTGCGGCGCTCCTCCCTTGCCTTCTCCGGGTCTCGCCGCGCCGCCGGCGAGAGCAGCGCGCCGCCGCGCAGGTCCGCGAACGGCGTGCCGTTGGCCACGGTCTTGACGCTCGCGCGCGAACGCATGCCCGCGGGACGCACCCCGGCGCCCGGATCGGGGGGGGGAGGCTTCGCGTTTTTTCGGTTCCGCGCGTTTTTTTCGCCGGACGTGGACTTCGGGGAGGGGGCTCGGATGGGCTTGCCGCGCTTCCCGCCCTGCGCGCGCCCCGAGCCGCGGCCGCCGCCCCGCGCGGCGCCGGCGCGCGCGCGGGCGACCGGGGAGACGCCCCCCGTCAATCGCACGGATCGCGCGTCCACCGCCGTGGGCACCAACGCGAGCCTCTGCCGAGGTGGGCACACCGACGCCGGGTCCGCACCGCGCCGCGAGGGTTGCCAAGACGCGGTCGCCGAGGCGAGGGGCACGAGGCGGGCGACGTACGTCATGGTCCTCCGACCGTAGGGGGGAAACCCTGCGCCGGCCGGGGCGCGATGTGGTGGCCACGGTCGTGTGCGCGGATCTGTGGTGCGCGCGGTTCTTCGATCGGAAAGAAAAAAACGAACCACGCCAGTTGTCGTCTCCCGCGTTTCAAAACACCTGTCGAACTGCGGACCGAGCCGGGCGTTGCGGGAATCTCCGAAACCCCGAAACGCGAAAACCTGAATATTCCTGCTTCCGCCGACGTGGCGAAAGCGAGGGTCGGCGGGTCCCTCCCTCGACGCACACAGCGAGGAGCGCGTGACGAGACGCCGAGCCACCCAACGGCTCGCGCGGTACTTCGATCGTCGCGATCGGGCCGTCCCGGGCGGAGACGCGCGCTTGACGTCGTCAGAGGCGCGCGTCTCGGACGGGCGTTCGTCGGCGGCGAAGGTAAAAAGGAGCGTAACGCGTGACGATGATGTCGTCGGAGGTACCAGCGGCGCGTCCGCTGTCGGCATGCCCCGCCCCCGAGCGTCTCGGGTCGCGGTGTCGCGCCGCGCGCGCGGGTCCATCCCCGCGCGCGGTCGCGACGGCACGCGGCGACCGACTCGGACGCGGGAGCTTCGGTGCCGCGCCGGCGCGCCGGGCCGGCGAGGCTGCCCGTCCGAGGGTACGACCGCGATCGAGACGCGTCGGCGGAACGTCGTTTCGCCATCGGTCCCGCGCGAACGCTTCATCCGAAGCGCCGAACGACACGCCCGACCGCGGACCGCGCGACGACGACCAATCACGAGCAGGACTCGTCGCGAGCGCCCCCCTCGCGCGTCTCGGCCGCGTCACCGCGGTGGCCGTCGCCGTCGTCGCCGCCGCCGCCGCGTTCCCCGGCGCGGCGGCGGCGGCGGCGGCGGCGGCGAGCGCCGCGGACGCCTCCTTCCTCGCGTCGCTCCTCGATTTCGCGCTGCACGTCGACGAGCGGCTGCTCGCGTTGTTCGCGGAGCGCGGGGTCCTGGCGTACGGCGCGCTCTTCGCGGTGATCTTCTGCGAGACTGGGCTGGTCGTCGCGCCCTTTCTGCCTGGCGACTCTCTGCTGTTCGCCGCCGGGGCGCTGGGGGCGGGCGGCGTGCTCAACTTCCCCTTCGCCGCGTGCCTGCTGTTCGTAGCTGCCGTGCTGGGCGACACCGTGAACTACTCGCTCGGGTCGTGGATCGGCGCGCGCGTGATCGCGCGGTACCCCGCGGTGTTCAAGCCCTCGTATATCGAGAAGACCAAGGCGTTTTACCAGACGCACGGCGGGAAAACGGTGGTGCTCGCGCGTTTCTTCGTCATCGTGCGCACCTTCGCGCCGTTCGTCGCCGGCGTCGCGAACATGCGCTATCAGAGTTTCATCGCGTTCAACGTGCTGGGCGGCGCGGCGTGGGTCGGGAGCTTCATGACGCTGGGGTACTTCTTCGGGCAGCTCCCTTGGGTGGAGGAGAACTTCGCGCTGGCGATGGCGGCGGTGGTGGCGCTGAGCGCGGTGCCGATGGTCGCGGAGCTCGCCAAGCACTTTTTCGGCGGGAAGCACGAGAAAACCTCCGCGGACGACGTCGACAAGACCGTCGACGACATCGCGGGCTCGTTCGACGAGAAGGAGCGCGTTCCGGGCGGGATCGGGGCGTGATGCTTCGGAGTCACGCGGGCGTTTCGTAGTAGACCGAAGGCTGTCGTTTTCCGATGCTCTAAACTACCGCGACGCCGTACGCGCGCAAACGGGTCGTTTCCCGCGCGCGCGCTCGCCGAACGCGCGAAAAGGTTACGTCTCTCCCCTCTGTGCCTCTGTGGTCGCCTCGACGCGCACCTCCGCGAGCTCGACCGCCCGGTCCCCGCTCGGGGACCGCCTCTCGTCCCCCTCTCCGTCCACGGGCCCCCGCTCCCCACCGCTCGTCTCGGCGCGTTCCGCGAGTCCGCCGCGAAAAAGCCCCGCGAACCATCGCCGCGCCGGAACGCACCCCTCCTTTTCGTCCTCCTCCTCGTGCCGCAGTCGGTCCGGCTCCTCCGCGACGGCGCCCGGCTGGTAGTTGCGGGAGAGCACGCGGTAGAAGCCGTGCTTCGCGGGCGCGTACGTCCAGCCCGCCTTCCAGCCCGCCAGGCACACGCACGCGAGCGACGCGATCTGGATCACCTGGTAGAACGTGGGGATGCCGGTGGCGACGCCCAGCACGTCGCACGGGGGCAGAAGGTCGCTCGTGGACGCGCCCTGGCTGGTGCGCTCCGCCCAGACGCGCCTGGGCGTCATCTCCAAGCTCGCGCACAGGTCCGCGTCGTCGTTGCTGAAGCTGCTCAGGATCACGGCGAGCGGCACGGCGGTGTTCTGGTAGCACGTCTCGATGGTCACCGACAGACAGTGCGGCTTTCGCAACCCGCACGCCCACGCGAACGCCAGGCTTATCAGCAAGCCGAAGACGCACGGCGCGGCGACGCCGGCGTAGAAGGATTCCGTGCGCGCCCAGATGGGCGCGCTGCTGTTGGAGGAGAAGAAAAACCCCAGCAACACCAGAGACACGCCGGCGGCGTTTCCGGCGACGTTCAGTCTCGATCGCCACGCCGGTTTTTTTTGCCCCAAGATCAATCCGCCGAGTATGCCCGCGACAACCACCGCCAAGCTGGTGAACAGCCCCCCCCAGTCCAGGCTCACCGCGCTCTCTTCCGACGGGTAGCTCAGCTTCAGATAAATGAGCACGTTTATCGGCAACGTCGCCACCGCGAACAACGAGCTCGCGCTGGTCATGGCCATGGACAGCGGCAGATCCGAGTTGAACAGAGAGCACCACCAGTTGCTGTACGAGCCCCCGGGGGAGCACACCGTGACGAGCAGGGGAATGCCGTGCACGGGGTCGCCGCGGTAGAACAGCCGGATGCTCGCGAACCCGGCGAGCGGCAGGAACACGAACTGGCACACCAGCCCGATGACGATGCCCGTGGGCTCGCGGAACCGCTGCTTGAACTCGGGGACGTCCACTTGCGCAGCCTGTCGTGGAAGGAGGGCGGGAGGACCAGGTCAGGAGAACGCCGAGGCTGAAGCAGGCACGCTGGCTCGACTCGAGGGGAACGAGGCGCGTCGGAGCCGCGAGGCGTTTGCGCGGGGGACTCGACGTACCAGTCCGAGTATCAGGAACAGCAGCAACACGTTCCCCACGACCGACAACGCCGTATTGGCCATCTTTGTTCCTGTCCACCGTCCCCCGCCACCCCCTGGTGGGAACCCGTCGTCTCCCGCGCGGGCTCGGCGCCTGTCGTCGAAGCCTACCGCCACTCGGTTTCCGACGTCCGCGCACCGCCACGCGGTGGGCCTCTCCCTGCCGCGTAGCACCTTCCCGCGGCACCACCACTGCCTCGCCTCACCCACTCCGACGTGACTCGGACTGTTGTGGAGCGTCTTTTCAGTGAATCGAAACGCTGCAGACAGTCTGATGTTGGCGCGGCAGCACGTGTCGGTTTCTCAAAAACCCTACTGCGTTGGGATCGGTCTTCAGGCGGCGTCGACGCACCTCGGACGCCCTTTTCCGACGCACACCGTTGCCGTCGCACCTAGTCCCTAGCTTCAAAACCATGGCCGAAACGCTTAACCTCCGCGGTACCCTCAAGGGGTGCGTTTCCCGCCCGCCGCGCGTCATCGCTGCGCCGGCCCGAGCCGGCGGCATTTTTCTCTTCCGCGGGCCGCGAAAAAACCGATCCCCGCGGGTCGGGAACGGCGCGGCACGGCCCTCGCGACGCCTCCCGTGGCGTGGGACGCGCGCTCGCGCGTTCACATGGCTCGGCGAACGCCCCCGCGCGCCTCCTCCGGCGGGTGGTCCTCACGACCACGTCGAGCGCCACCGTCGCTGACCCGACCCGTCTCTTCGCTCGTCGTCTTCTCTCGTCGTCGCAGGCACGAGGGCTGGGTCACCTCCATCGCGACCCCCATCGACAACTCGGACATCCTCCTGTCGTCTTCCCGCGACAAGACCGTCATCCTGTGGAACCTGACCCGCGAGGAGGGCTCGTACGGCTTCCCCCAGCGCTCGCTCCGCGGGCACTCGCACTTCGTGCAGGACGTGGTCATCTCCTCCGACGGCCAGTTTGCGCTCTCCGGGTCGTGGGACGGCACGCTGCGCCTGTGGGACCTCAACTCGGGCTCCACGACGCGCCGCTTCGTGGGCCACTCCAAGGACGTGCTCTCCGTGGCGTTCTCCGTGGACAACCGCCAGATCGTCTCCGGCTCGCGCGACAAGACCATCAAGCTGTGGAACACGCTCGGCGAGTGCAAGTACACCATCCAGGAGCAGGAGGGCCACACCGAGTGGGTGTCGTGCGTGCGCTTCTCGCCCGTCACGTCCAACCCCATCATCGTCTCCGGCGGCTGGGACAAGCTCGTGAAGGTGTGGAACCTCACCAACTGCAAGCTCCGCACCAACCTGGTGGGGCACACCGGGTACATCAACACCGTCACGGTTTCGCCTGACGGCTCGCTGTGCGCCTCGGGCGGCAAGGACGGCGTCGCCATGCTGTGGGACCTCGCTGAGGGCAAGCGCCTGTACTCGCTCGACGCGGGCGACATCATCTACGCGCTGTGCTTCTCCCCCAACCGCTACTGGCTGTGCGCGGCGACGCAGTCGTGCGTGAAGATCTGGGACCTCGAGTCTAAGTCCATCGTGGACGAGCTGCACCCCGAGTTCCCCCCGGTGGGCAAGAAGTCCATCCCCCCGTTCTGCACCTCGCTCCAGTGGTCCGCGGACGGCGGCACCCTGTTCACCGGCTACACCGACTGCATGATCCGCGTCTGGACCGTGAACCGCTCCATCGGCGCGTCCGGCGGGTTCACCGCGTGAGAGGCTCGTCGCGAACGCGAGCGACAGCGACGCGAGCGAGGAAAGAGGCAGTTTTCATACGAGACCACACCTATTCTCGTCGCCGCGCGCGTCGCGCGAAGCTTCTTTCGGTCGAAATCGCGCGTCTCGCCTTGCCGCGAAAACCCGCGCGGCGGCGCCGAAAGGTCTCCGTACCAATCTCTCAATCTACGCGTATCTACTCTACCGTCGTTGTCTATGCCTCGCGGCGATCTCGTCGTACCTCGAGCGTCGCTCCGCGCGCTCGCGGGCGACGCCCGCTCGGCCGCCCGCGCGCAGCCCCTTCGCCCACAGCTTCAGTCGCGCGAGCGGGCCGACGCCGTCGGCGGCGCGTTCGGCGTCCGCCGCCTCGTCGCCCCGAGCTCGCGACGGCGATTTCGGTTTCACACGACGCCAGCCGGCGAAAAACGCCGGGCCACCGCCCGTCTCTCCCGCCGAGGCCTCGGAGGAGACCGATCGGCGGTTCGCGGAACCGTTCGCGGAGCCGTTCGCGGAACCGCCGCGAGCGGCGGCGGCGCGCGTCGCGCCGTCGGAAGGAGGCTCGGTGGCGTTCGCGTGCGCGCGCGCGTCGGGGTGGCGCGCCGCTGCCGATTTCCCGACGCGCCCGAGCGCGAGGAAAAGCCCCGCCGTCCGCTCCTTCACCGGCACGAGGCTCGCAGTCGTGCGCGCGAAGGCGTACCCGAGGCGCGCGGACGAGGGCGTGGCGGGCGTGGCGGGCGTGGCGGGCGCGGCTTCGGCGCTGATCCCGGGCCGTCCGTCGGCGGGAACCGCGACCGGCGCGCCTCGCCGCCGCGGTTTCGCGCTCTTCCCGTCGTCCTTCCCGAGACTCCCGAGCCCGACGATCCGCGAGCGCACGTCCGGCGGCGGCGCGGAGGCGCCTGATCCCGCGCCGCTCGCGCTCGTCGGAGCCCGGCGATCGGAGGACGGAGACGCGGCGAACACGCCGCGAAGCGCGCCGGGCGGGGTGGCGGGCGTCCCGGGCGCGGACGAGCCGTTCGTCGGCGCGCCGGGACCCGCCGGGGACTCCGCCGACTTGGCCGCGGCGCAGGCGTGCGCCGCGCAGGCGCGCGTGGCGTCCTCGACGGCGTCCACGGCGTTGCGCAGCGCGCCGCGGACGTACTCCGTCGCGGCGGACGCGGCGGCGCGCCGAGCGGCGTCGCGAAGCTCGCGGCGGCGCGCCGCCGCTCGCGCGGCTTCGCGCTCGCGACGCGCGCTCCTGAGCCCCGCGAGCGATCCCCCGCGTCGCCGCGTCCCGCTCGCTTCGCCCGAGCCTCGTCGCGCCTCCGCGGCGTCCGCCTCCGCCGCGTCGAGGCTCGCGTCCCAGGCGGGCAAGATGTCGTACGAGACGGTTTCGGAAGACGTGCCGTCTTCGCGTTCGCGGGCGAGCTCGGCGTCCAGCGCGGCGACGTGCGCGCGCCACGAGTTGTCCACGCCGCCGACGGGCGACGCGAACGGGTCGGGCGCCGCGCTGTTAAAAAACGCCTCGCGAGAGGACGCGAAGGAGGACGCGCCCGCGCCGGCTTCGCGCTTCACCGCGGCAGCGTCCTCGTACGCCGCGCGGAGCGCACCACGCGCGGCGGCGGCGGCGGCGGCGAGGGACGCGAGCACGGCGGCGCCCTCGCGCGCGCGCGCGGCGTCCTCCGCCGCCGCCGGCGCGCCGCTTTTTTTTTTGGCGGAAAACGCGGGGTGCGCGGCGCACTCGGCGCGCGTTCTGGCGACGGCGGCGTAGTACCTCTCGAGGTCCACGTACGCGGCGTCCGCAGCCCTGAGCAGGCGCTGCTGCGACACAACCTTCGCGGCTTCGTTCCCAGCGAGCATAGCCCCGACGCGGTCGCGCGCAGCTTTGAACTCGCGCGCGCACTTTTCGCGCGCCAGCGCGTGCGCGTTGACGACGCCGCGCTTCACGGCGACGTCCCTCGCGTCCCCGCCGCCGTCGACGTTGATGGCGCTCGCGCGGACGTGCGCCGTCTTGAGCTGCTTCAGCGCCTGCTGCAGCTCCGTCTCCACCAGCAGAAGCGTCGCCAGGTGCGTCTCGACGTCCGCCTGCGCCGCGTCCGCGAGCGCGGCGCCCGCGGGCGCGGCGGCGGTCCAGCGCGCGGCGCGCGCCTTGGCCGCCGCTGCGCTGAGCGAGTCGGCGAACGCGACGTACTGCGGGAGCAGGGAAACCTCGATCGCGCGCTTCGTCTTTCGGAGCGCCTCGGCGGAGGCGACGAGCGCGAACGAGCTGCCGGTAAGCGGAGCGGTGGCGGTCGGTACTACCCCGACCGCCGCGCGCGTCGACCCGGAAGGGTCGTCGTCGTTCGCGTTCGCGTTGCGGGTCTCGCGCGTCTCCGCCGCGGATGGCGACGAGGAGGACGACGCAAACGCGGAGCCTCCGTCGTCTCGCGCCGAGGCGTTGGCCGTTTCGCCGTTTCGCGCCGCCTCTTCTCGCGCGTCCGCGGCGCGCGCCGCGGTCTCAGTCTCGCGGATGAAGATGGCGGTCGCGCGGAGCCGCGTGAACAGGTCCGTGTGGTCGCGGGACGCGCCCAGGCGCGCGCCGTCGCCCGGGACGGGTTCCGATTCCGGCGTCACGAAGCCTTTCCCCGCGCGTCGTCGACCGGGCTTTTCGCTCGAAGCGACGACCGCGCCCGCGGCCGCCGCCGCGGCGGGTCCCACGGGCGTGCCCGGACCGCCTCGGCGCGCCTGCAGTTGTGACTCCACGCGCGCGCCGTACGCCACCACTCGTTGGCCCACCTCCTCCTCCGCGAAGTGCTTCACGCGCTGCATCGCCGCGACGAACTTGTTCGCGGGAGGGGTCTCCGTCTGCCATCTCGCGCCGTGGTCGGTCCGGGGGGGAGGGATCCCGCCGGGAGGCGAGGGGTCGGGCCGAACCCCGCGCGGCATGTTCGGCGCCTCCGAGGTAGCGGGCTCACCGCGTGACGCACATCCGGCGCGAGTGCGTGTACGACGCGCGCGACGGGTATGCGCGCTGCGAACGAACACGTGGCGTTTAAAACAACGCCGGGTTCGCGTCCAGGTCGTCGTTTCGAGAGTTTTACCGGACGTAGAGAAGTCGCCTCCGAAGCCAGTCCTACCGAAGGCGCGACGCCGCTCTTCGCGTCCAGACGCAGCGCACGCGCGTGGGAGAGGCGGACGGAGCGGATGATCGCGCGCGGATGGGAGAACGAGAGAGCGCTCGCGCGACGAGCGGTGAAGCGAGGTTTGACGTGTCTTTCACGTCCGCCGGGTTCGTCCGGGACGTTCTACGACGCGGCGAAGCGTTTGTTCCCGCGTTTCCGTTCGCGCGCATCAGCGCCACCCCGAGAGCCCCGACAGTACGGGTATGGCCGGGAGCGGTTCTCTGAGCCCCCCGAGCAAGTGCGCGTCCGACCGGTGCGAACGCCGCGAAGAGACGAACGAAGCGCCTTTCTCCGGAGGCGCGTGCGGCACGGGAGGCGCCGCGCGCCTCGACGCGGAGAGGTGGCCGTTCGCGCGCCGGCCAGCCCTCGGCGGGTCCGAGCGGCGGCGCGGAGGCGCGAGAGACGCGCCGTTCAAAAGCAAAGCCGCCAGGTCCGAGACGTCCTCCGATCCGGCATCCCTCGCGAGTGTCGGGCCAGACTCGCGTCGTCCGAGCCGCCCGTGACGATCGAAACCACCGTTCGACGCAGTTCGCGTCGCGCGCGTCTCGCGCGCGTCTCGACGAACCGCCTCCTCTTCCTCCGCCGCCGCCGCTTCGAGCCCGCTCGTGACGCCAAACCGCGCCTCTTCCGCTCGGCGCGTCGCCCGCGGTTTCGACCGAGTCTCGACCGCGTCGCCGCCGAACATGTCCGCGGACGCCGCGAAGGCGCGGGGCTGTCCGGCGCGGCGGCCGCGCGCGACGGTCGCCGCCTCGCGCGCGGGTTCTGTCGAAAAAAAATTCGCGGGGTCGTCGAAGAGACCGAGGTTCGTCCGGCTCGAACGCGCCGCGCGCGCGGAGACGTCCGCGGGCGCGGCCGTCTCGGCGGATCCGGGATCGTCCCAACCGGCGCTCGGGTCCACCGTCTCTGCCTCAGCACGTGCCGCCCCGACGTCGAACCCGGTGCCGCGGAACCCGCCGAAGCCGGTGATGCGCGACCGGTGTCGCTCGTCGGGACGCTCGTCGCGCGTCTCGCCGTCCCGCTCTCGGCCGAAGAGACGACTCTCGCCAAACGCGAGGGCGTCGCGAGCGCCAGAGACGCGATTTTGAACGCGGAGGGTCGCGAACGTCGCGTCGCGAAGCTTGGACTCGCTCGCCGCGAACGCGCGTTCGCGGTCGCGTTCCTCCCTCTGCTCGCGCGACGTCCGCGACTCCCGCGCGCGAGAAGCGACTCGAGCCGTCTCGCGTTCCAGGCGACGCGCCGGGAGGCGCGCCTCCTCGAGCGCGCGCCAAGCCTCCGCCTCGCGCGCCTCGCGCAGGCGCGCGGCGCTCGCCCTCGCGCGCGCCTCGCGGCGGCGCTCCGCCGCCTCAGCCTCCGCCTGGGCCTCCTCCCGCTTCCGCCGCGCGCGCGCGAGCGCCGCCTCCTCCCTCGCCTCGGCGAGGCTCTTCCTGGCTCGAGGCTCTTCCTGGTTCGAAGACGCGCGGCGTTCCCCGGGCGGTGGCTCCAGGTGGAGGGCCGCGGCGCGACTCGAGGTGGACTCGAGGTTCGTCTTCCGAGTTTCGGCTTTTTCCGGAGCTTTCGGTTCCGAAACATCTCGGCCCGCGCTTGTTGTCGCGGCGTCGGCGCCGTCCGCCGAACGCGCGCCGTCCTCGCGCGAGGACTCCGCCGCGCGCCAGCCGTCCATCCCGCGGAAGTACGGGTGCGCGAGCGCGCGCCGCCAGTCCAGCCGTTCGGCGGGGTCCAGGCGCAGCGCGCCCTCCATGAAGCGCATGGCGCACTCGCCCAGGCGCGCGCCGTAGCGGTCGCGGGGCCTCTCCCCGGGCTTGGGGTTTAGGCTTTTCTGCCGGCGAGCCGTAGCGTCCACCGCGGCGCGCGCCGCGTTTGAAAAAGTCGACTCCCGGAGCACCCGCCGCGGCACGCCGCCCAACGCGCGCTGCACGACGTGCAGCTGGTCGGCGTCGCTCTCGCCGGGGAACATGGGCTGGCCGTCCGCCATCTCGCCCATCAGGCACCCCACGGCGAACACGTCCACGTTCTTGTCGTACGCGCGCGAGCCGAGCAGAAGCTCGGGCGCGCGGTACCACCGCGTCGCGACGTACTCCGTCAAAGGCGCGTTTTTCGGTTCGTCATTCTTTCGGTCGTTTTCGTCGCGCGCGCGCGCCATCCGAGGCGCGGCGTTCTCGTCGGCGCCCGACAGCCGCTCGGCGTCCTCGGGCGCGCGGCGACTCGGCAGCACGCGCGCGAACCCGAAGTCGCACAGCTTGAGCGTCTCGCCATCCCGGGACACCAGGATGTTCTCCGGCTTGACGTCCCTGTGCGCGACGCCGCGCGCGTGGCACGCCGCCACCGCCTTGACGAGCTGCCACGTGAACAGGCGCACCTTCGCCGGGTGCAGCCCGCCCGGACGCGACTCCAGAACCTGCAGGAGATTCCGCTCAACGTACTCGAACACCAGGTACAGCTTGCCCTTGCGCCGGAACGCTTCCTGTGCGTGGCGTGCGAACGCGCGTTCGGTCAGGCGTCAGTGACGCGCGAATGAATGCGCGCGCGCGGAGAAAAAAAACGCGTCGGCGGTCAACGACCGCGCGGGTCGTCTCCGCCGAGGGAATCGTCGTTTTCGCGTGGGTCGATCGGAGGGCGCGGCGTGACGGAGACGCGGCTCGTCCGGAGCGGGACCCTCGGCGAGCCCCAGATGTATCGAGCCCTCGTCGTCGTCGTGTCTTCGCCCTCGCTTCCCTCCCAGCCCCCGCGTGCGCACCTTCAGGCTGACGATGTTTTCGTGTTTCAGCGCGCGGAGCACTTTCACCTCGCGTAACGTGGTTTTGCGCACGTTCGCGTCGTCGTCCGACTCCTTGAACTTCTTTACCGCCACCGTCTCCCCGGTCTGCTTGTTCCGGCACTTCAGCACCAACCCGTACGCGCCCTCGCCCACCAGCCCCAGGACCTCGTACTTGTTCATCGCACCGCCGACGCCGCGCAGTGCCGCGCTGAAACGGAAAGGCGCGCTTGAAAACAAACATTCGCCGCAGGCACCCGGCAACGGCTCCGGCCCGGCGCTCATCATCAAACTCGAGCGTTTGGGACGAATCGTATCTGTCGTGTCTGTGGCGCGGATGGAAAATTGACTTGGCGCTGATTTTGCGCCAAAAAGATACTTGCGAGAACCACACGTGTGGCAAAGCAGTCCACACAAAGCGCAAACTTTCGTGTTGAAAATCTTTTATCGCGAGAACTGTTTTTTTGATACTCACAACACGATGAGCGACGGGAAGGGGGAGGCGTTGGCGAGCGAGCTGGCGGCGCTCTCCGTGGAGGAGGCATCCGCGCCGCCGGACGGCGACGGCGAGAAGCCGTCCGCCGAACCAGCGGAGGGCACGGATAAAGGGGAGAAGATCAAGGGCGTCGTGAGCTGGTTCAACGTCGCCAAGGGGTTCGGTGCGCGCGCGTCGTCTTTCCAGCGTGGCATTCACCTTTTGTTCCCAAGCGCGCGTTCGCGCGGCGCGCCGCGCGCGCGCGCCGCGCGCGCGCGCCGCGCGAGGCGCCGATCGCGATGACTCGGTGTTCTTTTTCATCCCCTGTGTGCTCCGGGGCCTTCGACGCGCGCGCTCGCGCGCCGTCGGATACGCCCGAGCGCCTCGTGATGCCCCGCATGTCCCCCCGACCCCCCCGCGCGTCCGACGCTCATACGCTCGCTTCCCTCTTCCGATCGCAGGCTTCGTGACGCGAGACGACGGCGAAGGGGACGTCTTCGTGCACCAGAGCGACATCTACAGCCAGGGGTTCCGCAGCTTGCGGAATCAGGAGCCCGTGGAGTTCGGCCTCGAGCCCATCGGCGACGGGCGGTTCAAAGCCGTGAACGTGCGTCCGATCCGTCTCCGTCCGAGTCACACGCCCGACGTATCGAAAAGCACCGAATCTATTCGCACGCGAGAGATGGGGTGAACGCTTTTCGTTTTCGTTTTCGTTTTTGTTTTTTTCGTGAAGTCTGACACGCGACCCGCGTTCCCGACGACGAACGTCTCCTCCGCGCACAGGTGACGGGCCCAGACGGCGCGTTCGTGCAGGGCGCGCCTCCCCGGAACGCGAACAAGGCCCGCTCGCCGTTCATGGCCAACCGCGGGGCGGGCATCCCCGATTTTAATCATTCGGAATTATTACGGTACCTGCCGGGCGCGTACTTCGGCGGCGCGGG
>MDSV01145607.1_pt1 | contig 18018 bp, 20 predicted proteins | sample 810851 | NCBI WGS metagenome assembly MDSV01 (sample SAMN05326640, study PRJNA326480) | marine metagenome | isolation source: seawater | place: Atlantic Ocean: North East | collected 2012 | reverse complement strand
CTAAAGATGGGTTCAACGTGATGGCTACTGCCAACACTAAAGGTAAAGGTTCTGAAGATGGACGCTTTATCGGAACTAACATCCTCAACGAGGCATTCCTTGAGAGGTTCGCTATCACTATGGAACAGCCCTATGCCTCCGCTGCCGTTGAGAAGAAGATTGTTATCGGTTCGATGGCGAAATACGGTGAAGTCGATGAGGAGTTTGCGACCAATCTTGTAACGTGGGCTGAAGTCATCCGTAAGACCTTCTATGATGGTGGAGTTGATGAAGTTATCTCTACTCGCCGGTTGGATCACATTGTGAAGGCATTCGCTATCTTTGGTGACAAGATGGAGGCGATTGAGATGTGTGTCGCTCGTTTTGATGACGATACCAAAGAATCATTCCTTGACCTCTACACCAAAATTGATGCTGGTGTAAATGTTCTCGGTGATGGTGAAGAAGAAGAGGCCTATTCAGAGGACGCTGTTCCTACTGATGACGAACCGGCCTTCTAAGAAATATATCAAAGGTTCCTTGACATTTAGTCTGGGAACCTTTATATATAGTAGTACGGTGCCATAAAGGGCCGTACAACTTAAATCTTGCTTATAAAGGAGATATAAAATGGTAAGAAACACTTTAAGTCTGATCGACAATTTCAACAAAATGACCCCCTACGCTGTAGGCTTCGACAGAGTATTTGATACTCTGAATCGATACGTGGATAATAACGTCAATTCCACAGGGTTCCCACCATACAACATCCAAAAGGTAGGTGACAACAATTATCAAATCGAAATGGCTCTTGCTGGTTTCAGTAAGGACGATATCGAGGTGGAAGTGGCAGAGGGTACTCTGTCTATTCGGTCAGATAAAAAAGAGGAACCTGATGATGAGTTTACTTATCATCGTGGTATTTCGTATCGTAAATTTGAACGCAAGTTTACCCTTGCTGATGATCTAGTGATAAACGGTGCGAAACTTGAGAATGGTATGCTTACGATTGACCTCGAGCGTATTGTTCCAGAAGAGAAGAAGCCACGACTAATTACAGTCGAATAATTCTCTTATATAATGAGGAAAGGGAGTTGACTTTCAGCTCCCTTTCCTTTATTATTATATAATAATTGAAGGAGATTTTTATGGGAATTCGAATGTTTGATGTAGACCCCACCCAAGCTGCGGCAGGATTGGATGGTCAAATCGCAAAAGAAGATACTACACAGGGTGAAGGCCCTACTACAGAAAGAGATTTTGCTGATCCAGATAAAACCAGAGAGGAAAGGCCTAAGGTTGTAAATCGACCAAAAGATGCCCCTCGTTTCGGTGTGAAGTTTGAAGACGGCAAACCAGTACCTAAGAATCCAGGCCCTGCTGGTAGTGATGCAATTTATAAAGCATCTAACGATGCTGATTTTCAAAACAGAGAAAATGTCCCACCGGCCGCAGATACGCCTGAAGCTGCTGATGCAAGAGAATATGCAAAGGAGCTCGCAAAACAAGAGGATGCAATCGAAGAAACTAATCATGGTTTACGATATGCTATTCGTCCTATCAAAACCTTTGCGTTGGCTCGAGTTGAGTTCCCCGATGAAATTGTTGAAGAGATCAACGATCATATCGACAATGTAATTATTCCAGCGGACTCTAGTTATGCTGAAGGTTTGGTTGGTCAATTGAAGAATGGCGAAAAGTCTGCTCAGTTAGATTTTCCTCTTAGTGATGAAGTTGGTAAATCTATAAAAACAGTTCTAGACCAAATTGGTAGCACATATCTAAAGAATGGTTATGATCGTGATGCATCAGCTGATTGTTATCAGTGTTGGACTAATCATGCCTATGCTGGTGACTATAATCCCCTACATGATCATGGTGTGCAAACCGTAGCTGGACTGTCGGGGTTTCTGTGGTTGAAAGTTCCAGAGTGTATTGAGAAGTTACCAGAGTTTAATCCTGAGATCAATAACGCTGGTGGTGGTATTGATGGATTTACACATTTGGTTTGGGGTCAGTCTAGTCGGCGTGATATCATGCAATTGAAGGCTCAGACTGAAGAATATGTGAAACCAGTTGTCGGAACCATGTTGGTATTCCCACAATGGTTGAAACATCAAGTGTTGCCCTTCTTTGGTGAAGGTGAACGCCGTTCGATGGCTATGAATTGGAATGTTTTCGATTCTGATACTGAAATGCGTAAGTACATGTCAGAACGTGAACTTGCACAATACAAGGCACAAAAGGAGAAGCTCGATAGTGCAAAAACGTGAATACAAATATAATGAAGGTAAAGCTCTTACTGAATTGAAAGAGTATATCGACTCCACATATGATGAACACTACAGCAAGAACAAGTTTCAGGCTACAGAGTTCATTATCGATGGTGGACATGGTGAAGGTTTTTGTATCGGAAACATACTCAAGTATGCTCAACGGTACGGAAAAAAGAACGGTAAAAACAGAAGTGACTTGCTTAAAGTAATTCACTACGGTATAATCGCTCTATACATTAATGAACTTGAAGGTGAAAAATGAAACTATCTAATGAAACGGTTACGGTGTTGAAAAACTTTTCAACAATCAACCAAAACCTAGTGATTAAGGCTGGTAATAAATTATCTACCATGTCTGCTATGAAAAATATTGTGGCATCTGCTGATGTGCAAGAAGACTTTCCACAGGACTTTGCGATCTATGACTTGAACGAGTTTTTGGCTGCATTGTCTCTCTTCGATACAGTTGATCTTGATTTCAAGGATGACTTTGTTGTAATTACTGAAGGCGGTAATCCACAAAGGTCTTTACAGTATTGGTATTCTGATCCGTCTGTAGTAACACATCCTAAAACGGATATCACTATGCCTAATCCAGATGTGCAATTTGAATTTGCATCCTCTACTCTTTCTGAAGTACAGAAGGCTGCTTCGATTATCGGTGCGCCTGATATGGTTCTGGAAGGTATGAGTAAAGGTAACGCTGTTATCAAGGTGACAGATAAGAAAAACGCAACTGCAAATGATTTCAAAGTTGGTCTGCCAGTTGATGAAAACACAAAGGATGTTCCTTACAAATTTTGGTTCAAGGTTGAGAATCTAAAACTCATCCCTGGCACGTATAATGTGAATGTGTCTTCTAAGAAGATCAGTCATTTCTCAAATACGAAAGTGCCTGTGCAATACTTCATTGCTCTAGAACCAGAATCGTCATATCCAAATGAGTGAAACATTTTTGTGGGTTGAACAGTATCGGCCAAGAAATGTAGATTCATGTGTTTTACCTAACACGCTTAAAACCTCTCTGAAAGATTTCGTGGAAGAAGGTAAACTTCCCAATCTAATTCTTTCGGGCGGCCCAGGCGTTGGTAAGACTACAGCTGCCAAGGCTCTCCTTGAGGAACTTGGTTGCACGTACATGATGATCAACGGCTCGGAAGAGTCTGGTATCGATGTTCTTAGAACCAAGATCAAAAACTTTGCGTCCACCGTTGCACTAGAAGGTGGTCGTAAGTATATCATTCTGGATGAGGCAGATTATCTAAATCCACAATCTACACAGCCTGCCTTACGTGGGTTCATGGAAGAGTTTCATGCAAACTGTGGATTCATCCTAACCTGTAATTACAAGAACCGTATTATTCCGGCTCTGCAATCACGTTGTAGTGTGATTGATTTCAACATTCCAGTGAAAGAGAAACAGAAACTTGCATCTGAGTTTTTTGCTCGTACCATAACAATTTTGGAAGAGTGTCAAGTTGATTATGATAAGAGGGTTGTAGCAGAAGTTATCAATACTCACTTTCCTGACTGGCGAAGAGTACTAAATGAGCTACAGAGGTATTCTGTTTCTGGTAAGATTGATGCTGGTATACTGGTTGATATCGCAGAGGTAAACATCAAAGAATTGATGGCTTGTATGAAAAGAAAGGAGTTTACAAATGTTCGTAAATGGGTTGTTGATAATCTTGATAATGATCCTACTCGTTTGTTCCGGCGTCTTTATGACAGTCTTTATGATCATGTGGACGGGAGTAGTATCCCTCATGTTGTTGTGGTATTGGGCGAGTACCAATATAAATCTGCTTTCGTCGCCGATCAGGAAATAAATATGCTTGCATGTTTAACTGAAATTATGGCAAGGGCGAAGTTCAAATGACAATAGAGGTGCATGATAATTTACTAGAACCGCATGTGGCTGAGTTGATTGAAGACTTTATGAAAAATCAACTGCGTTGGCGATATTATTATCACTCAACTAAAAAGGTGCCCGGCTACCACTGGCATGTTTATTGTGGTCAAACAGAGGAAGAAGTTAGTAACAACGGTGCAGAAATACTTCTTCCAATTTGGGAAGCCGCTAACCATAAACTTGATTTGAAAGCAAGATTTAAAATACAGGGGTGGAAACGCCTCTATTGTAACGCTCACACATTTGGTGTAGAACCTAACATTCATTCGGATGATGGCGATTTTACCATGATCTATTATCCCCAAATGAACTGGAAAATAGAGTATGGCGGTGGAACTTTTGTATACAAAGAAGATGCAGAAACAGTTGATACAATTGCAGAGTATCGTGGTAATCGTGTCTTGATGTTTGATGCACATCTACCACATCAAGCACAACCAGTAGCTAAAAATTGTTTGGAACTGAGAATGTGTGTTGTATTTAAACTTTGGGTTGAAGGTGCTAATCGTGAACGACTTGATTTCTACAAAGATACAGTTTCTTAAAGATTGTGGTGCTGATCTATGTAAACATAGTGGTGGTACTCTCTTAGAACATCTTGAGGGAACACGGGATATTCTAAAGAAACAAGGTGCTCCAGAGTATCTACAGGATGCTGGGTTGTTTCATTCAGTATATGGAACCGCCTACTATATGCCGGATGAGGGTATTTCTACCAATAGAGAAGATGTTCAAAAATTGATTGGTATGCAGGCTGAAGAGATAGCATACTGGTATTGTGTATTACAGGCCCCCAGAATAACTGAAATTGTAAAGTTTGAAGGTCAGTTAAAAGAAGATTTATTATGGTTAGACCTTGCTAATGTAGAAGAGATGCAGCAAGGCAGAATGATGACTTGGGAAGAAGCATATGACTTATGAGTTGAAAGACTATCTAAAGGCTATTAATGTATCCAAAGAACCTTTATTAGACAGTGAAGATCAAATGTGGGAGAAGAAGTTTGCTCCGTTTATCGTAAACAAATGCTTGGCTCCATTTGAGGATACCGTTATGTTGGTCAATGAGATTAACCAACTACACCATCTTGACAAGAAACTACAATTCGATTTTTTAATAAATAGCTTGAGGCCAAGGAAGAGATATACCCCTTGGATGAAGGCGAAGAAATTAAAGAATCTAGAGTATGTAAAAGAGTATTATGGATATAATAATGAAAAGGCACGGGCCGCTCTTGATGTACTGGATGATGATCAGATTTCCGCTATAAAACAAAAATTAAATAAAGGTGGAAAAAATGGAAGAAGTTAGTTGGACACAGGATCAGATGCTAGAAGTATCTCTAAAAGAACCTGATGATTTTTTGAAGGTTAGAGAGACACTATCTCGCATAGGCGTAGCATCTAGAAAAGAGAAAAAATTATATCAAAGTTGTCATATTCTACACAAAAAGGGAAAGTATTTTATTGTACATTTCAAAGAACTTTTTGCGTTAGACGGTAAGAATACTAATTTATCAATCAATGATATTGCTCGAAGAAATACTATTGCAAACCTACTAAAAGATTGGGGTTTGGTTGAACTACAAGGTGAAGCTGAGAATGTTGCTCCACTAAGTCAAATCAAAGTTTTGTCCTTTGGTGAGAAATCAGAATGGATGCTTGAAACTAAATATAACATAGGTAAGAAAAAAGAGGACTAGTGTGGACAAGTTCAAGGATTTCATATTTGAGGAAACGGTACAACGAGATAAAATTACAATTCTCATTCTCACCAATTCCAAATCTAAGAAACCAGAGATTGTAACTGGACAGCTGATCAAAGCAGCCAAGTCTCTAGGTTTGCCTTGTTATCCTGTAGTAGTATCTGAAGCATGGATTGCTGATAACGACATTGAACAAGGCACCATCAAGATCAAAAACCATGATGGTGAAGAAAACGAAGTAGAGATTGTGGTTCGTGAAACTGTAGTTTTTGTTCGTGCTGGTGCATTAGAAAATGAAACAGGTCTTGCGTTCTTGGGAACTCTACAGAACGCTGGGTGTTTCATGATCAATGATCGTGATGGAATGTTGACATGTGACAACAAGATGTCAGCGTATACAGCCTTTGAACGTAACGGTATTACAACACCACGTACATCTTTGGTCAATAATGAAAAAAGTATTCCAGATGCTCATGATCGTATCGGTGGGAACTTTCCTGTAATTATCAAAACACTGACAGGGACACAAGGTGTTGGTGTTTCTAAAGTTGATAGCATGGAATCTATGATGAGCGTTATTCAATCTTTATGGAAGTTTGGTGCTACTCTTATCATACAAGAGTTTTTAGAACTTGATGGTGATGTTAGAACTATTGTGATGAACGGCCGTATTGTTGCATCAACAAAGAGAATCAAACCAAAGAAAGACTTTCGATCAAATCGTCACTTGGGCGCTGAGACAGAACCATATGAATTAAGTGATGAAGAGAAGAAGATAGTTCTGGCAGCTGCTAGGGCTACAGGTGCATACATGGTTGGTGTAGATCATGCTGTGGTGGACAAACAGATTTACGTTCTAGAATGTAACGGTTCGCCCGGCTTGGGTTCAAACTTTCAAAACTATGATATTACCCAAATACCACAAACTCCAATGAAAGAAAAAGATATAATTAAATTTGTGTTGGAGTATCTACAAAACCCTATGCATCGTAGACATAAATTTAACCAAGAGTCTGGTTATCATGAAACCTTAGAAATCGTAGGATATGGTGACATACGAGCCAAGTTTGATACAGGTAACGGCACAAATGCTTCTATGTTCGTTGTGGACAAACTAGATGTGACAGGTAAAAAAGTTAAGTGGGAAAGGGATGGTAAAAAGTTTACCAGTAAATTGATTGGCATATCAAAACCAGAACATGTAGGAAAAATAGATGAACGGCCGATTGTGATGGTTGATATGAAATTTAATAACATGTTGCACAAGGAAGTGCCGATTGGGCTCACAACCAAAGATTCTAGAAGTACTCTGCTCGTCAATAGAGAAACGCTAACAAGATTCAGAGTGTCAGTAAATCCACATAGAAAATTTGTGTTGTCCAACTGGTCGCCCCGTGGTGACGATAATGATGCTAGAACATTAACTTCACCACCAGACACAAAAGTAACTTGACTTAAATCTTGAAAGAGTGTATAACTAATATATGACTTTTTATACGAATGTTCTCCAATTTGGAAACAGTCTCTTGGTCAGAGAAGTTGACCGAGACGGCCGTCGCACACAGAAACGTGTGCAGTATCAACCAACCCTATACGATCTAATCACCACTAAAGAGAAGACAGGCATTGTCACTCTTGACGGTAAACAAGTTTTACCGCATACGTTTGACTCTATCAAAGAGGCCAAATCATGGTATGAAGATCGTAAAGATCAGGACATAGTTTTTGGTAACACACAGTATGCCTACACCTATATTTCTGATGAGTATCCGAAACGTGTTGATTGGGACAAAGACAAACTTCTGATTGCGACTTTGGATATCGAAGTCGAATGTGAAAATGGTTTCCCAAATCCACAGGATGCGGCTGAACCCATGTTGTCTATTACTATGAAGAACCATCTAAACAAAAAGATTATTGTGTGGGGTCTTCATGAGTTTGAAAATTATCGTGATGATGTAGACTATCGATTGTGCAGAGATGAGGCTGATCTGTTGATCAAGTTTTCTGATGAGTGGTCTATGTGTTTGCCTGATATTGTTACAGGTTGGAACACAGAGTTTTTTGATATTCCATATCTCTGCAATCGCATGAAGAATTTGTTTGGTGAGGATTTTCTAAAGAAGTTGTCTCCTTGGGGAAAGGTGATTGAACGAGAGGTCTACAAGATGGGCCGTCAACACCAAACGTATAATATCCAAGGTATTGCTCACCTAGACTATTTTGATCTGTATCGTAAGTTCACGTATACCGCACAAGAGTCGTATCGTCTAGATCATATTGCCAAGATAGAACTCGGCGAACAGAAAGATGGCAATCCCTTTGATACATTCAAAGATTGGTACACAAAGGACTATCAGTCTTTCATTGAATATAACATACAGGACGTTGAACTGGTTGATAAGCTCGAAGACAAGATGCGTCTTATTGAGTTGTGTCTAACGATGGCTTATGATGCCAAGGTAAACTACACAGACGTTCTAGGAACGGTTCGTTATTGGGATGTATTGATCTACAATCACTTACGGGCCAAGAACATTGTGATCCCACAAAAGAAAGATCACAAGAAAGCAGAACAGTTCGAAGGTGCCTACGTAAAAGACCCACAGGTGGGGATGCACAATTGGGTTATGTCGTTTGACTTGAACTCTCTGTATCCACATCTGATCATGCAGTACAACATTTCACCAGAGACTTTGGTGAACAGTGGCGCAGAGATGCAGAAAGAACTTGTAGATAAGATACTACAAGGTAAGGTTAAGAACGATACAGATTATTGTATGACTCCGAATGGAGCTTTCTTTCGAAAAGATATGAAGGGGTTTCTGCCTGAATTGATGGAGAACATGTACAATGATCGTGTCAAGTATAAAAAACTTATGCTCGAAGCTGAGCAAGAGTATGAGAATACCAAAGATAAAAAACTACTTAAAGACATTTCCCGATACAACAACATCCAGATGGCCAAGAAGATATCCCTTAATAGTGCGTATGGTGCTATTGGGAATAATTGGTTTCGCTATTATGATCTGTTGGTTGCTACAGCAATTACAACTAGCGGTCAGTTATCTATACGCTGGATTGAAAAGGCTCTTAACATATATCTCAACAAACTTATGGAAACCAAAGACGTTGATTATATCATTGCCTCAGATACCGATTCAGTTTACATCACTTTTGACAAGCTTGTTGATAAATTGTTTGAAGAGGGAACTCCGACTGAAAGGATTGTCAATTTCTTGGACAAGATTGCAAACGAGAAGTTGGAACCTTTTATCGATAAAAGTTATCAGGGTCTTGCTAGGGAGATGAACGCATATTCCCAGAAAATGCAAATGGCTCGAGAAGTTATTGCTGACAAGGGTATATGGACTGCAAAGAAACGATACATTCTAAATGTGTGGGACAGTGAGGGTGTACGATACAAAGAACCCAAGATGAAGATCATGGGTGTCGAGGCGGTTAAGTCATCTACGCCTGCCCCTTGTCGGGAAAAAATTAAACAAGCTCTACCTATCATCATGAGTGGTGATGAGAAAATGCTAAATAGTTTTATACAGGAGTTCAGAGAAGAGTTTATGAAGTTGCCGCCTGAAGATATTGCATATCCTAGAAGCTGTAATGGTGTGAAAAAGTTCAGTGGTGACTCTCAACTATTTAAGTCTGGAGCTCCAATTCATGTCAAGGGAGCTATACTTTACAACCACCTAATCAAAAAGAACAAATTGGGAAACAAATATCCCAACATTCAAGAGGGTGACAAGATTCGTTTTCTGCATCTGAAACAACCAAACGTGTATGTATCGACTGCATTTTCTTTTATGACAAATGTTCCAAAGGAACTTGACATTTACAAGTACATCGATTATGATACACAATATGAGAAAGCTTTTGTTGAACCGATTAAATTTATCACAGAAAAGATAAACTGGACAATCGATTCAAGTTATGGAACGCAAGGTAATTTGTTGGACTTTTTATAATGGAACTATATGATTTGCTACATAAGTGTACTGACAACACTGGTCTTCCAGTGATGAGCCGTCCGTTATTTCTCGACACAATAGAGAAGTATGGTAAAGAAGATTTTCGTAAAGCTCTTGCAGATTTTATTACCCAAGAGAAACCACCATATCCTTTGCACGAATTTGATCAGAACAAGGTAATCAAAACTTTTCACAAACTGAAAAAAGCAGATTGGACAAATTACATTATGTCCTCTGAAAAAGAAGTTATTGAAAAATATGATGACTACAAATATCCATATAGTGAGTATGGTCTTGGAGTGATACAGGCACCGCCCACATTTAATTATGTAAGTGATTCTTTCATGAATGATTTGCGTATGCAATGTAATTCTTACGGATACAAAGCTCCAGTAACGAGATGGAATGATGGTGATAACCTTTGGGGTGCATTTGGGCCTATCTTTCGTGGAGTAAATGATCATCAGGAGCTTACGTCACGTACATACACAATGAGTTTTCGCCTCGGCACATATATCGCTACACAGTTCAAACCGATTGTTGCCAAGACCATATACGAGATGACTAATGCCAAGACGGTACTGGATACCTCTATGGGCTGGGGTGATCGACTAACGGGGTTCTATGCGTCTAATGCGACACACTATATCGGTTGTGATCCGAATCCAAATACATTTGCTCGATACAAAGAGATGATCAAGTTTTTTGACAAACTTACTGGTTGTAAGAAAACGGTTCAGATGTACAATTGTGGTGCAGAAGATTTGCCGTGGGATGAAATCGAAAACGTAGATTGTGCTTTCACCTCACCACCATACTTTTCAACAGAACGGTATAACGAAGGTGGTGAAAAAGAAGAACTGCAATCGTGGGCTAAGTTTAACGAATATGAAAAGTGGAGAGATGATTTCTATCTTCCTGTATCACATAACAGCTTTAACTCACTAAGTGAACGTGGTGTGATGATGGTAAACATACTTGATCCAAAGATCAAAGGAAAACGGTATCGCTCAGGCGATGAACTTGTCGATTCCCTAAGAGAACAATTTCTAGGACAGATAGGTATGCGTATAATGCAACGGCCGCAAGGTGCTTCTGTCTTCAAGGATGAGGACGGTAACTTTGACAAAAACGCAATGGATGAATTCATGGACAAATCTTACATTGAAAATGTGTGGTGTTTTGCCCGTGACACATCCATTGATTTATTTTCTGCTACCAAACGTGGCACACTAGAGGACTTTCTATGATTTATGCCACACCAGATGATTTCGATACCGCTTGGGAATTTTTTGAAACAAACAAAGAATGGTTTCCTCATGTGCGAAAATCACATGTAAGAAACAGACTAGAATGGGGTCAAGTTATTATACAGGACAATGTTCTTATCACACAACAGCGATACAAACGCACAGGCCCTATCGGTAGGGATACGGATGTGACCACAAACATAGGTGATTATATCATTCATCAGATTGTGGCAAAAAACAAAGGAACAGGTGAAGCTGTCAAAGTGATAAAAGAATACTTTGATCATGTTTACGGTAATGTATATCTTACAGTGCGAGCTGAAAACGTGCCTGCAAATAAGTTCTATCAAAAAATAGGTATGGAACGAGTAGGATATATAAATTGGAGTAACGGAAAAATGAAAGGAAATGTATGGAAAAAAGCAAAAGGGAATTGACTTTCAATAGTCTTTACTCTATTATAAAAGAATACCAACTAGGTATTAACAAGACTTGTTAACAGAGATTGCATAACGCACTAACGCTAAAAACAATCCAAGGAAACAAGTTGTATGACAAACTTAGGAGATACAAATGTCATTACCATTCTACTCAAGGATTATTAATAATCCAACTGCTAAACCTTTTTCCGAGGTGCAGAAATTAAAAGCAAAAACATATTTTGACCCGAGCTTCATGTCTCGTAGTCGTTGGCAAATTGCTGAACGAGAGGCCTGGATGCAGAGTCTTGTTCGAGGATTTGCACTTACACCACTAATTCTGGTTGATATTGCGAAGTGCATACAGCACTGCCCTGTCGGATCAGATGATTATGATTATTTCAAGAACCTACAGGATCAGGGCTATGAGTACATTACCTGTGACGGTTGGAACCGCAATGGAACATCTGGTCTGTGGGCTGATAATGAAGTCTCTTTGCCCAGAGGCATTTATGAAGTGGAAAAGGGATACAATATTGAGATTCCGAAAAAAGGAATGGTCAGGTCTGACTTGTCTGATGCAGATAACGTACAAATTGATTCGATCTTTGTTCCTATAACATATATTACTAAGGCAACTCGTACAGAGTTGGGTATTATTTTTCGTGCTGTTAACACATTGGTTGCACAAAATGCTATGGAACTGCGACAGGCTTTGAATACTGATCTTGCGCCACTAATTCGTGACCTTGCAACTGAGTTGGAACCATATTTTGTTATTCCTACAGATGGTAAGAAGAAAACCAAATCAGGCATCTTCAGTGCTGCCAGTGCTAACAGACGAGATATTGATGAATTTATTCTTGATTGCGTCATGTTTATGCATATGCGATTTGGAAAAAACTGGACTTCTGCAAGTCGAGATGCGTGCTATAGTAAAGAAAAGTCTGGAATGAAGGCCTCATATATTGTCGCTGAGAGACTCTTGAAGAGTATAGTGAAACGTGGTACGAAAAAGTTAGAGGAAACTGTAACGGTTGAAGATAGAGAAATGAATACTTATTCACGATCTTTCCGAATACATTCCCCACGTTCTCTTTTTACCACTTTTGTTATTCATCAGCTTATAGAGGATGCTGATGGTAAGATCACAGATGGTCTTGCTTTTGATAAAATAGTACAAACCTTACATTCTAAGTTCTGGGCCAAAACTCCAGCTAGTTTACAAACTTATGAGAGTAATGGTGTAACACCGAAGAAAACCTACACCTATAAGACTGCAAGTCTGCGAAATCCAGAACAGGTTGAGTGGTCTGTTAGTTTGATTATGAAAGAGATTGGAGTTATCAATCCTAACTTAATTGTAAGTACTGATCCAGAACGCCTCTACAGCCCGGCACAACGAATTGATTTGTGGGAAAAACAAGGCGGTATTATTGGTAAGTGTGATGCTGTGTGTCCAGAAACAAACAAGAAAATTCCGTTTGATGAGGTGTTTGATGCAGACCTTTGGCAGGCAGATCATATTATTCCTTGGTCTAAGGGGGGTAAAACCACTATTGAAAACGGTCAGTTGATCTGTGCTCTTGCAAACAGACAGAAGAGTAATTCTACTAGTGGTTACGATTTGATACCTCAGGCTGCTTAATGAAATTCACATTTGCACATCGTGAGGAAGGTTTTGACTCTCACATAGAGAATAGTATTCGTGGGTACAATGACCTTCTAAACGATGTGGTGAATTTTTCTCGAAGTTTTGTAGAGGACGAAACCAATATTGTAGATATTGGAAGTTCCACAGGGAAGACAGTGAAGCGCCTGATCGAATTCAACAACGATCAGGCGCCAGCTGCCTACTGGAACGGTATCGAACTAGAGACAGGCTTTCAGAACGAGGTAGAAAAATGCAGAAGGGAAATCAGAAAACTTTATCCAGAAGCTCTGGTGAACTTTGAGCTCAAAGATATTAGAGATTATATCTTCACGAATTGTAGTTTAGTGACTTCTATTTTTACTCTACAATTTATGTCTATGAAAGATAGACAGGACGTAGTAAATTCAATATACAAAGGGTTGAATGATGGTGGTGCGTTCATATTTGCAGAAAAGATAAACTGTGAAGATGGCCGCCTGCAAGACATGATGACATTCAATTATTATGATTTCAAATCTGAAAACTTTGACTATCAGGACATCATGACAAAAGAAAAACAATTACGGCACATGTTGAAACCGTATACATATAATAGACTCAAACAAATGTTAGAGGATGCTGGATTCTCTGAAGTACAAAGTTTCTGGCAAAACCATTTGTTTGTTGGTATCATTGCATTGAAATAGGAGATATTATGAGTAATGACTTTCTTAAAAACATTATTAAAGAGATCGATAATGAGTATGCTTCGATTGTTGAAGATGGTGTTGAAGCTGGTGATGTGGATAGTTTTATTGACACTGGTTGCTATATTTTTAACGCACTGCTTTCTGGGAGTATAACAAAGGGGTTGCCTGCAAATAAGATTACAGCAATCGCTGGGGAAAGTGCCACTGGTAAAACATTTTTCCTCATGGGTATGGTCAAAAACTTCCTTGACTCAAATCCTGATGCTGGTGTTATGTACTTTGAATCAGAAAGTGCTATTACTAAACAGATGGTGATTGATCGTGGTATCGATCCAAAACGAATGGTGATCGTGCCTGTAACAACTGTACAGGAGTTTCGTTATCAAGCTCTCAAGGTACTAGACGGTTATATTAGACAGGATGAGGCTGATCGAAAGCCACTGTTCTTATGTCTAGACTCCCTCGGCATGTTGTCTACCACGAAAGAGGTAGAGGATTCGACTGACGGCAAAGAAACCAAAGACATGACACGGGCACAACTATTGAAGGCTGCTTTTCGTGTACTCACACTAAAACTAGGACGGGCTAAAGTTCCGATGGTTGTCACCAATCACACATACGAGAGTATGGGTCTATTCTCCACTAAGGAGATGGGCGGTGGTTCTGGACTAAAGTATGCTGCTTCGTCTATCGTATATCTTTCCAAGAAGAAAGAAAAGGATGGGACAGAGGTTATCGGCAATATCATCCACTGTAAAAATCACAAGTCTCGTTTGACTGTGGAAAACAAGATGGTTGATGTGCGGTTGACTTATGACAAAGGCTTAGATAAATACTATGGGTTGTTAGAACTCGCAGAGAAATATGGTATTTTCAAGAAGGTATCTACCAGATATGAAATGCCAGACGGCAGTAAGCATTTTGGTAAGGCAATTCTAAGTGATCCCGAAACATATTTCACTGAAGATATTTTGAATCAGTTGGATGCGGCCGCAGAGAAAGAGTTCAAGTATGGTTGATATTGATCACTATTGTAGGGTCTATGATAATTTTCTAGAAGATTCAGACTGTGATGAATATGTCGCAAAGTTTGAAGAAACTATAACAGTTGACGCTAAACGACACAGAGAGTTGAGCATTTGTTATAGAGAAGATGGTTCTATGATATGTGGTGGATGCGACTGCATGAGAACAAATCCTATGGAGTATCCACGATTCCATGATCTAAATTTGAAACTCATAGATAAGTGGATGGAATCTATAGAACGGTATAAAGAAGACACTGGTATTGATCAATTTAAATATCAGTGGCCAAAACAGTATGGTTGGGAAGAACTACGAATGAAAAAGTTTCGAGTGGATTCTGAAAAGGGTCACGGTCTGGAACTACATTCAGATGTTTATTCTTATGCTCATGCAAAAAGATTTTTGTGTTTGATGGTTTATCTAAATGATGACTTTACAGACGGCGAAACTTTTTTCCCTCTTATGGGTGCCAAGGTTCAACCAAAAAAAGGTAGGTTGTTCATCTTCCCCCCATCTTGGAATTATTTACATCAAGGAATACCACCACAGCCGCCATCAAACAATGGTGCGAAATACTTTATTATGACACACTTAGTTTACGTTGACAAGAAGGAGAAGATAAATGTTGGTGTTGATTTCAGTAGTAGGGCTAAGGTTGCTCGTGATGAGGAATCTGTAAAGTTATGGGGGGAGTATGCGAAGTGGCCGACGAAGCTCTAAATTGGTATACCAGAACATATCCTAATTTTCTAGACGATGATCTCTGTGATGCGTATGTACAGATGTTCGAAGAAACATTAGAGAAGGATTCTGAAGAGGTAAAGAATACCAGTATTTGCACAGGCCCTGTTAGACCTGACGGGCACCAGATTTGTGGTAACTGTAACTGTCAAAGAATGAATCCTATGGGGTTTGATAGGTTCGAACATCTCAATACTTTGGCTATGAGTAAGTTTACCAGAGTTATAGATAGATATAAGGAGGACGTTAAATTACATAAGGCACAATGGCCAAAAGAATACGGCTGGGAAGAACTGCGAATGAAAAGATTTCTGTGTGACACAGACGAGCAGTTTGGAGATCATGTTGATGTTCTCACCAGAGAAGGAGCTAAACGGTTCCTTATACTCATGGTGTACTTGAACGATGATTTTGATGGTGGCGAGACAGAGTTTCCTGTTTTTGATAATAAGATAAAACCAGAAAAAGGTAAACTAATTATATTCCCCCCTCTCTGGCAGTATATGCACAGAGGGAATCCACCCACAAATGGTTTTGCCAAGTATTTTGTAATGACGTATTTGAACTATGTACGATCATAAATTACCTTTTATAGCAGAAAAGTTTTCGGGATGGCCAAGGATAGTACAACACTTGGTTGGTGTCGCTGAAATTCTGAAAAAACAAGACGAACCAGAATACCTACAGGTTGCTGGTTTATACCATAGTATTTACGGTGAAGAGATGAGTGGGAATTTTGGTTACGGGTTGATAACCAGAGAAGAACTCAAAAAACAAATAGGTGATCAATCCGAAGAGGTTGTACACGCTTGGTGTAAGTTGGCAGATAAGAATAGAGAATTGGCTATAGAGAGCATCGAAGACGTTCAGTTGAAGAAAGACTTGTACAAGATACATGCTGCTAACAAAAAAGAAATGAAAAGGGGTTGACAAACACAGCCTGATTGTTTTATAAATACTTATAACAAATGGAGGCAGTGAATGAAACAGTTTGTCGAGCAACTGAGGCCAAGGATTCGTCTCAGCGACCCTTTACAAAAAATTAATACGTTCATTTTAGAACAAAACCTACCAAAAGAAGTTTTTGGTGGCCTCTCCTATGAAAAGGATTCACGACAGTCTTCCTCAAAACGAGATGTTATAATTGTTCGATCAAAAGACAGAGAATCGGACAGGGATGAGATTTTAAGAAATCTGAAACAGGCTGGAATTCCCTCTCAAATAGGCTCTGGGCAGACTAGTGTTGATCCAATAGACGGCACACATAGTAACAAAAACTTTCGCATTTTAGTAAAACCTATGTCTGGTGGTATGGCAGAAACAACATTAAATGCCAGTATCACAGAATTGTTTCCTTGCATTGCCTATGAAAAAGGATACAAACCATCTAATCCACAGGCCTTCCACGAATTTCTAGTGGGGGTTGATGTAAGTAAATTAAATTGTGTTGGTTCTAAAGATGTTGAGGCCGCCCAACAAACAATTAACAAAGCTGACACTTCTTCGAAGTTTGAAGAAAAGATGGAAAATGCTATCGGAATATATCAGTTCTTGATGGACTCTTCTAAAGATAAACCTATCAAAAGTGTATTTTGGGGGTATAGACAAAAACCAGCGGGTGTACCAAAAAATCATCCAGGCGACATGTTTATAGAATATAGTGATGGTGCAAAATTAGGTGTTAGTCTCAAGGCTGGTGGAAAGAAAACATCTGAACCTCAACTAAACACATATGTAACTCCTGTGTTCAATGCATTTGGTGAAAGCAGAAAGCTTGACGGATTGATGAAAACTGTCTATAGTCAAGTATATTCTAAGATTACGGGTATGCCTCCAGAAAACAAGTTTATGAAAGACAGGAAAACACAACAAGTCTTGAGAGACTTTGACAAAAAGAACAATGCCCAGTATGAAGAATTTTACAATCAGTATTTACAAATCATGCGAAAAGGTATAGTTGATTTGTTTAATTCGAGTAAAGATAAATCAATTGAGTATATCAAGACAGAGGTTTTGAGAGATGCGCCAGATGTTCCAACAATGGTAGTAAAAGCTATAGGTTCTACATGGGAAGAAGTAACAGATAAAGATGCCGTTGGTGTGTTTCTTCCACAAGTTAAATTTATTAAGGCTTATGAAAGTAGGTCTTCAAAACAAAATTGGCATATTGAGTTAAAATCTGGTAATGAAAGTTTGACAATGAATATGTCAATAAGAACAAATAAATCTGGCCACGCTGGTCAGAAAAAATTAGGTCAGTTTAGTTTGTCAGTCAAATATAATGGATTAGCAAAATGATCAGTTTTAACGAAATGCTCACAGAAGATAAAGGTGGTAAAAATCTCCACCTAGAACATCTTGAAGATGAGATAATCAATTATGG
>MDSV01053919.1_pt1 | contig 18020 bp, 19 predicted proteins | sample 810851 | NCBI WGS metagenome assembly MDSV01 (sample SAMN05326640, study PRJNA326480) | marine metagenome | isolation source: seawater | place: Atlantic Ocean: North East | collected 2012 | reverse complement strand
TATTTTATTGTTGTACCTCCAACATCAAAAGATAAGCAATTCATTATATTATTGATGATAATTCTAAATATTGGTTAGTGGCTCTAAAGTAACCAATATTAATACAAGTTGTCTCGTGTACTCTCCAAGTTGAAGCCTTAGGCTGATGAACGTCACCAAAAAAAGAAAATCTAGGATGGTTATTTTCAATAAAATTCAATAAGCTTTTCCATCCTTGTTCAATTTTGTTAGTCACAACATCAGTCATTAGTTCATTTACATACGGTGGGGCGTGAGTACAGATAATTTCAGCTTGATTAAGTTTGCTTAATTTTTTTGAAAATTCACTTTCACTAATTTCACCCCTTGCATTTATAGGAGTAGGTACACCACCACCAGCAAAACCCAAATTGATTCCTTGATGTTCAATTAAGAGTCCATCTACATTATTAATAGAAGTTGATACATAACTATTCATAATGTCAACATCATCAACATTTCCAGGGATGAACCAAACATTATATTTTTTTAATATTTTAAAAACTTGATGATACTGATTTGCAATAGAATCCTTCATTTTTTTCATTATTATTTCTGGATCATCAGAGTATAATTTTTTCCATAAATTTTTTCTTTCCTCAAACTTATGTTGTTTTCTTAAATTTATAAGCTTTTGTACATTTTCTGTTCCAAAAACTTCCTTAGCTATTCCCTCACCATTTCTATAATCAATCCAATTTATTAGATCACCTAATATAACAACTGGTCCTTTATTTTTTGGCAAACTACTTAAATAATCTAATTGATAGTGGACGTCAGAAATAAATATCATCTATTAATTTGTTACAGCACCCGTGTCAGAACCGCTTACAAGCTTTGAGTATTTATGAAGAACACCTGATTTATATCTTGGAGAAGGCAACTCAATATTTTCTAACCTTTTTTCCAGTTCATCTTGATCAATTTCTAGGTTGAGTGTTCTTTCTTCTATATCAAGCGTAATAGTATCTCCATTTTCACAAATTGATATTGGGCCTTTGTCAAAACCCTCAGGAGCAACATGCCCAATGCAAAGTCCTGTTGTTCCTCCAGAAAATCTTCCGTCAGTGATTAAAAGTACATCTTTACCTAAACCAGCACCCTTTATTGCAGCAGTAATTTGCAACATTTCTCGCATACCTGGACCACCTTTAGGTCCCTCGTTACGAATTACAACAACTTCTCCCTTGGATATTTGATTATTGAACAAGGCATCCAATGCTTCTTGTTCACTGTTAAACACATTTGCTGGACCAGAAAAGTTATTTATTTCAATACCAGCAGTTTTTACAACAGAACCTTTAGGAGACAAACTTCCTTTAAGTACTGCAATGCCTCCCTCACTTGAAATTGGATTATCAGGAAAACTAATAACATTTTGATTTTTAGGAATTTCAATGTTTTCTAAATTTTCTCCTACTGTTTTTCCTGTCACAGTTAGGCAATTAGGATCTATTAAATCATTTTCTAATAAAATTTTAGACACAACTGGAACACCTCCAATTTCATTTAAATTTACCATATGGTATTTTCCAAATGGTTTCATGTCTGCAAGGTGAGGAACGTTTCTACTAAGTTGATCAAACTTGTCTATAGTTAAACTGACTCCAGTTTCGTAAGCAATTGCTAAAAGATGGAGAACTGCATTAGTACTTCCACCCAGTGCCAATACTGTCACAATTGCATTATTAAAGGCTTCTTCTGTCATTATGTCACTTGGTTTTATATCATTTTTTAAAAGGTAATTTAATTGCTCTCCAGACTTTACAGCAGCTTCTCTTAATTTAGGATCTTCAGCAGGAATTGCTGCTGTTCCTGGTAAACTCATTCCGATCGCTTCTCCAACTGAAGCCATTGTATTTGCAGTAAACATTCCCGCACAAGAACCTACACCAGGACATGCTGCGCATTCTATGTTATACAGATCTTCTTTAGTAATAATTCCCTTTTCATAAGCACCTATACCTTCAAAGACATCAACAATTGAAATATCTTTACCCTGATACTCACCTGGTAGACTACTTCCACCATAAAGAAAAATAGCTGGTCTATTAATTCTCCCAGCTGCCATCAACATACCAGGTAAAGATTTGTCACATCCAGCAATTGTAACCATTCCGTCAAAACGCTCAGCGTGCATAACTAGTTCTACCGAATCAGCTATTACTTCCCTTGATACTAAAGAAGCTCTCATACCTTCATGACCCATAGAAATACCGTCTGATACAGCTATAGTTGAAAAAATTAATGCGGCTGAATCAGGGCCATTTACCCCTTTTTTTGCATATTCTGATAATTCTGGACCAGTTAAATTACATGGAGTAACTTCATTCCCAGCAGACACTACCCCTACTTGAAACTTATTAAAGTCTTCATCTTTTAAACCTACAGCTCGCAACATTGCTCTTGCAGCAGATTTACTAACACCTTGGGTCACATCATCAGATATTTTTTTCATAGAATAAGAATAGATTATTTAAACGGGGAAGTCATACTTTTTAATTTTTCATATTCAATTTTTAAGTCTTCACAGTTTTCTTTTTCTATTAACGAAATAACTTCGTAAATTTTTCCTAGTTTCCAAAATCCCCATAAAATATAGCTTTTCAAATCTTCAGATAAATTATTGTAATTTTCAAGAAAAAATTTATATGTATTTTTCTTTGGATTATTACTCAAAGCAACGATTGCATTCCTTTTGAGGTAATTAGCATTTCGTTTTGGAATATAAAACCAACTATATTTTTCTATGAGATCTTCATTGGTAGAAAGAATTATATTTTCAAGATCAACTTCATTAGAACTATTTTTATTAATTATTAAATTTTTGTTTTGCCCTGGAGGACATGAGGTTAAACATTCATCACACCCATAAAATCTATTCCCTATAGCAATTCTAATATCATAGGGAATGATTTCAGGAGATTGAAGCCAGTAAGATATACATTTATTTGAATCTAAAACATAATCCTCATCCAATGCTCCAGTTGGACAAGAAATTTGACAAAGATTGCATTCTCCACATGAATAATTTTTTGACTCTGTTGGTTCAAAGAACTGGTCTGAGTACATTGTTCCAAGTAATTGCCATGGTCCAACTCCAGGGCTCAACATCATTGTACTTTTACCTTGCCAGCCTAAGCCTGAAATTTCAAAAAAAGTTCTATCATAATGATTTGGATTATCAATGAATGTATGAAATTTATAATTAAGTCTTGAAAAAAGGTGTTCAAATTCAGTAATGATTTTCTTCAAAGGTTCATAATGATCTTGCTCAGCAAATGCTGCTATTTTCCCAAAACCTTTTGATGTTAAATAAGAGCTTTTATTACTCTCTTGATAATCAAAAGCAAAAATGATAGCTGAATTTGCCCATTCAAATTTATCAGCTTTTCCAGAATAACTAGGATTTGAAAAGGTAAATTTCATATTAGCGTGTTTATTTTGTGATTTAATTTTTTCTATTTTATCGGAAAAATTAAGATCTGATGGTAATGAGACAATACCTAATCGTACCTCTTTAGGCAAAATCATTGAATTTTCAGCTAATAAATTATTAAGATTTATATGTTTCATTTTTCTAAGGTTTTACTATAGTTATTTTAATGAAAAATTTAGTTGTATTCATTTCAGTTTTAGTGCTATTAGTTATTTAGCGCTCATTTTGCTGTGATGAGCGCCTCCCAAAAAGGGAGGTTTTTTTTTAATAAGAGAAAGAAAAGTAAAATATGACAAAAGAATTACTTACAGGTGCTGAACTAATTGTAAGAAGCTTGGAGCATTTAAACGTCTCTACTGTTTTCGGACTTCCTGGCGGAGCTATTCTTCCAGCTTATGATCCTTTATACGACAGTCCAATACGACACATACTAGCTAGACATGAGCAAGGAGCTGGTCATATGGCTGAAGGATATGCTCAGGCTACAGGAGAACTTGGAGTTGTAATTGCTACTTCAGGTCCTGGTGCTACAAATCTAATTACTCCCCTAGCAAACGCACTTATGGACTCTACCCCCTTACTTGCAATTACAGGTCAAGTAGCATCAACCGCCATTGGTAATGATGCATTTCAGGAAGCCTACACTGTAGGGCTATCAATGGCAGCTACTAAACACAATTATTTGGTAACTGATGCATCTGAAATACCTCAAGTCCTTAAGGAAGCCAAGTATATCGCAACATCTGGTAGGCCCGGACCGGTCTTAGTAGATATTCCAAAGGACATTTTAAATCAAAAAACAAAATGGATAGAGCCTAAAGCTTTAGATCTTCCAGGTTATAAACCAACATTAGAGCCAAATCCAAAAATGATCCAACAAGCTGCTAACTTAATAAAATCATCAAAAAAACCAATACTTTATGTTGGAGGCGGAATAATTCATTCTAAGTCTCACAAAGAACTATACAATTTAGCAACTACTTTCAATATACCAGTTGTTACAACTTTAATGGGAAGAGGTGCATTTCCTGATGGACACGAACTCTGCTTAGAAATGCCAGGTATGCATGGAAATTATACTGCTACTACCTCAATACAGAATTCAGATTTATTAATTGCTATTGGTGTAAGATTTGATGATCGTGTAACAGCAAATCCTGATTTTTTTGCACAAAATGCAAAAGTAATCCATGCAGATATAGACCCTGCAGAAATTGGAAAAGTTCGAGAAGCTCAGGTCCCCATTGTCGGAGATGCTAAAAGCGTTTTGATTGGTTTGATTGAAGCATTAAAAGGTTCGAACTTAGATACAGATAATTGGATTAATGATTTACAAGAAATGAAACAGAAATATCCACTGTCGTATGATCAGAAAGATAATGGACCCTTAAAAGTTCCGTATGTTCTAGAGCAACTTCAAAGCTTTACAGAAGAAGAAGCTGTGATTGTTTCTGGTGTTGGTCAACATCAAATGTGGATTTCCCAACATTGGAATTTTACCGAACCCAATACTTGGTTGAATTCTGGGGGCCTTGGGACAATGGGATATTCATTACCGGCTGCAATTGGAGCTCAAACAGCGTTTCCAGATAAATTAGTTTTAGCTTTGGATGGTGATGGATGTTTTCAAATGACATGCCAGGAACTCATAACAGCCTCTACAGAAAATATTCCAATTAAAATTGTAGTTTTTAATAATGGAAATCACGGCATGGTACGTCAGTGGCAAAAAATATTTTACAATAGTAAATTTTCTGCATCTGAACTAAGTCACCATACTCCAGATTATGTAAAACTCGCAGAATCTATGGGTGCTATTGGATTAAGGATGACAAAAAAAGATGATGTTAAAAAAATATTTACTGAAATGTTAAATATAAATGATAAACCAGTATTAATTGATTGTGTTGTTGATCCTGATGATATGGTTTTTCCTATGGTTCCTGCTGGTGGAAGTAACGATCAGATAATTATGAACGAGGAAGATTTGAAACAGCTATGAGTGAAAGAATATTATCTGTTTTAGTAGAAGACAAGCCCGGTGTACTTGCAAGGGTATCTTCAACAATTTCTCGAAGAGGTTTCAATATTAACTCATTATCAGTTGGTCCAACTCACATTGAAGGTAGGTCTAAAATGACAATAGTGACTGAACTAGATGCTGTAGAACAGGTGAAAAAACAACTTAATAAGTTAGTTAATGTTATAAAAATAGTTGAGTTAGATCCGGATTTGACTATTGAGACTGAAGTACTTTTAATGAAAGTTTCAATTAATAAAGAAATTCAAACATCAGTAATAGAGAAAGCAAATTTATCCGGCGCAAAATCTGTAGATGTAGGTCAAAATTTTGCAATTTTTGAACTAACAGGATCATCTAAAGATTTAGACAAATTTGAAAAATTAATGAAGCCATTTGGAGTAATAGAAATGGTAAGGGGCGGAAGAATAGCAATACAATCGAATCTATAAGGAGATAATATGGAAGCAAAAATAATTTACGATTCATCAATTAATCAAGATTTAATAAAAAATCTGAAGGTTGCAGTTATTGGATTTGGCAGTCAAGGTCACGCCCATGCACTAAATCTTCATGAATCAGGAGTAAATGTAACTGTTGGTTTAAGAGAAGACTCTTCCTCCTTTGTTCGAGCTAAGGAAATGGGACTCAATGTTGAAAATCTCGAAAATGCAACTAAAGATTCGGATATTGTTATGCTACTACTGCCCGATCAAGTAATGGCAGATGTTTATAACTCTAATGTTGCCCAGCACATGAAAGAAGGTTCTACTTTGTTATTCGCTCATGGTTTTAATATTCATTTTAATGAAATTGTACCTAGAGAAGATTTATCTGTTGCTATGGTGGCCCCAAAGGGCCCCGGCCATTTACTTAGAAGAACTTATTCTGAAGGTAGTGGAATGCCTTGCTTGGTAGCTGTAGAAAAAGATACTTCAGGCAATACACATGAAATCGCACTTTCATATGCTTCTGCTATAGGAGGTGGAAGAGCTGGTATCTTGAATACTACTTTTAAAGAAGAAACTGAAACAGATTTGTTTGGTGAGCAAGTTGTTTTATGTGGAGGTTTAACTGAACTAATTAAAAATGGATTTGAAACTCTTGTTGAAGCTGGGTATCAACCTGAAAGTGCATATTTTGAAACATTACATGAAGTAAAGCTAATAGTTGATTTAATGTACGAAGGTGGATTCGAATGGATGAGACATTCTATTTCTGATACTGCTGAATATGGTGACTTTTCTAGGGGTTCGAGAATCATTAACAGCGACACAAAAAAAGAAATGAAAAAAGTATTAGATGAAATTCAATCAGGAGCGTTTGCAAAAGAATGGATGTCTCAAGCTAGAGAGGGGTCTCCCTTCTTAAATGAAAAAAGAGAAGAGGCTTCAAAACATCAAATAGAAGAGATAGGAAAAAACTTAAGAACTATGATGCCGTTTCTTGATGCAAAGGATATAGCTAAAGATAAATGAGTAGTGATAAATTAGTAATTTTTGATACGACATTGAGAGATGGGGAGCAAAGTCCTGGTATAGCCCTAACTCCATCTGAAAAACTCTTGATTGCTCAGCAGTTAGAAAAACTAAAAGTCGATGTTATCGAAGCTGGTTTTGCTGCATCATCTCCAGGTGATTGGAAAGGTGTTAATTTGATTGCAAAAAATATAAAAAATTCAACAATAGCATCTCTTGCAAGGTGTCACCCAGATGACATTGAACAAGCTTGGGAAGCAATTAAAATTGCTAAAGACTCAAGAATTCATGTTTTTACCTCTACATCCGAAATCCACATGGAGCATATGCTTAGAAAAACTAAAGAAGAAATTCTTAAAGATACAAAAGAATCAGTGAAATATGCAAAAAATCTTTGTGAAAATATTGAATTTTCAGCACAGGATGCAACAAGAACTGACAAAGATTTTTTAATTGAAGTGCTCAAAACTGCAGTTGCAGAAGGTGCAACAACAATTAATGTTCCAGATACAGTTGGCTATGCCACTCCTCAGGACTATCTTGAACTGTTAACAGAAGTATATGAGCAAGTAAAAGGTGGTAATGAGGATGTAATAATTTCTACCCATTGTCATAATGATTTAGGTTTAGCAGTTGCAAATTCATTGACAGCTATAACCGCAGGAGCAAGACAAATAGAAGGAGCCATTAATGGTATTGGTGAAAGAGCCGGAAATACCTCCACTGAAGAAATTATTATGGCTGTGAAGACACGACAAGATCAATTTGGTGTTGAGGTCAAAGCGGAAACTACTGAAATATTTGAAACATCACGCCTTGTCTCAAAATTGACTGGCTACCCAGTTCAGTTCAATAAAGCAGTAGTGGGTAAAAATGCATTCAGTCATGAATCTGGAATACACCAACACGGATATCTTAGAAATACTTCTACCTATGAAATTATGTCTCCAGATTCAGTGGGTCAAGAAGCAAAAATTATATTGGGCAAACATTCTGGTAGAGCTGGATTCAAAGATGCTCTAGATAATTTAAATATAAAACTTGATGATGACTCTTTTGATAATGCATTTGAAACTTTCAAGAAAATAGCAGATAGAAAAGGTGAAATTGTTGAAAATGAGTTAAGAGCTATAGTTGGTCAAGTTGAAACTAATCAAAGTTCAACAAAATTAATATCTGTATCAGTCAACAGTAAAGATGAATATGCTTCTGCTAAAGTTACACTAAAAGTTGGTGATGAGGAAGCAACCGAGGAAGCCACTGGTGATGGAATGATTCATGCGGCTTTTACTGCTGTTAAAAAGATATTAAATTCAGAAGCAACACTTATTGATTACAGAGTTGAAAGCATTACAAAAGGTTCAGATGCAACAGCTGAGATTGTCACAATAATAAATGATGGACATTTGATGAAACAAGGAAGAGCTGTCTCCACTGACGTTGTTCAGGGCTCTGTTGAATCTTTTTTAAATGCGCTAAACAAATGAGTAAAAAATTTAACATATCAGTTTTACCAGGTGATGGGACAGGTCCCGAAGTTGTTAATGAAACAATAAAGGTATTAGAAAAATCTTCTGAAAAATATGGAATTAATTTTGTTTTTACAAACAATGATTTAGGCGGAGATAGATATTTAAAAACTGGTGAACTTGTTACTAATAGCGATATCGAGCAATTTAAGAATTCAGATGCAGTTTTGCTTGGTGCAATTGGTCATCCTGATGTAAAGCCTGGAATTCTTGAACAAGGAATACTACTGAAATTGCGTAAAGAGTTCGATCAATATATAAATTTAAGACCTGTAATTCTTTATCCGGGTGTTGATACTCCCCTTGCTAACAAGAGTCCGAAAGATATAAACTTTGTTGTTGTTAGGGAAAATACTGAAGGTCTGTACGCAGGAGCTGGAGGATACATTCACTACGGTACCGAAAATGAAATTGCTACTCAAGAATCAATTAATTCATATTATGCAATACATAGATGTATTAAGTATGCATTTGAATATACAAAGAACAATAATCGTAAAAAAATAACGTTATGTGCTAAAACAAATGTTTTAACTTATGCTCATGATTTGTGGGAAAGAATTTTTTATGATGTAGCAAATGAATATCCAGAAATTGAAACAGATTATGCCCATGTTGATGCAGTATGTATGTGGATGGTTAAAAATCCAGAATGGTTTGATGTGATTGTTACAGATAATATGTTTGGAGATATTATTACTGACCTTGGAGCTATGATACAAGGTGGTATGGGAATTGCAGCTGGAGGTAATATTAATCCCGAGGGAGTATCCATGTTTGAGCCAATTGGTGGTTCTGCTCCAAAATATACCGACAAAAATGTAATTAATCCACTAGCTTGTATTGGTGCAGCAGCAATGATGATTAAAGAATTGGGTGAGGAACAATATTCTCAAGATATTGAGAATGCAATAATCAAAACAGCAATAAGCTTAGAATCTCTCTCTGCTGGAAAGATGGGCATGAGTACAAATGAAGTTGGAGATCAGGTTTTAAATTCTTTACTAAATCAAAATGAATAATGCTGAATCTTATTTAGAAAGTCTTTTATCAAGTAGAAAAATAGTAAGGAACTACAAAAAAGTTAATTTTGATAAAAAAACTTTAAACGAAATAGCGAGCTATGCAATTAAAATTCCAACAGCTGGATTTTCTAGGGGTATAGAAATTATCCAAGTTTTCAATGACAATACCATAATGAATATATCAAATTTATTTAATGAAAAAAAATTTAAAGAGCAAGGTAAAGACCCTTGGATATCTCACTCGGTAGCTCTATTTTTTATAATTTTAAATGAAAATGCTTACCATGAAAGATATTCTAGAAATGACAAAATAAAAGCAGTTAATTCAAAAGACTGGGATGTTCCTTATTGGTTTGTTGATGCTGGAGCTGCGATGATGAACTGTATGTTGTTATTAGAAGAAAAAAAGCTTTCAAGTGGTTTTATGGGACTTCACAATACTAATCGAAATAATGTACATAAATTATTAGATATTCCTGAGAATTATCTAATAATAGGAATGATTACCGCTGGAGTAGAAAATAAAGTTAATGATAAATCACCTAGTAAAATTGAAAGAAAAAAACTAATACATTATGAAAAATTCTCAATATAAACAAATTAGCTCTTTTAATAATCCTGAATATAAATTTTTAATATCACTTAGAAAAAATAGAAATCGTAAATCAGAAATAAAATCTATTGCTGAAGGATACAGGGAAAATAAACAACTCATAGATTCAAAACTTGATATAGATACACTATATATTTGTAATATTTTTTTTATGGGTGAAAATAATAATGAACTTATAAACAAATTTATCTCTAAAAATATCCGAATTGTTGAAGTTTCTGAGAAAGTATTTAAGGAAATGTCATATCGAGATAGACCAGATGGGTTTATATCAATATTTAATACAAGTCATCAAACTACTCCTACTAAAGTGAGCGGACCAATCTTAATACCTGACCAGATTGAAAAGCCAGGTAATTTGGGAACAATGATAAGAACATCAAAGTCATTTGGAATAAACAATATATTTTTATCAGATGAGGTAACAGATATATTTAACCCAAATGTCATAAGATCCTCTATAGGGCATATTTTTAATACCAATATTTGGAGTGGAACTAACGAAGAATTAATTTCTATCTTAGAAAAAAATAATTATCAAATATTGTTACTCGATCCTGACGGAGATATCGATATTGAAGAATTTAAACCTAATTTAAATTTTGCTCTAGTAGTTGGCGCGGAACAGTACGGTATTTCAGATGCTTGGTTTAATACTTCTCATACTTCAATAAGAATAAGATCTACTAATAATGTTGATTCATTGAATGCATCAACTGCTGCAGCAATAGGAATGTGGGAATTAACAAAATAATTGAAGATTTTAAAAGATAACACCTTAGTAGTTCTAGATATAGAAACAACCGGGATAAGACCTTACAACAGTGAAATTATTGAAATTTATATGTTTAAGGTCAGAGATAATAAAAAAATTGATGAGTATTATTCAAAATTTAAACCTGATGGAGAGTTGCCTTTATTTATATCAAAACTTACAGGGATATATGAGTGGCATTTAAAAAATGCACCAAAAATAGGGGATGAAATTGAAAAAATAAATAACTTCTTATATAACTCATTAATTGTTGGTCATAATTTAAATTTTGATTTGTCTTTTCTAAACATGAATTTGCATATAAATGGATATGAAAAACTAGAGAATGAAAAACTTGATACACTTAAACTCTCTAGAGCGTTACTAAGAGGTAAAATAAAAAACCATAAACTTCAAACATTAAGTTATTTTTATAAAACTCAAAATAAAAATGAGCATAATGCAAAAGCAGATGTGCTTACAACTTATGAGGTTTTGCAAAATTTACTTAAAGAAAAAAGTATTACGAGTATCGAAAATGTCAAAGACCTCAATGACTACATCTTGGGAATAGATAACAATTTAAAAAATAAATATAAAATTAAAAAAATCCCATCTTCTCCCGGGATTTATTTATTCTACAAAGATGAAAAAATACAATACGTAGGAAAATCTAGAAATTTAAAAAATAGAGTAAGTTCACATTTGAGCTTTTCACGGTCTTTTAAATCAAATAAAATTGTAAATGCATCAAATAAACTATTATTTGAGGAACTAGATAATGAACTAATCGCATTAGTTCTTGAACAACGAATAATCAATCAACACAGTCCAAAATTTAATAGGAAGGGTAAATTTTCAAAAAACATGTATTGGGTAAAGCTCAAGGATAATAAAATTAATTTAGAGATTTCAAAAATAAAAGATACGTCTAATACATTGTTTAGAGTCGGACCATTTTTAAGTTATTCAAAAGCTAAAAATTTCAAAAATATGCTCAATGAATTACTTAATATGATTATTTGTAAAAAGAACAACTCAAGGAAGACTAAATGCGAAATATCAATACTAAAAGATACTGATTGTGGGTGTATGGAAACATTTGATTTTAATTTATACATAAAAAAACTACATAACCAAATTGAATTATTTTTTAACGATCTAACTGAAACTATTAATAAACTTAAAAAAGAAGTAAGTACCTACTCAGATAATCTTGAATTTGAAAAGGCTCAAGAATTCATGAATTACTGTTCGCTATTAAAAGAATTTGATTATTTTAATAAAATGGAAAATCTAATTAATAATAATGATTCCAAAATTGTTAAAATCTTGAAAGATTTAAATGTTAATATTGAAAATCAAAAAATAAAGATTGAAGATAAATCCCAATTTGGTACTTCAAATAAACAGAATGACGAAGTTGTCTATCACAACGAACTTCATCTAATTTTGCGTTTTATAAGAAATCAAGAACATAATACAATAGAAATATGATTTCTTTTTTTGAATCAAGAAGCCTTCAACTAGGTTACGGTAATCAAGTTGTAATTAATGATTTAAACATTTCGCTAGAACCATCTAAAAATTATGAGATTATTGGTAAAAATGGTTCAGGGAAAACCACTCTTCTTATGTGCATTAGCAATAATTTTATCGGCAATACTTTTAATTCAAATATAAAAAGAAGTAATAATTCACTTATGGAAATAGGATCAAGCCCTTCCCTAATTCCTAAACTTTCATTAATTGAGAATATAAATTATTTTTTGTTCAAAGAAAATATACAGGAAAGCTTATTAAACAAAATTCTAGATAAATATGAACTTGGTAATTTTAAAGGAGACTTAATTGAAGATTTTTCAAGTGGAATGATTAAGAGAAGTGAAATAGCAATCGCAGATCTAAAAAATCCTGATGTATTATGCATTGATGAACCAAAGGTTTATCTTGATGAGAATGGAATTCAACTTTTATTAGAATTGCTTAAACAAAGAGAGCTTGAAGGAAATACTTCAATTCTTTCAAGCCAAGAAAGTAGTAATACTTTGACAAGGATTGAGAGAACTTTTGATTTAAATGATTAAAAAATACATTTTAAAAAAAGAAACAAGTTTGGAATTTAGAAACAATACATCTTTATTTTTAATTACTCCTACTATGTCAGTCTTAATAATTGTTTTTCCAATTTTGTCAGAAAATAGGTTTCGTATAGATAACGACTTATTTTTAATAGTAGAGCTTTTGTTTCTAATTATATTTACGACACTTTTTTCAATAAGAAACCCACTTGATGAACAAAAATTAATGAAAGAATTAAATTTTGGCTCAATACAAAAAATTGAGTATTTCTACAGTAAATCTGTTGCGGAACTGATCATATTTTATCCACAAATTATTCTTTTATTAATTCTATTTTCTGGATTTACAAATACTTCATTAAGTTCATCTTTGGTTCATATTTCTTTCTCTGTTTTATTTTTTTGTATTAATGCGATAATGATTAATCTATTTTTTCAAGTGTTTACTAGTTTTAATAACCGTTTTGTTCAATTTATAATAATCGTTCCAATTTATATAGGGTTTGCTATTTTAATTGCTCCACTTTGGTTAGGAGTAAATCAAGAAATTAGTAATATTTACTTAATGATGTATTTAGGAATAACTTTAATTGTTTATGCTTTCACCAATTTTTATTTAAGGAGTACAAGTTGATGCTTTATGGACCTTTACTGGTTTGGGTTGTTTTGTCATTCTTTGGACCTTATGATGTAACCCAAGGTGTCTCATCAAAACTTCTATATATTCATGTTCCTACTGTTTGGGTAGCTTATTTGGGTTACTCTCTTACTTTTTTATACTCAATTTTATACTTTGTCACAAAAAAACATAAGTATGATTCCTTAGCAGTCGCAAATGCAAAATCTGGTGTTATTTTCACCATAATTACACTTATGGCAGGTTCTTTCTGGGGAAAGCAAACTTGGGGAACATGGTGGGTTTGGGGTGATGCCAGACTTAATTTAACAGCAATATTATTACTTGTTTATCTAGGATATATTGCTTCACGACAATTTAATAAAGACTTAGCTAAAACTGCAAAGAACTCATCTTTTATTGGAATTTTTGGAATAATACAAATTCCAATTTTACACTTTAGTGTAATCTGGTGGAGATCAGTCCATCAACAAGCAAGTATTCTCAGTCAAGAAACTGTAGCATCAGGTGATGCTCCTATGTCCACAGACATACTGATGACTCTTTTGTTAAGCGTGTTATTAGTAACATTGGTGCATATTTTCTTGACGAAAAGATTCAAAGAATCTAATGATATATCTTGGGACAACTATTTAAATCCTCAATCAAGAGCTAAAATTTAAATAAAGTGAAAAAAAATATTATTATTGTCCTTTTGGGAATTGGACTTGTTGTTTATGCAAGTACGGTAATTGCCTCAAGAAATACTATCTATTACTACACAACATCTGAAACTGAAAATATAACGATATCAGTTAATCAAAGAATTAAACTAGGTGGATTTGTGGTTGAGGATACTATTTCCCAATATAATGGATTTACAAATTTTACAATAACAGATGGCAACAAGGAAATAGAAATAATTTTTGACGGATTTATCCCTGACTTATTTCAAGAAAATATGGGTGTAATTCTTGATGGAGTATTAGACAGTAATACTTTTTTTGCAGATGATATGTTAGTTAAACATGACAATGAATATGTTTCAAGTGATGGCGAAACGTATAATGTTGAAAATTATTCTAAATGATATACAACATTGGTATAATTTTTAGTTGGCTCAGCTTCGGAGTTTTAATTTTTTTGTTTTTAAATAAAAAAGACATATATACAGAAGTGCTTGTCAGAATTAATCTCTTCATTCAAGTTTTCTTATTTTGTTTACTTGAAGTTGGTTTATTTTTAAATGATTTTTCTTTATCTTATGTTGCTAATTATTCTGCAAGATCTACTCCCCCTTTGTATAAATTTGCTTCGCTTTGGGGATCTTTGGATGGCTCTATCCTTTTGTGGAATCTTTGTTTAAGTTTATTTATGTATCTTTATTTGAAACTTTACAAGGATAAATTTTCAAATGTAGATATAAAAATATTTTCTCTTATAATGATATTTTTTGTTGGATATACAGTTTTCAGTTCCTCACCATTTGCGGGTTGTATAGAGCTTGCAACAATCGGTTGTAGTAACTCAACTATTTTGCCTTTTGCAGATTTAGTGACAAGCAATATTGGTCGTGGGCCAAACCCCCTACTTCAAAATCATCCCCTTATGGCGATTCACCCTCCAATGCTTTATATAGGATATGTCGGTATGACCATGCCATTTGTTGCTGCTACAAGTAGATTATATTCCAAAAAGGATGATTCAAATTCTTGGATTGAAGTCGCTGAAAAAACAACTTATATACCATGGTTATTTCTAACAATTGGAATAACCCTTGGTGCTGCTTGGTCATATGAAGTTTTGGGATGGGGAGGTTACTGGGCTTGGGATCCAGTTGAGAATGTATCATTTATACCATGGTTGCTTGCAACAGCCTTTCTGCATTCAGCCAAAATTCAAAAAACACAGAATACATTGTTAAATTGGAACTATATTCTTGTAGGTTTAATGTTTCTATCTACACTATTTGGAACTTTTATAACACGTTCGGGTGTTCTTATATCAGTTCATGCATTCTCAAATGGAAATATTGGAACTTATCTATTATTTGGGATACTTTTGTTTGGATTAATGTTTATTGGAATAGGTTCAAGAAATATAGAATATTTTTCAAAATCTAAAAAAATTGATAATTGGTTCGGAAAAACAGGGTTTTTTGTTTACAATAATATCTTCTTATTTTCTTCAGCAATTGTAGTTTTTATTGGAACAATATTTCCCTTAATATATGAGACTCTTTATGATAGACAAATTACAGTTGGAAGAGCATACTATGATATTCTTGTAGGCCCACTTTTACTAATTTTAATAGGTTTAATGATTTTTTCGGTTAAGCTATCTATAAAAAATTTAAACATTCAAAAGTGGATAAATGAAAATGTAATTTTAATAAATATTGCACTAATAGTATCAATTTCCGTATTGTTGCTACTTAATAACTCATATTCTTTAATCATCACAATTTCGTTTTCATTTTTATTAATTTTTATTACCTTAAATAATCTCATTAAAAACTTCAGGAATCCTAAAGCAAAGAGCTCTTACTGGACCGGTCAAATTGCTCATCTAGGAATTGGCATTTTTGCACTTGGAATAATTTTAAATGTAAGTCAAAGCTACTCGACTGAGAAGGAGTTGAATTCATTTGAGGAATTTAACTTTAATAACGAAACATATTTTGTATATGATGTAATTGAGGAAAGCCTACCTGAAAAAAATGTACTAAAGTTACCTATCTCAAATTCAAATCTAACAAAATATACTTCATTAAATATTTTTAAAAATTCATCACAACAAGCGATTAGTTCTCCTGCTGTATTTAGGTCAATTATTAATGATATTTATATAACTGTTAAATTTATTGACGAAAATAGCTACAAGTTAATAGTAAGAAATAATTATGGAGTTCTTATTATGTGGATTGGTTTATTTATAACTAGCCTTTCATTTTTTCCAAGGCTAATAAAAAAATGAAGTCTAAATATATAACTTTTGCATTGCTTGTAGTCATACTTTTGTTACCTTCTCTTTCTCCAAGTAACGAATCAAGACTAGAAATTTGGAGTAAGACTTTATTATGCCCTGTATGCCAAGGTGAGACTATTTATGACTCTCCATCGGAATACGCAGATGATATGAAATCAATTTTAGAACAACAAATTGATGACGGTTGGACAGACAGTCAGATAAATACATTTTGGATAGATAGGTACGGTGAAAGAATAATTACAAATCCAATAAATAACAATATAGAGATACTCTTTTTACCAATTTTTATAGTTATAACTTTCATAATAATTTTTATTAGGAAGTTGTATGTTAAAAAATAAATGGTTCTATTCAGCCCTGTTCATTTTAATTTTTCCAATATTTCTTTATTTTAATTTAGAAAATAATTCTTCTTTATCTACTAATCAATCAACAGATCTTTCAAGTGTCACTAATGAAGAAATGGAGCAAGTTATTAAATTAAATCCTGATATTTTGCCAATGAGGATTGCTCTTGCTAACAGGTATTTTGAATCTTATGACTACTCTAATGCTTTAACACATTTTATGTATGTTGCAGAAAATACCAATGATACAGAATTAAAAAGCTATTCACTCGCACAAATAGGTTGGATGGTATATGAATCTGGAGATGAAGTAACCTCATTGAGTTACATAGATGAAGCTGTGAGATTAACTCCTAATTCTCTTTTAGGGAATACCTATAAAGGAATTATATATATCCAGAATCCTGTTACTAGAAATGAAGGAATTAAAATACTAGATACTTTAAGAAGCAACTCATCATTACTTGAAGATGATTTAAAGATTATTAATGAAATACTGGTGCTTTATGAAGATTAAATTCCTTATTTCATTTTTTATTTTTATATGTTGTAGTTCCAATACGACATCAAACATTATTGAAATTAATCAAAATATTTTAAACAATCTACAAAAGCTTGAAACTAATGAAACTATTAATTTAGATTCAACTAGTTATACAATAATTAATTACTGGGCATCCTGGTGTTTAGAGTGTATAGAAGAACATCAGTACTTAATTCAACTTTCAAAAACTAAAGGATTTGAAAATCAAGTTTATTTAGTTTCATTCCAAGACTCTAAAGAAAATGCCATTGATTTTATTAATAAATATGGGAGGGGCGAAATAAATTATGTAACAGACCCTGAAAGCAAGATGGCAATTAACTCTGGTGTATTCGGAGTCCCTGAAACACATGTATTGTTTAATAATGAAATTATCAAAAAGTTTATAGGACCTCTATCTTTAGAAAATCTACAAGAAATAATAATTTCTTATTCAAATGAATAATTTAGTTATGTAAACTTAAAATGTGAAATGGATAATCGCGATTTATCGAGGAAAGTCCGGACTCCACAGAGCAAAGAGCTGGGTAACTCCCAGGCAAGTAATTGACGGATAGTGCAACAG
>MDSV01000632.1_pt1 | contig 18025 bp, 6 predicted proteins | sample 810851 | NCBI WGS metagenome assembly MDSV01 (sample SAMN05326640, study PRJNA326480) | marine metagenome | isolation source: seawater | place: Atlantic Ocean: North East | collected 2012 | reverse complement strand
CCAATATATTATGTAACAGGTAATACTATAACAGTAAATCCTAGCAGCTTAACATCTATTGATGTAGATTATGTATCAGTACCTGCAGATCCTGTTTGGGCTAGTACAGTTGATTCTAATGGAGCTTTAACATTTGATAGCACAGGTGCTTCAGGTGTTAGTTTTGTAGATTTTACACTACATCCTTCAAGTGAAGTTGATTTAGTGTTAGAAATATTAAGATATACAGGTGTAGTATTAAAAGATCCTTCTATAATACAAAGCGCTACAGCTGAAACAACACAAAAAGTACAACTAGAAAATTCATAATAAATGGGATTAATAAAAACAACACAAGAAATATATTACACTGGTAATCAAGTTTTTTATATTAATGGAGTCGGAAGTAATTATCCTGGTTACACATACTCTTTATCAAACTTTCATCCAACACCTACCGCATCTGAAATTAAGGTTTATGTTGATAGCGCAGATGTTACAGCTGGTGAATCAAACTATTTAAACAGAGAAATATTTGATTTTACCGTTAGCGGTAGTGCACTTACTATAACAATAGGTGGCGATGGTGATCAAGCTTTTGATGAGTTAACTGAAAATAATTTTGAAGGTGAATTAAGAGTTGAATTAATAGATAGTGTTTTTGGTGGATATAGATACACCTCTTTATCTGATGTAATAAATAGTTTTATGGTTGCTTATGTTGGTGACGGTAAACTTATAAATAACGTAGCTAAATCAGATGTTTTATTTCATGCTAAAAGAGGTTTGCAAGAATTTAGCTATGACGTATTAAAAACAATAAAAATACAAGAAGTAGAATTAAGCGCATCTTTAACAATACCTATGCCTCAAGATTATGTTAGCTACACTAAACTATGTTACATAGGCACAGATGGTATAAAAAGAATTATATACCCTACTAGATTAACAAATAATCCTACAGAAGCACCTGTTCAAAACAGTGATTACGGATATGTGTATGATAGTGATGGAAATATTGTAACTGGTGATTCTTACACTCAAACTAAATGGAAGGCTTACGATACAGATAATATAACTGGTAATTTAAACACAGAAAGTGATTATTTTATAGGTAAAGATAGTCATTTAGAAGAAAATTTTGGTAGAAGATATGGTTTAGAACCTGAGCATCAACAAATAAATGGCTATTTTACAATAGATGAAAGAACAGGTAGTTTTGCTTTTAGTAGTGATTTAGCTGGTAAAATAATTACAATAGAATATGTTTCAGATGGTTTAGGAACAGATGCTGAAATGAAAGTTCACAAATTTGCTGAAGAAGCTTTATATAAGCACATAGCTTTCAATGTACTTGCGGCTAAAAGAAATATACCTGAATATATAGTGCAAAGATATAAAAAAGAAAGAAGAGCGGCTTTAAGAAATGCTAAATTAAGATTATCTAAAATAAATATTGAGGAAATATCTCAAGTAATAAGAGGAAAAAGTAAACATATAAAAAGTTAATATATGCCTAAAATTCAAAATAGCTTTTTAAAAGGTAAAATGAATAAAGACCTTGATGAAAGGCTGGTGCCAAAAGGTGAATATCGTGAGGCACAAAATATATTAATTACGCAATCAGAAGGATCTGATGTAGGTGCTATTGAAAATATACAAGGTAATGCGTTAGCGGTACCCATGCCAACTATTGTAGGTAGCATGGAAACTATTGGTTATTATGCTGATGTTTTAGGTAAAAGAGCTTTTTGGTTTATCACTGATTTTACAGGTGATGATGAAGATGTAAGATCTATGTCTAGGGCTCAATCTAGTAATACCTGTCAGATATTAATGGCTGATTTAAATAACACGTCTGAAGAAGCTAAAATAATAGTAAAAGGACATTTTTTAAATTTTAGTAAAGATCATTTAATTACTGGTGTAAACTTAATTGATGATTTATTATTTTGGACTGATAATTATAATCAACCTAGAAAAATAAATGTTACAAAAGCTATTGCTGATCCACTTTATTATACAAAAGAAGAGCAAATATCTGTAGCTAAAATAACTCCTTATTTAGCGCCAATACTACACGACTCCACAGGGCAAGGTGATAATATAACTTTAACTAATAACGATGATATAACCTCTGATTATTTAAAAGATAGGTTTGTAAGATTTTCATATAGATATAAGTATGAAGATGGTGAGTATACAGCTATGGCTCCGTTTACACAAATTGTTTTTAAACCTTTTAACGAAGGGCAGATAGATAGCATTATAGCTACTAGCAGAGATAAAACAGACACACAAGATGTTTATTCTAAAACTATAGTTGATGTAATGAAAAATAATTATAATCAAATAGAGGTTAGAATACCACTTCCTGGTGATGAGTATCAAACAGACAATTCAATAGATTGGAGCAATGAATTACGTGTAACTAAATTAGAAATACTTGTAAAAGAATCTGATCAAGACGTGGTTAAAGTTGTAAAAGAAATAGATGTAAATAATAACAACTCGTTTACAAGTTTATTAGAAACAAGACCTGTAGCAGACAGTGTGTCTAACACTACTTATTACAGACATGTGTACAAGTATGTTTATAAATCAGAAGAGCCATACAAAATACTAGAAGATAAGCAAATAACTAGAGTATTTGATCAAGTACCGTTAAGAGCTAAAGCACAAGAAATATCCGGCAATAGAGTTATATACGGTAATTTTACTGAAAACTATAATTTTCCAATTGATGAACTTGGTAAAACAGGTATAAATTATGTAATAAATACTATTAGTAAAGGAGATGAAGAAATAAGTACTAATAATCTACAGTATAATAAAAATACCTACAAATATAACTCTTTAAAACAAAAAAGAAAATATCAAGTTGGTATTGTATTAGCTGATAAATTTGGTAGACAATCACCTGTAATATTATCTACAAACGATGTTGATACAATAACACTACCCGCTGAAGTTAGAAATTTGAGTGATTTCTATGAAGGTAATTATAGTTGGGCTAATAATCATTCTACTATTGGTAAATCATTATCAGTTACTTTTAATGATTCTGATATAGTTGGTCAAGTTTATGATGGTGATATAAACAGTGAAACATATAATCCTTATGGTTGGTATAGTTATAAAGTAGTTGTAAAACAACAAGAGCAAGAGTATTATAATATATATACTAATCATCCAGCTGATAATTGGAATAATGAATCAAATAGTCATGATGAGGTGTTAGGATTTACTTGGATAAGTTTATATGGAAATAATATAAACAAAGTCCCCAGAGATGTTAACGAGGCTGATGAGATAACAGAAGGTGTTGCTGGTTCTGACACTCTTGTGTTTCCAAAAGTAGTTAAAGGTGAAGGATCTGAAAACAATAAATCTGTGTTAGGCTTAGATCAAGATCCAATAGAGGTTATGACTGTGGGTACCGCTAGAGAACAAGGTATACTTACTAAAGGTGATAGAGATAAAGATAGAGTTCACGATTTTATAATGGCTAAACGTAATCCTTTATTAGCTCAAGTAAAATCTTTAAACAATACAAATATTAATAGAGTTAAGTATGGTATTGAAACATCTGTAAACTCTAATAACGAAGATGATAAATCTTATTTTGAAATAGGTGGTGGTAATAGTATAAATCCTTATATAAGAGTTGGTCAAGAAGTTACGTTAAAAAGAACAAGAGATCAAGCCTTTGCAACTAATATAGGAAAATTAGTTTTTAAAGTAAGAACAGATAATGAAGAACAAAAATATTGGGATTCAAAAACAATTGTTCTTGATGGAGACGAAATAAGTACTACATTAGGAGGGTCTGGTAGGATTGAAGTTGGGCAAATAATAGATTATAGATCTGCTGTTGAAGACGGCGCGTTTGAAGATGAATATAGTTCTAGTAATCAATATTTAAGCAATTATAATGCTGATGGATTTGGTTTTACTACTGCTTCTATAGAAGAGCACGGTGATGATTTTAATGTTCGTAGACCTATACTTCAAAAAGTTGAATTAAACAAGGCACAAACAAGAACTATACTACATTTCGATAGAAAAGTTTTTCCTAGTGGAATTGAAGAGAAATTAGGAGATGCAATTGGTGATGATACTATTTTTCCAAACAATCAAGCATTAGCCCTTTATGATCCTTTAACTATTAAGTCTGTAGAAACTGTTACTAGAGTTGTTGATGGTGAAACAAAATATTTTCAAAAAATTAAAATATCTCATGAGCATGAGTTTAATGCGGGTGAACAAATAGTTATACAAAACATAGAAGAAGAGCCAATAGCTGTGTCAACAGGTTTAACTGTATTAGAAACAAATCCAGTAAGGTCTAATATAGATATATTTTACGAATCATCAACAAGTGGTTTGATTAGAGATTTACATAGAGATATAGCTAGTATGGCTAAAACAATAGAAGTAGCTTATTTTAATACGTTTATATTATCTGGCGGTGGTAATGAGGATACTAATATACCTGGTGAATATCACGTAGAGGAATCAAGAATAAAGGGTGAGTTTAATGGTAAATCTGTAGATTTTGGTGTTAAAGCTCATTTGGTAGATGATGACTATGCTCAAAGAGTTAGAGGAAATGCGTTAATGCACTCTGGTATATTTAACGCTAAAACAAAATTAAACGAAACAAATCAGTTTTCTATAGGTGAAAGTATAACCAAAGCTGTTGATATACAAAATGGTGGTATACAAAAATTATACGCGGAAGATACAAATCTAATAATATTTCAAGAAAATAAAGTTAGTAGAGCGTTGATAGATAAAGACGCTATATTTACTCAAGAAGGTCAACCACTTACAACAGCTTCTAAAGTTGTTATTGGTCAAGTTGGTGGTTTTTCTGGTAAATATGGTATAAGTAAAAATCCTGAAAGTTTTGCAGTACATGGTAATAGAAAATATTTTTCTGACAAAAACAGAGGTGTTATATTAAGATTATCACAAGATGGTTTGACGCCTATATCAGATGCTGGTATGCGTAGTTTTTTTAGAGATAATTTACCTAAAGCTAATAGAGTATATGGTATGTATGATGAAAGAAAAAACAAATATGTAGTTTCTATGCAAAACGCTGATGGTATTGCTTCTACTTACAATCCTGAGTACGGAACCTCTTCTGATTCTACTACGGTATCAAAAGATACATATTCAACCTTATCGTTTGACGAGTCGTCTAGTGGTTGGGTTTCGTTTTATACTTATAAACCAACTTTTGGATTTAGTATGAGCAACCAATTTTATACTTATAATTTACAAAATCTATATCAACACTATAGCGATGATGTGCAAAGATGTATGTTTTATAAATCTGCTTACACAGATCCTTCAAACATAGAATTTGTATTTAATGACCAACCAACTACGGTTAAAAATTTTAACACTATAGATTATGAGGGTACTACTGGTTGGAAAATGGCGTCAGCTGAAACAGATATGCATGTAGCATATCCTATATTAGACAGTGATACAACTGTGTCATCGTTGTCAATACCTGTAAATTTTGTTAATAAAGAAAACAAATACTACGGGCACATAAGAAATAATACAACAACAACTGCTTTAAATCAAATAGTAGGTGTTGATTTATCAGGTATAAAAGGATATTTTAATAAAGTTAAAATGCAGTACTGGAAACCAAACGAAGCAATAGCTTCTTCTGTAAGTAAAGGAGAACTATACGCTGTAGGTAGCGAAACTGTTTATTCATCACAATAAAATTAAATAAAATTAAACAAAATGAGTGTATTAGTAAAAATAGATCCACTTAAAGAAATATTAAAACATTTACCTGAAACCAGGGGTTTGTTATGGGAGAAAATAAGTATTCTTGAAAAACAAATTTTAGAAATTGAAGGAGCTGTTCATCATGAAGCTGGAGATCCTCAATCAGAAGAAATGCAAGAAATATATCCTTTAAAACAACATCTTGAAGGAGGTTTATATACTAGAGAGCTTTTTATGCCAAAAGGTTCACTAGTTATAAGCATGATACATAAACAAAAACATCCATCTTTTTTGTTAAAAGGAGAACTATCTTATTTAACTGATGATGGAAAAATAATGAGAATAAAAGCACCTCATACAGTATTCACGCAAGTAGGTACTCAAAGAGTATTATATATGCACGAAGACTGTAAATGGTGTTGTGTTTATAAAACAGATGCTAAAACTTTTGAAGAAGCCGAAGCAGATGTTTATACTAACAATTATAAAGATCTACCAAAAGAAATAATAATTAAAAACGAAAAATTATGTCAGGAATTGCAAGCGCGGCTATTGCGTTAGGAACCGCTATATACGGTGGTGTTACTTCTTCTAAAGCAAGAAGAGCAGCTGAAAGAAAAGAAAAAGCAGCCGCGGCTAATCGTATGATGTTAGAAGCTAATAGACAAGATATACCGGATTTCCAACAAGATATGTTGAATCCTTATGCTAATCTACAGGTAGCAACGCAAGCAAGCGCAATGCAAGCTGAGCAAGCTGATATATCACTAGCCAGTACATTAGATACATTAAGAGCTACTGGTGCTAGTGCTGGTGGTGCTACAGCTTTAGCAAGAGCCGCAGCTCAAAGTAAAAGAGGTGTTTCAGCTCAAATAGAACAACAAGAGGCTAGAAACGCTCAATTAAGAGCACAAGGTGAAATCCAGGCTGCACAAATGAGACAAAGAGGACAAATATATAGTGCTCAAATGCAAGAAGCAAGAGATACCCAACAATTAAACAGACAAGCTAGTTTGGAAAGTTCATATAATCAACAAGCCGCAGCATACAAAACGCAGCAATCACAAGCTATAGGTCAAGCTGTTGGTGCGGTAGGTAGTTTTGCAGCCGCAGGTGGTTTTGGAAAGCAAGGACCTTTTTCTGTTGATTCACAAGGTGTTAGAAGATTAACTAATAAAGAGGTTAAAACAACAACAGCAGAAATTGATAAAATACAAAATCCAGGTTTTGATCAATCAGCTCTTGATGCCGCTATGACTGATATTAATGCTTTTACGGGAGAAAATGATCTTAACCTTAATGTTTATGGGCCTTATGGTTTGACAAACGAAACCATGTTTACACTTAAAAATTTATAGATAATTATGGCTACAAGACAAAGAAATACAAATCCATTTATGAGTGCTAGTTTAGGTAGTGGCGTTAGAACTACAACGGGTGGAACGTATGAAAACCCTAAATTAGGTATACAAGATTACAGCGCTTTTGGTAGAGGTTTAGCATCTACTTTTAGAATGCCTGAAGAAAAAGAAGTTGAAAAGAAACAAGACTTAAATCTTAATTTAGGTAATTTTGAAAGCGATAAAGATAACTTTTTTGTAGATACAAGCGGTATAATGCAAGATATGAGTTCTGATATATCTACTTTAGTTAACAATGCTTGGAAAAACGGTGAACTTACACAATTAAATAATCAATATCAAAAAGCATTAACAGGTGGTCAAGAAGAGCAAAATATATTAGCTCATATTAACGGTTATAACCAAGCTATTGGACCTAAAGACTCTAATTTTGTAAAATATTTTTCAGCGCTAGATGATGGTGTTCATGATCACAATGTTAGCAATAGACAATTACCTGGTCTTGATGGTGGTAATTTAAAAGGCACTATAGCTGATTTTATTAAAATAGGTAATGAAAACCCTAATGCTATAAAAATAGCTAGTAAAAGAAACTCAAACGGTATAATGCAGTACGGTTTTGAAGTTTCTGGTTTAGGTTTTGTTAATGCTAGCGCTATGACTGACAAATGGATTAGTAAAAATATGAACGTTAAATATAATCAAGCTGGTGCATTAAGTGATGATTACAAACAGTTTCAAGTAAGTAGCTTTAAACCTATGTTTTATGATAGCGGTACAAATTTATTTGAAGGAACAAGTGAGGAATTTAAAGTTAAAAAAGAAAACGAAATAGTTCAAGACGGAAGTATAAATAGTTTTAATAATATTGCTCTTAATGCTGCTAACGCTAGGTTTAGTTCTCAAAACGATGCTTATTTTAAATCGGCTATGTACAATTTTGCACAAGATTTACAAAATGGTAGATTTATGCCTTCTGAAGAGTTAATACCATTATTAAACGAAGCTATAGAAGATCCAAGTAAATTTACAGATGATCTTAGATTAAGATTGTTAAAAGATCATTATCAAGAAAACTTTAAACTTACAAATGGTAGTAGTATGTATGTTAGAGGTGAAGATGGTAGAGCTATAGCTAAAACAGCTGCTAATTTAAAAGAGTTTTTACCAGATGAAATGAAAACACAACTAAGTTCTCAAGAAACAGGTGGTTTAGGTTCTGCTGAACAAAGTAGAGTTGATAGATTTTTTAGATTATTTAATCAAGCTTTAGATTTTGAAACACGTGGTAAAAACGTAACCGTTGAAGGAAAACCAGGTCTTGTTGTAAATGAAAGTCCTATTGAAGACTTTTTTCAAATATATGGTTTATCTTTAGAAGGAAAAGATAGAAAAGTTGGAGGTATAGAATACTTACCTGATAGATATGGTAAAGGTGGTATGCCTGGAGATGCTGGACTTGGAACTCTTAAAGTTGCTTGGCTTAAATCAGGTAAAGATAACGAACCTGATTCAGTTGATACATATGATTTAAACACTGAAAAAGATATTAAAAAACTTGTTGGCAAGATGGTATTAGAAGGTGGAGATAAAGAACTGGGTAAAAATGAGATAACAGCTATTATAGACGGATTTAAAAGACTTAAAGATGTCGTAAAAGGAGGAGCATTAAGAAACCCTGCTGATATCCAAGTATTAGGTGAAGATTAAATAATATAATATGGTAATTCCTGGAATACAAGAAGAAAATAACACTGAAGAAAATATTTCTTTAGAGCAAAAGTTTTTACCACTGGTTGGAAACTTAGTATATTCTAGTGGCTCAATTGAAGAACAAAATAGTTTACTTGAAGCTATATCTTTAGGCGGCAAAGAAAATAATCAATATTTTTTACAAAAGCCAGTAATTAAAAATATTTTAACAAAAAAACAACAAGATAAAACAAAATACACTGGTGGTATTGATATATCAGGGTTTTTTCAATCTGGTGATGCTATTGATTTTGAATCAGATAACAATGAAATGTTGTTTGAAACTAAAGATAGAGCTAGACTTGGCCATATTAGCGGTGTTGATGATATAATACAAATGGGTACTAGTATAGTTCAAAGCCCATTTTTACTCCGCGATGATGTTTACAATCAAGCTCCTAAAAACTCTCAAAAAATAGTATTATCATACGGTGTTGATGACGGTAGAGGTAATTTTGTAATTGATCCTAAAGTGTCTGAACTATATAAAGATAAAGCAGATATTGTTGATGTATTAACAATGAGAAATATGCATGTTAGTAGTATTTCTAATACTCAATATAATTTAGATGTTGAAACAAGAGGTGGTGTAAAACAGCATAGTGATTTTGTTTTAGGACAAGGTAGCCAGTTTTTAACCGACGATGAAAGAAAATATCAATTTTTACAAGCCCAATATTTAAAAACAAAAGATACTACAGAAAAAGAAAAACTTAAAAATCAACTAGAAGAGTTTGATTTTGGAGATAAACTATATGATCCAGTTACAGGTGAAGTTCTTAGTTTAGATAAGGCTTCTTCTGAAAGTAAAGAAATTAAAATTAAAGCTGAAACATTAGCAGCTGAAACAACAGAGTTAGAAGATTTAAGTATAGGTTTATCTAAATCATATTCTAAGTTACTAGCTGTTGCAAAAGATGTTAACAACTATATATCTAAAATAGGTGTTGATAATTTTAAAAACCAAGTATCAGATTTTACTAAACTTACTGGTAGTGTTAGAGATTTATTTGGCGCAGATGATACTCTTGAAGATGATTTAGCTAATTTACAAAAAATATTTGAAACAGGTGAAATACCAGCAACAGCTTCTTTAATGCCTGGTAACCACCCTGCAGCTAAAGCATATAACGATGCCTTAAAAGAATATTTAGCATATAATCGAGCTGTAAAACTAAATGTTGACCCATTGTCTACTGAAAAAGATGGTCTAGCTATGGGTATGTGGGAAGGCGCATTGAATAAAGTTGATGGAAAACAAGGTTTAGTTTCAAAATTTGATGTTGCTGAAAACTTTTATAATGCAATTAAAGGTAGTAGTAAGCTTGAGTTTGTTGATCAAAAGAAAGCAGACGAAAGAATTACAGAAAATTTTTTAGATGCTAGAACTATAGGTTATGGCACTGTTGATTTAGCTCTTTTTGTTGGTGAGTTACTTGTAGGTAAAAAAGTTACTGGTCTTGATTCAAAAATGAAAAAATTTGAAAAAGTTTTAAAAGCTAGTAAATTTTATAAAAATAACAAAAAAACAGGTAGATTATTAAACTTAGCAGCTTCTGGTGTTGCTGAAGCTGGTTTATTTGTAGGTGTTGAAGCAGTGAAAGGGCAAACAGGTGAAGAGTTGAAAGAAACAGCTCCTTTTGGATTCGCGTTAGGTGTTGGTAATAAATTTGCTCAACAAGTTACTTCAAGATTATTAAAAAGCAAGTACTTAGCACCACCTATGCAAAAGCTAAATAAATACTACTTAACAAGCCTTGCTACAGAGCAAATAATAGGTGCTAATACAGGTTCTATGGTTTATCATTTTGCTTTAGGTGTAAACGATACAGATTATTTTAAAGATTTAGTTTTAAAAGATCAAGATGATCCTAATTCTTATTATGGTGAAAAACTTATAGAAAGTTATCTTGCTGAAGTTGCCAAGCTAGGATTTTTAGGTATTGGTAGAAAAGCAGGTGGTGCAACTGGTATGTTTGATGCTATGAAAAGAGATTTAGCTACTTTTAAAGGTAGAACTCCTGAATCAGAAAAATCAGCTAAAATACTAGGTGTTGATCACAAAGAAATAGACACATTAAATGAAAACGCAGAAAACAATATAAATGAATCATTTAATAAAAAATTAAAAGAAGCTGAAGATAAACGAAAAAACAATGAAACAACTGATAAAGAGTTTCAAGTAGAAAAATCAAGATTAGAACTAAGTAAACTTACTCTTGAAAATAGATTATCTATTAATCAGTTTAAACAACAAATTGAAGCCGAAAAAACTAACAATAGATTTGTTGATAGTGAAGCTGAAGCGGCTAGTATAGCTGAAAAAATATTAACTGGAGAAGATTTAACACCAGCAGAAAATACTAAGTTTTCTAGTATGAACATAGGTTATATGCTTAACGCTATGGGCGCTAGAGGTAGAAAAATGATGGGTAATAAAAACCTTAAAAATAGTTTTTTATATGACCAAGCTAGAGCTCAAGCTATAGAAGAAGTTTTAAACTCTGGTAATTTAAAAACAGATTATAAAAGCAGTGAAAGAAAACAAGTGTATGACCACGTTTTAAAAACTTCTAAGGTTATAGAACAAATTAATTTTTTAAAAGGTAAAGAAAAATTAACTACTGAAGAAAAATCTAAACTAGAAGAATTAGAAACTCAAAAAGAAAACTTAACAAAAGGTGAAGAGTTTAGTAAAATAAATAAAATTGTAGAAGATTATACCAAAAATAGATATGAAAAAGATATAGCTGTTGCTAGAGAAGTATTAGTTTCTACAAAAGACGGTAAATTAATAGAGTCTAAAAGTATTGAAGAGTTTCAAAAACAATATGAAGAAGCTTTTCCTGAGTCTAAAATAAATGTTTCAGAAAGATTAGGTTTTTATAACCCTAACACTAAAGAGCTATATATAAATAGAGATGTAGCTATTAATCAAAGAAATATTACAACTGGTAAACACGAGGTGTTACACTTTGTTTTAAGAGATGTTTTAAAAAATAAACAAGGCAAAGTAACACAAGAAGGTATAAAGCTTATAGACAATGTAATGGATAAGCTTACGCCTGAACAAAGAAAGACTGTTCAAGATCGTATAGATGCAAACTATAGATACACAGAAGATGGTAAAGAAAAAAACAAAGAAGATTATTACGAAGAATATTTGACGGTTTTATCAGAAAACATAAGTAATGGTACTATATCTTTTAGTGAAAATTTAAGTAAACCTTTAACAAGCTTTATACCTTTTATGAGAAAAAAAGGTTTAGAAAACTTAGAAATAGGCACAGAAACTGCCGAGCAAATGTTTAACTTGATTAAAAGTTATTCTAAAAATGAAGGTTTAGGTATAGAAGCTGCTAAGGCCGTTTCAGAAGCAGCTAAAGGTACGACACAAAAAGGTGAAGCTCCTTTTTCTAAAGTTAAAACACCAACTAGCAAGTATAAAAAATCTGAACTAGATGAAATGACACCTAATCAAAGGTTGGCGTTAGAAGGTAAAGGACCACTAACAATGGTTAGAAATGCTGATGGTAAATTAGTAATGAAGTATACACCAGTTGCAGAAACACTAGATGCAAGAAAATCTCCATATAGAAATGTTGGAGGTAAATCTGGAGCACCTATGTTTTCTATAGAAAAAGATCTATATGAGTCTATAAATGATTTAATACCTAAAAGAATTAAAACAAAAGAAGATTATATAAATTTTGTAAGAAGTCAAAGTTTAGAAAATAAAATCCTTGTTGACGCGATTATAAAAAAAGGAGGTGTGATAAACAATTACATAAGGTCTAGACAAGAAAATAAACAAGATGGAGATAATATTATTGGTAATTTGTTTTTTCGTTATCAAGGTCTTACAGAAAAAGGAGATTTATCAAGATCAGGATTTGCTTACGATCCTCAGGCTAAAAGAAAAACTGGATCTAAAGAACCTGTAAGTTTTGTAGAATATATATTTGCAAATACTAGATGGAGTAGAAAGGTTTCAAAAAAACAATTGGCCTTAGAAAGTAAACAAATAGCAACAGAAGATATAAGTACCGCTAAGAAATTAGTTGGCACAGAAGCTGCTGATAGAAGAGTTTTAGAAAGTGAAAGCAAAGAAAAACCAAATAAACTTCAAATTAAAGTTCAAGATTTTGCTGGTGTACCTAAAGATTTATCAATAAAATCACCTATTAAACCTAATTTGAATTTTGGACAAATTAGTTCAAAATACGGTATTGAAATAGCTGATCAAGTTTTTGGAATACCTGGTATTGGGGCTAAAATAATGAAAGGTGAAAAAAATTTAGTTGGTGAACCAGCTAGAGCAGTACAACAATACTATGCTAAAGGTAGAAACTTAGAATTAAGTTTAAAAACTATGCCTGAATACAATGTGTCTCCAAAAATATCTAAAATAGGTTTAGAAACTTTAGATGTTTCTATGGATGTTCAAGGTAGATCTATTAAGCTGCCTGGTAGATTTCTAGACTACTTTATGGAAGACTTCGTAGATCCAACAGGTGAAATGACAACCCCTAAGGGTAGAAGTAAAGGTAAAACAACTCAACCATTTGTTAAAAAATTAAAAAAAGAATTTGGTGTAGTTACCTCTGAATTAATTAAAAAAGTCGGGAAAGATATTGGTGTGACAAAACCCGGAGAACCTAATATTATTGTAGACGCTGGAACAAGAACTGAAATAGGTGGTATTTTAAAAGGCATGGCTAAAGTTGATATGATGAAACTTGCCAACATACAATATAGAATACAAAGAGCTAAACAAGGTGCTACTAAAAAAGAGATAGCAGATGCCGCTGCTGGTAAGCGCGACGCTCAGTTTAGCGAGCAAAAAGAGGGATTAAAATCTAATATTGCTAAAATAATTGGAAGTTATCCAAAAACTGCTATAGGATTTGGTAAAGCTATAGAAAAGATTTTAGATAAATATCCTGGTTTTGATATATTTATTACTCCTAGGAATTTTTCTTTTCAGGGAGTTAAATATAGATTTACTGGTAAAAAAACAAAAAAAGGACAAGAGGAAATAGGCGATTTTATGGTTAGTAGAGCTAAAGATGGTGAAACTCATAATGCTTTAACTGAAGTTGCAATAAGTGAAGGAAAAATTTTAATAACACAAGATTTTAACGATTACGCGACTAGTGTTGATGGTATAAGACATGCTTTTAGAGGAAGGAGTGAGGATGTTAAAACAGCTATGAAGTCTCAAAAAATGACTCCAAAAGAAAAAAAAGAGTTAAAAATATCTCAAAAAAGATTAGACTCAAGGGGTAAACACGTACAAGGTATTGTTGAAGTATTAAAGATTTTAAATCCTATTTATAATTTAGTTGGTAACTCTAAAGTTGCTAAAATTCAAGATAAAATATCTGTTTTAAAAGATAAAAAAGATTTAAGTAAAAAACAAGTAGAAGAATTAAAAGAATTAGAGACTGAATATCAAAGTTTAATAGAAAAATATGGTAACAACCCAAAACAAGTAGTTGGTTGGCTGTTGTATCCACCTTCTCAAAAAGCAAATAATAATACTGGAAGAAGTTTAGCTCAATTTATAGGTATAGAAAATTCTAAATTTGTTAAAAAAGGCTTTATTAGAGAAGAGCACATGTTGCAGTATGGTGAGTTTGTTCTTCAAGCGTTAGATTATTTTGAAATGTCAGACAATTTAAAAACGCCTGAGGGTAAAAATAGAAAAGATGAATTTGCTAAAAAATTAGCTGAATCGTATTATCAATCTGCAATACAATCTACTAGTAAAGGAAGCCATAGACAAGGCAATTATGTACAAAATCCAAATGGTAAACTTGCTTCTGAATCCATAGTTGACGGCACATATAATGTTAAAATGCCTGATGGCATTGTTGTTGTGTGGAAGGCTAAATCAGAAATACATCCTTTAGGTAAAGAACAATGGCAAAAAGCTAAAGATGGTAAAATAGAATTTACCGAAGCGCCGGATCCTGGTATAATTAGATCTCATAATAAAACAATGCCAAATGGCGGATTAGATCCTTTTACTGTAAAGGATGGTAGATCTGGTTTCTTAAAATCAATTAAAGAAATTTATTTTCCTAAAGTTATTGGGTTAGAAAAATACTCAAAAGATTTAAACGTTCGAACAAAAATGAATAGTTTGATATTTGAAGTAGAAATGAGAGAGTATACTGATAAAAGCGGAAAAACTTTACCATTAGAAAAAGCAAAAGAACAAGCTGGTATTCAATTGGAGCAGTATTTAAAGCTAGCGCCTAGTAAAAAGAAAGCTAGTTTTAGCATGGATAAAAGCTTGCCAAAAGAACTTAGATTTGGTAATGAAAAAAGTTTAAAAGAAATTTCTGATTTTGCTAAAAAATTGGAAAAAGCAATGATTATAGCTAAAGACCCTAAAGCCCCTAAAAAAGGTATAAGTGTTTTTGATTTTGACGATACACTTGCTAGGACAAAAAGTAAAGTTAGATATGAAATGCTTGATGGAACTAAAGGTATTTTAGATGCTACTCAATTTGCTAAAGAATCTAGCCGTTTAGAAAAAGATGGTGCAATATTTGATTTTAGTGATTTCAACAAAGTTATAGGTGGTAAAAAAGGACCATTATTTGAATTAGCTCAAAAACGAGAGGGTAAATTTACTAATAAAGATATATTTATATTAACAGCAAGACCTCAACTATCTGCAACACCTATACATATGTTTTTAAAATCTCAAGGTTTAAATATACCTATAGAAAATATAAAAGGTTTAGAAGATGGTAGTCCTCAAGCAAAAGCTAGATGGATTATAGAAAGAGCTGCTGAAGGGTATAATGATTTTTACTTTGCAGATGATGCTTATAAAAATGTTAAAGCTGTTCAAAAAGCTTTAGACATAATAGATGTTAAGTCCGATGTTCAGCAAGCTAAGTTTAGTAAAGAAAAAAATCTAAACAAAAATATAAATGAAATAATAGAATACGCTACAGGTATAGGTAAACAAAAAACTTATACCCCAGCTAAAGCGCAAATATCTGGTGAATCAAAACGAGAGCAAAGTTGGTATATGTCGGCTAAAGCAAGTGATTTTCATTCACTCACAAACGCTTTATTAGGTAAAGGCAGGCGAGGTTTAAAAAATAGAAAATGGTTTAAAGATAATTTAGGAAAACAATTTTCAAGAGGTGATTTAGCTTATCAAACAGAAAGAAGAGTTAAAATGGCTGATTACTACGCTCTTAGAAATAAAATAAAAGACGCCGAGTATGGAGCTGGTTTTATTAATATGTTTAAGAAAAGTCCTTTAAAAAAGCCAATTGAAAAAGATAGTAAATGGACTAATGAACACGCTGTTAGGGTTTATAATTGGGAAAAACAAGGCACACTGCCTAAAGATATATCTAAAACAGATGTAAAAAAGTTGGTTAATCATGTAAATAATAATCCTAAGTTAAAACACTTTGCTGAAGAGTTAGTTGTTATAAACAAAGGTGATGGATATCCTCTTCCTAGAGAAATGTGGACTTCTGAAACAATAACTCAAGATATATTACTTAGCGGTGAAAAAATTAGTAGAAAAAAGCATATGCAAGAGTTTATTGAAAATGCTGATATTATTTTCAGCGAACAAAACTTAAATAAAATGGAAGCTGCTTTTGGTAAAAACTGGAGAAAAGCAATGGAAGATGCTTTGGAAAGAATGAAAACTGGTACTAATAGACCTAGCTGGGCAAGAGGAAATAAATGGGAGGCTGATATGTTAGATTGGATGAATGGTTCTATTAGTAGCGTAATGTTTTTAAATACAAGATCAGCTTTGTTACAGCAAGTATCTATAACAAATTATATAAATGTTACTGATAATAACATATTTAATGCCGCTAAAGCTTTTGCTAATACACCTCAATTTGCTAAAGATTACATAACGTTGATGAATGATCAGTGGTCTTTAAATCGTAGAGATGGTTTAAGATATAATATACAAGAATCAGAAATAGTAGAAGCGTTATCAAGATCAAAAAACAAAGCTGCTGCTCTTATTGATTGGTCTCTTAAAAAAGGTTTTGTATTAACAAAATACGCAGATTCACATGCGACTGCTTTTGGTGGAGCTAGTTTTTATAGAAATAGAATTAAAAGTGGCATGAAAGAAGGTCTTAGCGAAAAAGAAGCAGAGCAAAAGGCGATAGAAGATTGGAGAGAAATGTCTGATGCAACACAGCAGACATCAAGAATGGATAGAGTTAGTCAAGAGCAAAAGAGTGTTGCTGGTAGATTGATATTACCTTTTTCTAGTGTTCAGCTAGCTTACGGTAGAAGATACATTGATGATGCGGGAAGAGATTTAATTAATGGCAGATATGAAAGTTTAACTAAAGGTGAGAACTCTGCTCTTAAAAAAATTGGTCAAATTATTTATGGTACAGCTATTCAAGGCATGGCATTTCACGCATTGCAACAAGGTGTGTTTAAAATATTATTTGAAGACGGTGACACGTTAGATGGTGAAGAACTTGAAGCTGCTAACGCTACATTAGACGGTATGTTAGTTGGTATGGGTGTAAGAGGTAAGATTTTCGCAACATTAAAAAACTGGTTACTTAAGGTTGGCTTAGAAAGTAGAAAACAAAACCCACAATATAAAGACACAGCAACAGAATTATTAAAAGTATCACCACCTATTGATAAAAAATATAGACAAATAAAACAAGGTTTAGCTGCTTTAGACTATGATGCGGATAAAATCGGTGAATTTAGTTTAGAAAATCCTTTTATTACTGTTTCGGCTCCTATGATTGAGGCTTTTACAAATACTCCTACTGATAGATTGTTAAAAAAAATAAATAATATAGGAGATGCTTTAGAAGAAGATAGAGTTAATTGGCAAAGACCATTTTTACTATCTGGTTGGTCAGATTATAATTTTAAAGATGATGGTAAAGGTCCATCTGGTCTTAACGAGCTTTTAAAATCATTTGAAAAATATGATATTGAAAAATATAAAAAAAGAAGAAGAATTTTTGATAAAAAAGATGTTAAAAAAATAAAACTAGAAAAAAAAGAAAGAAAAAAAATATTTTAAATGAACAAACTAGCGGTAGTATTATTTTTTACGTTGAGTATTACTAACGCACAAATACAAGATGACAAAAAACTTCATTTTGCAGCAGGCGCAATAGCAAGCAGTG
>MDSV01181953.1_pt1 | contig 18026 bp, 16 predicted proteins | sample 810851 | NCBI WGS metagenome assembly MDSV01 (sample SAMN05326640, study PRJNA326480) | marine metagenome | isolation source: seawater | place: Atlantic Ocean: North East | collected 2012 | reverse complement strand
TTTCCAATTGTTTTTAGAAGGGTTCTGTTAACGCCTGCACCAACTTCATCTAAAAAGACTATTTTAGGTTCTACCATCATGGTACGACCTAATTCTAAAAGTTTTTTTTGACCGCCAGATAAATTGCCTGCTAATTCGTCTGCTAAATTTCTTAATTGAAGAAAATCAAGAACCTCATTGGCTTTTTTTGAAAGATTTTTTTCTTCGTGAGCTATTCTACTAGGCCGAAACCAAGTATCAAGCAAGCGCTCACCAGACTGATTCGCAGGTACCATCATCAAATTCTCTCGAACAGTCAGTGAAGAAAATTCTTGAGCAATTTGAAAAGTCCTCATTACGCCCTTTGTAAAAAGTTCATGGGGAGGCAAACCCGTTACTTCTTCATCTTCAAGAAAAACATGGCCATCAGATGGTGGATAAACACCAGCAATTACATTGAAAAGAGTAGTTTTACCTGCACCATTTGGACCAATTAATCCAGTAATACTACCCTTTCTTATTTTTATAGATGCATTATTGACAGCTTTAATTCCACCAAAGCTCTTACTTAGAGTATCTGTTGATATCATTTTAACATTTTTTCAGAAAAAGAGGCCTGATCCCAAAATAGGTTCAGGCCAGAGTTTTATTTACCGATATTTAACTGTGGTGTTTTGTCCGCCTTGGACAATTATTTCCCGATAATTACCTGCGGACTCACCGGAGCCAACAAGTTCGACTGCAGAAGCACCGACGTAGTCAATCTCGAATCCAGCTTCAAGGAGCGCCATACCTTCCGCCAACTGACCTGGAAAGATTTGTACCCCGGGCGCATTCGCTACATTCATCACATGATCTTTAAAAACTGTGCTATCGCTTGAGCCAGAAGCTTGCATCGCAAGCATTATTAATGCCGCTGCATCATATGACTCTGCTGCAAAAGGACCCGCTTTAAAGTTGTTAGCAGATGCCATTTCACCAAATGTTGCCGCACCTGGGCTATCTGTTCCAGGCACTGCTCCAATCGCTCCGTCTAGATCTGGACCGATGTCGACTGGTAGTGAGTCACCTATCATTCCGTCTGGAAGGTAAAAGTTGTCAAAAGCACCTGTATCCAGCGCTGACATAATGATTCCTTTGCCGCCATCATTAAGATATCCAGCAACAACTAAAATGTCTCCTCCTGCTTGAGCAAGCGCGGCTACTTCTGCGCCATAATCACCTTTGCCATCCTCATGCGAGGCGTTAAGAGTTACGGTTCCACCAGCTGCTTTAAAGTTTGCTTCGATGCTATCAGCTAGACCTTTTCCGTAATCGTTATTAGTATAAGAGATTGCTATATTTTTATAGCCTTGCTCCATCAGGATATCTCTAACGATTTCGCCTTGTCTAGCATCCGATGGTGCAGTTCTGAAAAATAGACCATCGTCTGCTACAGTGGAAAGAGCAGGTGATGTCGCTGAAGGCGATATCATTACGGTGCCGTTTGCCACTGCAACATTTTCAAGCATTGCAGTCGTAACTCCCGAGCAGTCGCCTCCAACAATCGCGTTAACTTTATCGGCAGTTATTAGTCTTTCGGTCGCGGCGGTTGCAGCAGCGGAGTCGATACATGTCGAGTCAGCTCGTGTTGAAGATATTTCACCAAATTTGAAGTTACCAGCTGAGTTTACTTCTTTGATTGCTAGTTCTGCACCAGCTCCCATATCTACAGTGAGCGATTCAATTGGGCCAGTAAACCCTAAAATTATTCCAATATTTACTTTTGAATGGCTTCCTGCAAAAGAATTGGTCGCTAGTACGACACTTGCTGCAGTTGCTAATAGAATTTTTTTCATAAGTATCTCCCAAGTTTTTAATTTAAAATTCTGCTCTACTATTCAGCATTTACATAGGGAGTTGCAAGTTAAAGTGAATTATAAAGTCATTTTATGTCTGATTATCGTCCATTTTTAAAATAAAAAAGAGTTTTTAAGTATTTTAAATCAATTTAGTTGAATTTTGGACGCATCGTTTGATGTTAAATCCAACTGATTCGTCTCTAAAAGTGATGTTTTTTATAGACATGGATGAAAATAAAATTAGTTAATAGAATTATTAAATCAGCTTTTCCCAATAATAGGCATAATCGAATTATTATAGTTGTAGATGAAGGGACTAGAAGTTATCTTAATATTAAGTTTTTATCCGTTCTAATCAAAGCGCATTGGTCATTTGGATTTAAGTTGTTGGAAAAAAACAGTTACAGAAGAAACGGCTTTTTAGCGGCTAGTTTAGTCATTTGCATTTGGTCAGCTTGGTTAGTGATTAGTCGGGTAGGAGCACAATCATCACTTACTATTTTTGATTTAACCTTTTTACGATATGGAGTTTCAGCTCTAATAACAATTCCGTTAGTTATTTATTTCAAACCGTGGAAAACTCTTAGCTTAATAAGAATGGTTACTGTTTCATTCTTGTTGGGCCCAATTTATATTTTCTGTGTTTTTGGCGGTTTTTTCTATGCTCCGGTGGTACATGGCGGTATTTTTTTAAATGGATCGCTTCCTGTTCTTACTCTATTAATTGGGATAGTCTTTTTTTCGCAAAGAGCTTCAATTAGTCAAGGTTGCGGTATAGTTTTAATTTTTTTATCGTCATTTTTCTCTCTTCAAGATATCAGTGAAACTGTGACTGTAATGACGTGGAAGGGAGATATTCTTTTCGTCTGCAGTGCAGTTTTTTTTTCTGGTTATCTCATTGTAGCCCGTCAATGGAGTCTTTCAATGATGGAGGTCATTTTTTGTAGTTCGATCTTAAATTGTTTGTTTTACGCTCCAATTTGGTTCTTTTTTCTTCCAAAAGGCAGTTTTGAAGTTTTTACTACAGAATTTTTGCTACAAATGTTTTATCAGGGGATTATGCCGAACGTTGTGGGATTATTGCTTGTAGCATATGCCGCTAAAAATATTGGGCCTGCAGTAACCGCTGCTTTTTTAGCTGGCGTTCCGCCACTTTCAGCCATTTTAGCATACTTATTTTTGAATGAAAGTTTAGGTCTTTTAGGATTTGTTTCAGTTGTTTTAATTGTACCTGGTATTATACTTGTAGCTGTAGATAAAAAAGTTATTTGAATGAAAAAAAATAAATTAATTGGGTTTAATGCTTGGGGTTGAAATGAGTATTGAGGATATAAAAGATCAGATAAAAAATGCAGAACTAGATAGCAATCGGTCTATAGGATCAGTAAATTTGATTGCTGTATCAAAACTTCAGCCCTTACAAAAAGTTGAAAATGTTTTACAAAAAGGGCATAGAATTTTTGGTGAAAATCGGGTGCAGGAAGCATATCAGAAGTGGCCCATTTGGAAAGAAAAATTCCCATCTGTTTCGCTTCATCTATTGGGGCCTTTGCAAACGAACAAGGTTGTAGACACTATGCGTTTGTTCGATGTTGTTCACAGTCTAGACCGAGAAAAACTTGCACGCATTTTTTCTGTAAATATTCAAAAACTTGGGTATTCGCCAGATTTTTTTATTCAAGTAAATACTGGTGAAGAGGAGCAGAAAGCTGGGGTTTTTCCAAGGATGGTCGACGACTTTATTAAGGTTTGTAAAAGCAGATATGATCTTCCTGTTGTCGGATTGATGTGTATTCCCCCAATTAACGAGGAGCCTTCTTTACACTTTGCATTGTTAAAAAAAATTGCAGACCGTAATGGCTTGCTCCGGTTATCTATGGGTATGAGTGCTGATTTTGTTTCAGCGATAACATTTGGTTCTACTGATGTTCGTATCGGATCTGCTATATTTGGCCAGCGCTATTGAAACGATTAGATCATGTGACCACTCTTGGACGCCTTTGTTGAAAGGTAGGATGCATTTTCTTTCGTGGGCTCTGTGAGTAATTGAATTCGTTCTGTTACAGTTATACCCATCTCAGCCATGCTGGTAACTTTTTTTGGATTGTTAGTGAGTAATCGAATTTTTTTATAGCCTAAACTTTTAATAATTTTTGCTCCAATTCCCAGATCACGCTCTTCGTCTTCAAATCCAAGCCTATGATTAGCTTCAACAGTATCAAAACCTTGATTTTGGAGTTCGTATGCGCGCATTTTATTTGCAAGGCCGATGCCCCGACCCTCTTGATTGAGGTAAATTAGTAGACCTGAGTTATTTTTAGATAAAATTTTCATTGCACCTTTTAATTGAGCTCCGCAATCGCATTTTAGTGATCCTATAACGTCACCTGTAAAGCACGCAGAATGAAGTCTGACTAATAGAGAATCTTCTTTTTTGGGATTTCCAATCTCAATAGCATAATGTTCGGAAAAACCTTCGCTGTCTCTAAAAATGTAAATCCTTGAAGTAGTCATACCTTTTAACGGCAAAATAGCTTTACTTACCTCCTGCAGCGATGAAGAATGCGAAATTGTTTCTAATATATCATCAGATTTTTGCAGTAATATTCCTGCGTCATATAAATTTTTAAACCTTTCTTCAGATAAATTTATAACTAGGGCGGCTGGAAGAAGATGAGCCTTTTTACAAAGATTGACAGCGGCCCGTGATATTTGAGATGCTTCGTTGCGGATTGTATAGAATGGTCCTTTTAAAGGAAACCTCAGATCCAAGGCTGGATTAGCAGTTGCATGAAGCCAATCATGAGAAAAATATTCTGGAAGTCTTATTTTAGCGATGTCGCCGTCATATGGGATCGCGTTAAGCGTTTCTGCTCTCCTTGCAGTTATAGTTAAATGAGATGATTTTCTTGGTATTTTTTTTATTTCGTTCACAGAGTCTTTTTTTAATGTTTCTATCGCAAATATAAGTGCATTATTTTGCTCATGTTGTATAATTACGGGACGACCGAGCCTCAGTTCACTAAGCAGTCGAGCCGTTTGTTCAATTGAAGATGTATGAATTTTCATGTTGACTCTAAAGATTATCTTAGTTGTACTCATATATAGTCTTACCAAGCTATTTTGAGAATACAATCTTTAAACAACAGATAATTTCTTAAATATTTTAGGAAAACTGTGATGACGCAAAATAAAATCAAAGTACTTTTTTTTTCAAAAACTGCATCTTTTTCTGAAGCCATGATGTCAATATTTGCTGATGAGATTGATTTTAGCTATCGATCTTTATTGCGACTAGATCAATTAAGCGAGATACCACAAACTAGTCTTGATACTATTGCAATAGTCGATGTCTTCGAAAGTGTCGATGATCTTATCCAACTTGTTGAAAAGAAACACGTTAATCTTTCTTCACTAACCCTTATCTTGTTATTAGATGATGATAGAAAAGTAAGTCAGGTTCTAGAAGAAAATTTTATTTTTTGTGAAAAGGTTCACAAACCATTTCGGGTGGAGCACTTGCTATCAAAAATTCGTAGTTGTGTTACCAATTTGAAATTGTTTGAAGAGTCTTTTTTCCTTTCTGGAGGAACTTATTTTGATCTAAGAAAAAACGAAATAAGAAATACTGAGGGAAGATCTGTTAGATTAACTGAGAAAGAAATAGAAATTATTATTTTTCTTTACAAAGAAAAAGGAAAGATCACGCAAAAGGAAGTTTTATTAAAAAACATATGGGGTTACAATGCGGCTGTTTCGACGCATACTGTTGAAACTCACATCTATCGGTTACGAAAGAAAATTCAGCTTGGTTTGGGGGAAGTAGAATTAATTAAAAAAAATGATATCGGGTATTACTTAAATGTACCACAATTTTCGCGATTATGAAGAGAACAGTGTATGAAAATAAAAATTGCTACATGGAATATAAATTCAATACGTTTGAGAGAAAATCACGTTTGCTCATTATTGTTGGAGTTTGAACCTGATATTTTGTGTTTACAAGAGTTAAAATCTCCTACGAAAAGTGTTCCAACTAGTAGATTAGATGATCTTGGTTATAAATATAGGGTTATTAGAGGACAAAAAGGATACAATGGTGTTGCCATTATATCTAGAATCCCGCTGATGGATTCTGGTTATCACAATTATTGTCAAAAAGACGACTCACGACATATTTTTGCTCGATTAAAAAATGGAGTAGAAATTCATAATTTTTATGTACCAGCAGGCGGTGATATCCCTGATCGAGAAGAGAATAAAAAATTCGCACATAAACTAGATTTCCTTGCTGAGATGAAAGATAATTTTATTAAAAAAAGACTTGCTAAAACGATACTTGTTGGAGATCTAAATATTGCTCCACTTGAGCTTGATGTCTGGAATCACAAGCAACTTTCTAAAGTAGTATCACATACGCCTGAAGAAGTTGATTCTTTAAACCAGGTCGCATTGGCAGGCAATTTTGTAGACATTATCAGAAAAAATATACCAAACGGTTTGCTATATAGTTGGTGGTCATATCGATCACCAAATTGGAGTGTTTCTGACAGAGGAAGGCGTTTAGATCACATTTGGGCAACAAGTGATATTGCTATGACAGGGCATTCTAGTTTTATTTTCAAAGATGCCCGATTCTGGGAAAGGCCATCAGATCATGTGCCTGTTTTTGCTGAGTTTGACCTGTGAGTAATATTATCGTAACTATCGAAGAGAATTTTGGCATAATAACTCTCAATAACGCGCGAGTTCATAATGCACTTAAGAAAAATGAAATTGAAACTATCAGGCAAGCATTTTTAGAATGGAAAGATCTTAAATTAGATGCAATTCTGATTACGGGTACCGGGGAAAGTTTTAGTTCTGGTTTATTTCTCGATGAATTTGATAAAAAATCATGGGATAGAAATCCTATTACTTTAATCTGTGAAGATATTGAAAATTGCAGATGTCCAGTAATCTGTGCTTTAAATGGGGGAGCGTATGGTGGGGCTGTTGAGATAGCTTTATCTTGTGATTTTAGAGTAGCTGATAAAGAGGTTTTATTAGCTGTTCCAGCGGCAAGTCTGGGGATTCATTATGAACCGAGTGGAATACGACGAACTATAAACATTTTGGGACCAAGTATTACCAGACGATTATTCCTATTGGGAGAGGTAATTTACTTTGATGACATTTTACGGACTCAATTTATTGATTTCTGGGTTGAAGAAGGTGAATCTGTAATCGAAAGAAGTAAAAAGTTGGTAAAATCGTTACGTAATAATGGTCCGCTTGCTATAGAAGGGATGAAAAAGACAATAATAGAAATTTTGAATGATTCTTTAAACACGGACAACGCACAAAAACGAATAGAGAAGTGTTTTAATTCGGAAGAACATAAAGAAGGTTTATTGGCAAAGATTCAGAAACGGCGCCCAAATTACAGAGGGTTTTGACTATTTATTTTTTAAAATTTTTCTCTGAACATTAGAAATTTCACGTCCAATATTAAATAGTTTTTCATTTACCGGTTCATTAATTATTAACTGTTCTAAAAGCACGCGTGTTTCTTCCCCTGAGTAATTTGTAATTGTCCATTCGTGTAATTGTATAGGGTTTTTCGAAAAAACAAGCTCTAATTCTCCTGCGGTGGGTCTTTGAGGATCGTAAAACGTGATATGAACAAATGAGTCTTTAAGAATAACCGTCTTTAACGACCGATTTTGATTTAATGAAATGTTTTCATTGAGCAAATAGCCGATTGGTGTTTGTGATGTAAAATAACGTTGTGGTTCGGAAGTTGATTTTCTGTCAATTACGACGAGCAATAGTCCTGATGCCATGACTAAATGGTTAGAAGGCGGATCGTATTCAAATCGCATCTTACCAGGTTTATTTATAAATAGGCTACCAGTTTCGACTGCGCCATTTCCACTTATCTGTATAAGTCTAGCCTTTAACGTTTTAATTGAATTAAGGTAGGTCTCTATATCACGATTGTGGACGTTATTTTCTCCAAAAGAAGCAAGGCAAAACAAATGGAAAAAGAATATGTTAAACATTAGTACTAGTTTTTTCTTATCTACCATCATCTTAAATCAATGTTCTGGAATTAAAATTTCACGTTTACCAACGTGATTAGACTGTGAAACGATACCTTGTTCTTCCATAGTTTCAACGATTTTAGCTGCTCGATTATAACCGATAGATAACTTTCTTTGTATATATGAGGTAGAGCATTTTCTGTCATTTGCGACGATAGCAACTGCTTGGTCATAAAGTAAACTATCTGCATCAGAGTCATTAGATACTAATCCAAGAGATAGATCTAACTTTAGTTCCGTTTCAGAGTCTGGACCTTCGATTACTTCAGAAACATATATAGGTGAACCTTGCGACTTTAAATATGTTACAATTTCTTCCACTTCCTCGTCTGATACAAAAGGGCCATGTATTCTAGTAATACGTCCATTACTTGCCATGTAAAGCATATCACCCATTCCTAGAAGTTGTTCTGCGCCCATTTCTCCAAGTATAGTGCGGCTATCAATTTTTGATGTCACTTGAAAAGAAATTCTACTAGGAAAATTTGCCTTTATCGTTCCGGTAATTACGTCGACAGAGGGTCTTTGAGTTGCCATTATTAAATGGATTCCAGCTGCTCTTGCCATTTGTGCTAGCCGTTGAATGCACGCTTCGATATCTTTACCGGCGACCATCATTAAATCTGCCATTTCATCGACTATTACAACGATATATGGAATTTTTTCTGGTGTGAAATGCTCTGTCTCAAATATTGGATCGCCAGTTTCTTCGTCAAAGCCAGTTTGAACTGTCCTATCGAAACTTTCACCTTTCGTTAGTGCGTCCTCCACACGAGAATTGAAACCATCAATATTTCTAACACCCATTTTGGACATTTTTCTGTAGCGTTCCTCCATTTCAGAAACAGCCCACTTAAGTGCAACTACTGCTTTTTTGGGATCGGTTACAACTGGACTTAATAAATGAGGGATTCCATCATAGACAGATAATTCGAGCATTTTGGGATCAATCATTATTAATCTGCACTGATCAGGAGTTAGGGTGTATAGAAGTGATAAAATCATCGTGTTTATACCTACAGATTTACCAGATCCAGTAGTTCCAGCTATTAGTAAGTGCGGCATTTTTGCTAAGTTTGTTACAATTGTCTCACCTCCTATATCTTTTCCAAGAGCTAACGGTAATTGAAATTTACTATCACCATAGGCTTTTGAAGATAGAATTTCACGCAGCAAAACTTTTTCCCGATCAGTGTTTGGTAATTCAATACCAATAACTGAACGGCCCGGAATTGTTGAAACTCTTGCAGAAAGGGCAGACATTGATCTTGCAATATCATCTGACAATCCGATTACCCTGCTAGCTTTCAAACCTGCGGCTGGTTCTAATTCGTAAAGGGTAACAACAGGTCCCGGTCGAACTGAAACTATCTCGCCTTTCACTCCATAATCATCTAAAACGTTTTCTAGTAATCGAGCGTTTTCGTTTAATGCATCGTCACTTAAGTGATGGCGCATCACAATGGACGGATTTTCTAATAAAGATAATGCTGGTGTGTTATACTTATGTAAAGATGGTTCAAATTGAAGAGTTGGCTGCTCTTCTTTTAAAGCTATCGAACTTTTAGGTGATTTTTTCCTATCGGATTTTTGAACACGACCAAAAATACTGGTTCTTTTTTCTATGTTTTCTGGGTATTTAGTTTGCTGATCTAAAATGCGAGATTTAGTTACCCCGCCCAAACTGGGCATTTGAAAGTTTTCAATGGATGGATTTGACTCTCCGTCGTTAATTTTACTGTTTCTAGTTATGATTACGTCATTTATTTTTGTTTTTATACGCTCTTCACTTGAAGAATATTTGCAATCCTTGGTTAAGTTTAAATCGATTGAGTTAGCCGTAAAAGGGTTTGGTTTAATATCTTTTGGTCTTATTAAATAGGAAAAGGAATTCAATACACTCCAGAATAAAAAATGCGTTATTTTTTTTAATTCGTTAGCTGTAATACCTAGCGTATGGCATGATAGAACAATAGTTAAAATGGCAACACAAAGTGTTACTATTTTTAACCAATTATTTATTTCGAAAAGTGATATTCCTAAAATCATGCTGAGGGCGTGATCGCCAAAGATGCCTCCCATACCGTAAGTACCGTTCCAGTTGCTGGGGCTGGGATGAGCAGCAAGCAGTATAGAAAGGGCGGCAATTGTAATAGGAACAAAAATTATCCGATGCATGAAATTATGGGCTGATTTTTTAAAAATAAACCTCCAACCCCAGACAAAACATAGAACTGCAATACTATATGATGCAATACCAACAGCCAAATGCAATGGATCGGCAATATGACTTCCGAACGCGCCAAGAGCATTTGTAGCAGAGGTATTAGTTGCACTTCTAAAACTTGGATCTGCAGGATTATATGTGAAGAGTAAAACAACGACGGAAGTTCCTACGCCAACCAATAAAAAGCCGAGTAATTGTTTTAATTTTTCTTTTAAAAGGGCTGCTGATTTTGATGGTATTAAAGGTTTACCTTTTAGTTTATTTGGTAGCAATGCCATCGTCATTTATTTATCCTCTATTTTATGTTTCAACCTAAATATTTCGAAATTGCTTTGAGACCGAATTCAAGTTCGTGGATTGGTCTAACAAGAGCAACACGAATAAAATTTTGGCCAGGATTTTCTTTTTCAAAAATTTTGTAGTTTTTGTTTGAAAGATACGCCCCAGGTAAAACTTTTACACCAAATTTTTTCCAGAGCTCAGTGGTTGCTGTAATACCGTCACTGACCTTTAACCATAGAAAGAAACCTGCTTCTGGCGATTGGTATCCACGTGAGTTCTTTAAAATTTTGTCAGCTAAATTTAATTTTTCTTTATACAATACTCTGTTATTTTCCACGTGTTTTTCGTCTTTCCAAGCGGATTCTGCTGCAAATTGCAAAGGGACGGGACAAGGTGCGCCACTGTAAGATTTGAGTTTTTTTAATTCAGCTATTGTTTTTTCACCACCAGCAGCAAATCCTGACCGTAATCCCGGCAGGTTGGAGCGTTTTGATAATGAATTAAAAATGATTAATCTTTCAGGATTTACACCAAATTTATAAAGACTTTCTATTGCGCCAGGAGGTTTTTTTTCTCGATAAATTTCGGAATAACATTCGTCTGCAAGGATTTTAAAATTATGATTTTCTGCCATTTCGAACAATTTTTTCCAATATTTTTCATTGGCGATAGCACCTTGTGGATTGCTTGGTGAACAAATGTAACACAGTGTTGTCTGATCGAGTATTTCTTTAGGTAATTGTGAAAAGTCTGGTAAAAAGCCATTTTCATTAGTTGCTGGAACAAAGATTGGATTGGCGCTCACAGCTTTTGCAGCAACCATGTAACATTGATAAAATGGATTTGGTAATAATATTGTTGGAGTTTTACCATTCTTGGATTGAGGACTCAGGGCTATCGCGGCATTAAATAAACCCTCACGTGTTCCGTTTAAAGAAATGATATTTTTTTCAGAATCTAAACGTGGGGTATTGTAGCGTCTTGAGATCCATCGAGAAATCTCAGACAAAAGACTCGGCGTTCCGTCATTTGGAGGATATGAATTGAATTCATTTAAATTTTCAAGAATTTGCTGTCTTATGAAATTGGGAAAACGGTGCGTAGGCTCTCCAATATGCATCGGGACTTCGTCCCCAGGCGGCTTAATATCCTTTAAAAGTTTCCGCAATCGTGGAAACGCATAATTCGGTAAGTCCGAAAACCTCAATAAGTCCTGCATTTATGCCTCATAACACGGATCTTTTGTCCATTTAATTAGTTTACCATAGCCTTTGTTTTATCTGCCGTCCAGTATTGACTTATACGATGAGACTAGTGGTTCAGTATTGGATAATTTTTTCTATACCCTTTCCTATTCTTAATAGAGATTTTTCTTGAAAAGGATTTCCAATAATCATAAACCCACAAAAATTTGAGCGAGTTGGGATTGTTAGAGCAGGTAAGCCCATTAAATTTGCAAATCGAGTATTTCTCAATGTTAATAAATTCTGGTCAGAAAAATAACTATTATCAGCAAGAAGACGATCGATTTTTGGCGGCAAGATAGCTGTCGTTGGGGCAAGAATACCAGTATATTGCGAAACAAATCGTGCATATTTTTCTCTCAATGTTTCGAGTGTTTGCCATGCATTTACGTAGTCAGCACCACTTATTTTTTGACCACTTCTAAATCTTTCGAGGACTGGTGGATGCATTTTCGCAGGATTTTTTTCAATTATATCTTTCCAAGTACCATAAGCTTCCGGACTAAAAATAAATGGAGATAAAGCCATTGCTTCTGAAACTATCGAAGATTTAATTCGTGTAATTCTAATTCCATTATTGGTTAATAAATTTAAGCATTCTTCAAATGCCGAGGATACTTCATAATCTAAATCGTCAAGTAATAGAGTTTCGATGACTGCAAAATGCATCGTATTTAAATGATTTTTTTCCATTTTTAGGGTTTTATCTGATAATATTACCGCTAAGAAATTTATGGCGTCTTCAACTGATTTTACTATTGGTCCGATAGTATCGAATTTTGGGCAAAGAGGAACAACTCCTGTTAAGTCGATCAGACCGTGAGTAGTTTTAAGGCCCACCAGATTATTCCATGCAGCAGGTACTCGGACAGAGCCGCCAGTATCGGAACCTATTGAACCAGATGTTAAATTTAAAGCTACGCTAACAGCTGCCCCTGATGAAGAACCACCAGGCGCCAGCATTTCGTCAATAGAATTCCCGGGCGTTTTTGTGATGGGGTTTACACCTAGGCCAGAAAAAGCTAGCTCAGTCATATGCGTTTTGCCAAGTGATATTAGACCAGCATTAGTTGCATTTTCAATTATTTTCGCATTAGATCTGGGCACTCTATTTTTAAGTAAGGCTGATCCGGCTTCAGTGGGAATGCCAGCAGTATCACATATATCTTTCCAAGAGATTGAAACGCCATCGAGTGGGCTAAGTCGATTATTTTGCATGGCTCTTATTTTAGCGTCATACGCTTGCTTTAATGCAAGATCTTTCATAACGGTTGTAAAAATCGTTTCGGAACCAGGCAATAATTCTATTTTGTTTATATAAGCCTCAGTTAATTCGACGGGACAAATTTCACCATTTGATATTTTTTGACCAATAGTTGTCGCGGATAATTTCAATATTTCTTCCATTTGACTTCCATATAAATAAAGAGAATTCTAAAACCTAAGAATAAATAGTAGACTTTTTCACTCAATAAAGCATATCAAAAGTAATGAAAAAAACATATGATATAATTGTTGGTGGTGCTGGAATTGTTGGATCGACGATGGCTTTGGCTTTGGCGAACCAAGGATTAAGCGTGGCAATTGTAGATGAAAGACCATCAATAAATTCAACAGAGCTGAAGTTTGATGGAAGAGCCTATGCGCTTTCCTCGACGACAGTGAAAATGCTTTCGGTATTAAATCTTTGGGAACAATTGGTTAAAAATGCGACCCCTATATTAGATATAAAAGTTTCTGATGGGGTAGCTGGAAGAGGTGCTGCACCGTTTTATTTGCATTTTGATCATCACGATCTTGAGTCTGGGCCAATTGCTTATATGGTGGAGGATCGGTTTTTAAAAGGTCGTTTAATCGAGGAAATAATGTCTAATAAAAGCATTTCAAAAGTTTTTGGATCTAAAATTTTGAAGCAAAATGCTAATGCAGAAGTTATCGAAGTAGAGCTTAGAAATAATTTAAAGATATATGGTAAACTTCTTGTTGGAGCCGATGGTCGTCTGTCAGCCATAGGCGAGCGGTCAGGTATTAAGCGAAGTACCTTTAATTATCAGCAGACAGGGATAGCGTGTGCAGTCCGTCATGAGAGAGAACATTTTGGTGAAGCACATCAGTTTTTTATGCCTGCGGGACCTATTGCTATTTTACCATTACAAAAAAAAATATCGTCAATAGTTTGGACCGAAAAAAAAGAAAAAGCAGATTATTTAATGACGTTAAGTGATGAAGACTTTGTTCAGGAGCTGAAAACTCGATTTGGTAATTTCAGAGGACAAATTGGGTTGAAAGGAGAACGTTATTTCTTTCCATTGTCTTTAAGTATTTCAAAGACATTAATTTCGCACAGAGTTGCTCTAGTAGGTGACGCGGCGCATGCTTTCCATCCAATAGCGGGTCAGGGGTTGAATTTAGGAATGCGGGATATCGCATCTTTAACCGAAATAGTTACATTGGCTCGGCGATGTGGCGAGGATTTTGGGAAGTATGATGTATTGGAACGTTACTCTAACTGGAGAAATTTGGATCGATTAACATTTTGTGGGTTCACACATGCGATCAACAAAGTTTTTTCTAATGACCTTTTTATTTTAAGAGCGCTTAGAGGAATTGGTATGGGAGCGATAAATAATATCTCTCCGGTTAGGAGAAGCCTAATGAGAGTTGCTTCAGGAAAGGGGGGTGAACTACCCTCTTTAATGTCTGGAAGGAAAATTTAATTGTAGAAACGTTATCGAGGACTTCGCTTAGCTAAAATTCGTTGAAGGGTTCTTCGATGCATGTTTAAGCGCCTTGCTGTTTCGGATACGTTCCTGTCACATAATTCAAAAATTCGTTGGATGTGTTCCCATTTAACACGATCGGCCGACATTGGGTTTTCCGGAGGACGCGGTTTTTCTTCACGTTTTACCAGTAACGCGTTTAACACGTCCTCTGCGTCTGAGGGCTTCGACAAATAGTCGGTAGCACCCATTTTAACTGCTGTTACTGCTGTGGCAATCGCACCATAACCAGTTAAAACAATTATTCTTGAGTCCGGGCGTTTTTTTCTAATGAGCTCAACAACTTCTAAGCCGCTGCCATCTTCCAACCGAAGATCGACCACAGCATATCCTGGGGCCAAATTTTCAACCAGTTTTTTACCTTCTGTAATTGTTAAAGCTGACCTGACCTGAAATCCACGTTTCTCCATCGCCCTGCTAAGTCTTCTTACAAAAGCTTCATCGTCATCTACCAAGAGAAGCGAGGGATCGGTTCCTAAATCATATTTTTCTTTGTTTGCGTTCATTTGAGTCCTTTACGAATTGTTTAACATATAGAGCACTCGGTTGATTTTGACCAATTTAATTTTTAGTATTTTCATTTGGTTAGGTAGCAAGAAATTTGAGCAGCCATTTCTTCGGCGCTAGTTTTTCTATTAAAATAGGTAATCAATGAACCTGAGGAATCAACAAGATAAGTAAATGCGGAATGATCCATCAAATAATTATTTTTATCGTAATTATTTTCGTTTGATTTTTGTCCATAAACTTTAAAAAGTTTCATAACTTCGTTGATTTCGTTTTGGGTGCCAGTAAGTGCCAAAAGTTTAGGATGAATAAAAGTTGAAAATTCTTTTAACCTATCGGGAGTGTCCCTTAATGGATCAATGGTAATGAAAATAGGTTTAATATTTATTCCATTTTCGCTAAGAATATCTATAGCTATTATGTTCCGTTGCAAGTCGTAAGGGCATACGTCTGGACAATACGAATAGCCGAAATAAATGATAGCAGGTTTTGTTATAAAGTCTCTACTATCAATTTTTTGATGGTTTACATCGGTTAATGTGAATCTACCACCAATTTGCGCATTACCGCCTGCAATAATATTGTTGCCACATCCATGATTTGACTTTGGTTTAGTAAAAAAAAGGAATGTTGCACTAATAGACAATATTAAAATAAAGAAAATTGGCAATCTCAGGATAAAAAATTTCTTCATAAAGTGTTCTTTTGTTTTGTGGCAATTTATTTGTAACATTTGCCTATACCTTAGTTACCTTAAAAGCTATCATAAAAGTCGCATGAATTATTGGTAAATAAAAGTTATGGATGACAAACCTCAATTTTTTTTCAAACAATCTGTGAGAAGTGAATGGGTTCGTCTCCGAACATTTATATATTTGAGATGGTTAGCGGTATTTGGTCAGTCTGGTGCTGTTATAGCAGGTTTATTTTTTTTAAAGCTCGATTTGAAACTTGAGTTGATCTCATTCTTTATTTTGCTTTCGGCAAGTATTAATATTGTTGCTACTCTTTTATATCCAGAAAATAAAAGGTTATCTGAAAAAGATATATTTCTTTTACTTATGTATGATTTAATTCAGTTGAGTATTCTTCTTTTTTTGACAGGCGGACTAACTAACCCATTTTCAGTGCTTGTTCTAGCTCCAGTTACGATTTCAGCGACAGCCTTGAGGTTAAGTTCGACCCTCATTCTTGGGGCCATTGCAGCGGTCATTATTACGGCTCTCGGCTTTTTTTATGTTCCTCTTGAGACAATAAATAGTTCAAGTCTTGACCCAGATGTATTATTGGCAGGAACATGGTTGGCACTGATTATCACGGTGACTTTTCTTGCTGGTTACGCTCGAAGGGTTACAGTAGAGATGTCTTCAATGAGCGAAGCTCTTTTGGCAACTCAGATGGCTTTGGAAAGAGAGCAGAGGTTAACTGCTCTTGGAGGAGTAGTTGCAGCGATGGCTCATGAACTTGGAACCCCATTGTCTACAATAAAGCTAGCATCATCAGAAATTTTAAATGAGCGGGATTTGGCAATTGATTTGAAAGAGGATATTGAATTAATAAACGCCCAAGTAGACAGATGTCATGATATTTTGCAGGACATGGGTAGAAGAGGTAAAGATGATACTCATCTTCATGTTGCTCCTATTCTTAGCCTCATTCAAGAGGCAACGGAACCGCATCAAAACAGAGGCAAGTCGATTATCCTATCTACTGACACTTGGCAAGGTAACATTCTTGATAATATCCAAATTGAAAATCAACTTTCCGTGTATCGACGCCCAGAAATAATTCACGGTATTCGGAATTTGGTACAAAATGCTGTTGATTTTGCGCAATCTACAGTCTGGATAACTATTGACTGGCGAACTAATCAGGTTTCGTTGAGAATAAGCGATGATGGCTTTGGCTTTCCCTCTGAGATACTCGGAAGGCTTGGGGATCCTTTTATAAATAAAAAGTTTTTTAAAAGTTCACGACGTAGTGCGCAAAAATATGAAGGGATGGGACTCGGGTTATTTATTGCCAAAACTCTTCTAGAGAGAACTGGAGCGACCATTTCATTTTTAAATAATACGAAAAATAAGAGAGAAAGTTTAGAAAGTCCTTCGAAGGAAGGTGCTGTTGTTCAGGTGGTTTGGCCAAAGAACCTGATACAGGCTATAGATTATGATGCAGGTAACCCATTACCAAAAAATAAACGAAATTAAAAAAATATTGATAAGAAGTAGGCTTTTATGATTAAAAAAAACAAAACAAAAAATTTTTTGTTTAATGATGCATCGACTGATGACACGATTGTTATCGCTGATTTATTTGCGAACTTTTTGAAGTTTGGTGATGTATTACTTCTCATCGGGGATATTGGTTCAGGGAAAACTTTTTTTTCTCGAAGAATAATTCAGAGCATGATGAAGAATCAAAATGTTTTGATAGAAAACATTCCATCACCAACATTTTCTATTGTTCAAACCTATGACCTTCTTTATCCAGTTGTTTGGCATTTAGATTTATATCGTTTGTCTGACTCAAATGAGATAATTGAGTTGGGTTTAGATGAAGGTTTGGGGGTCGGAATTTGCTTAATTGAATGGCCAGATAGACTTGGAGATTATTATCCGCAACGAAATATTTCAATTACTTTTGATGAACTGGATAAAGACGATTCTAATCGTAGAATTTCAATAGAGTTTAATGGAATGGATTGGGAATACTTAGCTAATGCAATAACCAATAACTACTATGATAAAATTTGTTGGTAAAAGGATGTAAATGTTTTTTAAATTTAAAAAAAAGATTTCAAATAAGTCTTTTTGCGAACCAAAAATTTTTCATTTACCACCAACATCAGATTTTGCTCGGTGTTTTGTAGATGGGTTTATTTCAAAATTTGAACCCAAAATCTTGGATACTAATCCAGAGTTAGTCGGGCATGTGACCCTTTTGGTTAGTAACAAAAACTTGGCTAAAAATATAGAAGAAATTTTGGTTAGTTATGGTTTAGTTATTTTACCAAAAATCATCGAATTAGAAAAATTGAGTGAAATTTTTTATGAGCAGGTAATAAAAAAAAATATTAATAA
>MDSV01131237.1_pt1 | contig 18027 bp, 21 predicted proteins | sample 810851 | NCBI WGS metagenome assembly MDSV01 (sample SAMN05326640, study PRJNA326480) | marine metagenome | isolation source: seawater | place: Atlantic Ocean: North East | collected 2012 | reverse complement strand
CTCTCGTTCGCGCTGGCGTCCATGCTGGCGACGTTCGTATTCCTACTCGCGGTGCAGGGGCGTGTTCTTGCCCGTTACCGCATGGCCCTCGTCGTCTCGGCGATGGTCTGTCTGATAGCTGCCTACCACTACTGGCGGATCTTCGACTCCTTCAAGGGGTCGTTCGTCGCCGTCGACGCTGGCGAGATGGCCGCAACGCAGAATGCGATGGAATACGTCTTCGTCAATGGCGAAGGCTTCAACGAGGGCTACCGCTACGTTGACTGGTTGCTCACCGTGCCGCTACTGCTCTTCGAGACGATTGCAGTCCTGGCGCTCCCGCGTGCAATACGGAAATCCCTGCTCTTGAAACTCATCCCTGCGTCTGCATTGATGATCATCCTGGGCTACCCGGGCGAGATTGCAGTCGACACCGCCCCGAAGGCCATCTGGGGCGCGCTGTCCACAATCCCGTTCTTGTACATCTTGTACATCCTGTTCGTGGAACTCACGAAGGCGACGAAAACGCAGCCTGGCCAGGTGGCCAAGGACATCAACGGTCTTCGATGGTTGCTCCTCGCAACGTGGGGCGTCTACCCCATCTCCTACCTGATTCCAATGATGGGAATTGAAGGTGCAGACGCCTTCGTCTGGCGCCAGGTCGGGTACTCCCTCGCGGACGTGCTCGCCAAGTGTCTCTTCGGCCTGCTGATCTACAAGATCGCTCGCGAGAAGAGCTCGGTGGACTCAGCGGAGTTCAACGAGGCAGAGCTCGAAGAGGCACCCTCCAGCAGGTAGGGATCGCCCGCTCGGGTTCCACCCGAACGACGACAGCGGATCGGATGCTCAGCAGCATCCGATCCGCTGTCTTTTGGCTGTGAGGCTTCCGGTCGTCCCGGCTACTCCTCGTCCTCCGCCACAGGGACGTTGTCATCGGAAAATCCGTAGAGAGCCGGGGTCATGCAGCGCACGAGCGATTCCTGAAGGAACGTCAGCCAGTCGTAGAAATGAAACAAGCCCGATCGGGGATCGTCGTCAGGCAGCTCTGCGAGCTCCCCGTGGTTGTCTTCAGAAATCTGAATGCGTGTGCCGATAGCGATGCGCGCATCGTTGAGCAGCCCGAGCCAACTATCGGTCGACGTCACGGAGACCTTTTCTCCTGATCGCTCGATCTCCTCCAGCACGGTCATCGCATGCTGCATCTTCGACTGACGCAGATCGTTCTCGGTGAATCGACGAAAATCGCGTGCGTCGTCAGGATCGTCGTACGCGTCGGGCAGGAGTCGGGCCACTGCGGGGTCGTCGGAAATTCCCACGTCCCCATCGACCCAGCCCACTTGCGCCGCCAACGGATCCTGATCGGGGGACGCCTCAGCCGGCTGCACAAGATCCATGACCTGACGCGCCACGGACATCAGCAAGCCGCGTTCCACGTCATCAACGCGCAAAACAACGCGACCGGTCGCGGTTCGTTGAAATCCGTACGTCATCGTCGCTGCTCGTCAGTCGTCTCGTTGAAGGGTGGCCCACAGGCCGTAGGAGTGCATGGCACTAACGTCCCGCTCCATTTCTTCTCTCGTACCAGACGAAACCACTGCCCGACCCTCGTGATGGACATCGTTCATGAGCTTCTCGGCCTTCTCGCGGGAGAAATGGAAGTACGTCATGAAGACGTACGTGACATAGGACATCAAATTTATCGGGTCGTTCCACACGATCGTTATCCACGGGCGCTGGGTTTCGACGACCTCGTCCACCTGTTCCTGAGGAGCGGCCTCCACGGCAATCGACGCGTACACCACGACATTATTCTCGCAGCACCCTGCGGCACTGGCGACGCCCCCGTACGCTACTCCCATGGTCGAGGGCACCTGCGGGATAAATCTGGAGCGGACGCGTCAGTCCATTCCACCGCCTCGTGACGATCTCACGTCTTGGCCGATTCTGGACCGGATCCGTGAATCCGTGATCGGTGACGATCACGTGATCCACGGTCCCTTTGGTCCTCGCCGTGTCACCTACGCCGATTACACCGCCTCCGGACGCGCACTCAGATTCATCGAAGAATTCATCCGTGACGAGGTGCTGCCTCGATACGCCAACACACACACCGAATCCAGTGGGACCGGACTCCAGACAACGCGCCTTCGGGAGGATGCTCGTGCGCGCATCAAGAAGGCCGTCAACGCAGGTGACGAAACGTGCCTGATCTTCTGCGGCTCCGGATCCACTGCGGCTGTCAACAAGGTCATCGGTCTGCTCGGACTGCGGATACCGGCCGACCTCGACAACAAATACCACCTCAGCGATCACGTGCCCGTGTACGAACGACCCGTGATCTTCATCGGCCCCTACGAACACCACAGCAATGAGCTCCCATGGAGAGAGTCCATCGCCGATGTGATCGCTATCCCAGAGGACGCCGACGGGCACCTCGATCTGAACATCCTTCGCCAACGGCTCGAGGAATTCAGCAACCGCCCGCTGCTGATCGGCTCGTTCAGTGCCGCCAGCAACGTGACCGGCATCGTCACCGACACGCACGCGATCAGTACCCTCCTGCACGAGCATTCAGCTCTCGCCTTCTGGGACTACGCCGCATGCGGTCCGTACGTCGACATCGACATGAACCCGCGCTGCGTCGAGCACCCACTCTCCTACAAGGACGCCGTCTTCTTATCCCCGCACAAGTTCGTCGGCGGGCCAGGTACGCCCGGTGTCCTGCTCGTCCGACGTGAGCTCGTGACCAACACCGTTCCCGACAGCGTCGGTGGCGGCACCGTTGCCTATGTCAACCCCACCCAGCACCTCTACCTGACCGACCCCGAGCATCGGGAAGAGGCAGGCACCCCCGCCATCGTCGAGTCGATCCGCGCTGGTTTGGTCTTCGACCTCAAGGACGCCGTGGGAGTGGATGTGATTCAGGCCCGCGAGGAAGACTTCGTGCGCCGCGCCATCGACAGCTGGAGCACAAACCCGACCATCGAGGTCCTTGGAAACACCGACGCCCAGCGCTTATCCATCACCAGTTTCGTTGTCCGTCGGCCCAACGGTCGATACCTTCACCACAACTTCATCGTTGCGGTCCTGAACGACCTTTTCGGTATCCAATCGCGCGGCGGCTGCTCCTGCGCAGGTCCCTACGGTCACCGGCTGCTCGGCATCGACGTGGACCGGTCGCACGAATTCGAGCGCGAGATCAGTCAGGGCTGCGAAGGTATCAAGCCGGGCTGGACCAGGATCAACTTCAACTACTTCATCTCCGAGTCGGTCTTTGACTACCTCGTCACCGCTGTGCATCTCACATCGGAGTTCGGCCACCGTCTGCTGCCCTACTACCGGTTCGACGCCGCTTCGGGTTTGTGGCAACACGAGAACGGACCGATCGAACCTCCGCTTCGATTGAAGCATCTGTCCTACGACGCGAACGGCCGACTGACCTACACCGTGCACAACGAGCGAGCGCCTGAGTCAGCGCTCGAGGGCTATCTGGCCTCCGCCTGCTCGCTGCTTCGCTCGCTGGCAGAGCCAGACCTCATCACTCATGTTCCCGGTGCTTCAGATGACTTCGAAACCTTGCGCTGGTTCGACATAGCGCGCGTCTAAGCCCGCCATCGAACCGCCGACCAATTACTTATCTCTTCTTGACCCGGATGACGAATTCCTGCGAGACCCCGGGCGCTAGCCCGCCCTTGGCTCGCGACACCACCCGGTAGGTCCAGCGCTTCTTCGCTTTCTGGGCCTTCGCCTTGATCGTGACCCGACCCTTGGCATTCGTGCGCGCACCCTTGACCTTTCGCCATGTTCCCTTCTTCAGAACTTGAAGAATCACCTTCTGCTTCGCTTGGGCCGGTCGCACAATCGCCCGGACCCGAATCGGGGCGCCCGAAGAAACCTTCTTCGTTTTTGCTTTGGCGCTGACCGTTGCACCCACGGCGACCTCGGCGGCGGGGCTCTGCGATGCGGCTATGCCCCCAGTCTCCGGCACGGTCAGCCGGACCCGTCCTGAAGATGGCAGCTGGACTTGGAACGCCACGGCACCATCCGGCCCGCTCGCCGCTACCTGCAGGGCTTGCCACTCTTCGCTGCCGGTGGGTTGGAATTCCACCGTCACGGGCACATTGGGTACCGGAGCACCGTTGAACGTCACCCCTCCGGCAATGGACGTCGGCTGACCGAAGACCACAGCCGGGGTGACAGCGATGGCGACGACCGCTTCGGCCGGGGCGAGGGATTGCGCGTAACTCCTGATGCCTGGCCACTGAGCGGGGTTCTCACCACCGATGGTCCAGAGGGCAGCAGCATTCAATCCGTACTGACCGACCAGTTGTGTGCGGGCGAGCACACCGTCGGGCCCAACGAAGTTGACTTGGCGCTTGGCCTGGCATGTCTGAGGTGTTCCCGACGAGTCGGTCCAGTCCACATTCTTCGTGTAACGGAACGAACTCTCTTGACGCACCGGATCCCAGCGGACATCCGCCTCGGTCAGGCCGTAGCGCTCGAGTAGCGCAGGAATCTTGGCAGCAGTGACCGCGGCCATGGACGTCGCCGATCGGTACGCACGCCTTTCTGACGCCGATCCATTCTTGCTCGGACACACGCCGGACAGCCGGTAGCCGCCGCCGGCCTTCGTTCTGGTCCTCGCCCGGCCATAGGTGGGCACTCCGATTTGCAGTTTGGCCGGATCCATCACCGTGACGGCGTGCTCGACATTCGCGCGCACCCAATCAATGGGAGCGATCGGGCCGATCGACCTCACCGTGTAGTCGTAGGCCATGATCCGAATTCGATCGACGTGCGGAGCGATCCCCGGAATGTTGTAGACCCAGTATCCGGACCGACCACCGCAACGATTTCGCGTATCGCACGGTCCCGGGACGGTTGCCGACAGCAGTTTCCCTTGCGCACGCAGCGCAGCGCCCAACTCCGCAACAAACGTCGTCCAGTTCGGCAACGTGGCATCCCACGTCTTGCTGCCATCGACGAACGCGAAGTTCTCGTAGTCGAGGTCGAGCCCGTCGTAGCCATTGTTGACCACCAGGGCCACGAGGTCTGCCACGTGCTGACCTCTCAGAGCAGGGTCGGCCAGCGTGGCAGCCATTCGTCCCTTGCCCGAGGCGTCGGCGATAGCGGGAATGACCACCATCCCAGCGGCCCGCAAACGTTCCATCGCCCACGCCACATTGGCGCTGCCGTTCGTGAAGTTGGGATTGAGCGCCACTTGCACACCGCCGCCTTTGCGGGCGATCGCCGAGTACCAGAAAGGGGACACATCTTCAAAGAGATCAGCGTTCGCGACGGCGCTGTCGATTCCCACGGGTTGACTCGGAGAGGTCATCCAGTACGGCATCCATCCGCTGATCACCCTGTCCGGCGTGTTCGCATAAGCAGGAGACGCTGCACCGGCCTGCCCCACCAACAGGCCTGCGATCAGGGCGGTAAGGGTCAACGCAATGGGGGGAAGACGACGCATCCAAGCATTGTGCGTCATGGCGACCCTCGGGCGTCGAACCCGGGGGGTGCGGGAGTGTCTGCCCTAGCGCAGGACCCGGCCGATATCCCCCGCTGCACGAGAAACCCGGGGACCAACCTCGGACTCCTCGAGCTCCCGGAAGGACACGACCCCCACACTGGCCTCAAGGCCGGGAACACCCGTGACCGGGGAGGCGAGTCCAAACACCCCCGGTGCTCCGTCTTCGCTCGCGACGACCCACGGAGGGTCCAGCGGCCTCGTTCCGGCTCTCCTGGCAGCCAAGATGGCCCGGCCGGCTGCGGCAGCCTCTAGCGCACTGCGGCTACCGACTCGATACGTCACGTGCATGTCCGATCGACTTGGCTCGGCTACGAGAGTGGCAACAGACTCCCCGCCATCGACGAGAGAGAGATACGCGGTACATCCGATGGCGTCCGACAGCATCCGAAGCGCGGGGAACGCCGCGTCTCGAACAACAGGCTGCAATTGGCGACCCATGGCGAGAACACCGAGACCCAGCCGACAACGCCCATCGGATCCTCGTCGGATCAACGCGTGCTCTTCCAGCGTGACGACCAGTCGATAAACAACCGTGCGTCCGATTCCCATCCGCCCGGCGATCTCGGTGATGGTCAAACCCTTGGCGGAATCCGCCACCTCCTCGAGGACCCGCAGCCCTCGATCGAGTGTTTGTGACGTCTCGGCGGCCATGACGTCAGCCAACCATGCATGCGAGCGACAAGCGAGGGGCGGGCCAATGGCCCGCCCCTCGTCGACTCTGTGTTGTCAGTTGGTGATGACCGACTCAGACCTTCGCTGCGGACTTCACGCGGAAGGCCGCGATGATCTCGAAAATACCGATGATGATCAACCAGATTGCTGTTATCCAAACAACAACCTGGAAGGACCCAACAGGAGTCACCAGGCAGACGACACTGCCGATGAGCAGGATGACACCGAAGAAGATGTTCCAGCCACGTCCGTCCTTGTTCGAAAAGCCCTCCACGAGAGCGGCGAGCCCTTGAAAGAGGAAGGCGACACCGATGAAAATTCCCAGCAGCCACTCGCCAGCCTGGCCGGTGCTGACTTCAGCGCGCGTCGCAAGCAAGCCCAGGACGATCGACAGAGCACCGGTGATGAAGTAGAGGGTGCGTATCCCGCCGGTCAGCCCAGGAGCGAAACCGCGAACGACGCTGAAGATGCCGGACACGATGAGCCAGATGACGAAAATGACCGCCACGATTTCAGCAGCTGTAGCTGTGTTTAGAACGGCCCAGATCCCCAGGATCAAGGTGACGGCTCCCAAAGCGAGCAGGATCCACCAGTTCTTGCCGATCGACCCCATCAGGTCGTCGTCTTCTACTATCACTACGTCAGAGTTCGACATGCGCATCCTCCCGATGCTGGCGACGGGGTGTCTCCCCAAATACCGCCCCAATGTTAGGGGCGATAGCCCGAATTTTGGGGACGTCATCGACCGATGAACCCCTATGTCGGGCGATCAGAGCCTTGTTTAGTCGTCGATACGCCACATTTCCGGGTTGAGCCAGGTTTCAGTGATGGTCTCCAACTCCCCGGATTCGGACAATTCAGCAAGGGCGCGGTCGACGCAGGCTGCAAGTGGATTTCCTTGCACCATGGCGAAGGACAGCGCGATATCCGGAGGATCGACACCGGCAACATTGGAGACGTCGATGTCCGCGACGCTCTCCAGCCAGTGCCGAGTGGGCTCGTCGATGAGTTGCGCATCGGTGACGATCCGTGCCTCCTGCATCTCGGTTCCGGCGCGTGCCCACATCGCCAGTCCCCCGCCTTCGGGGATCCATCCCTTGCCCAGAAGCCATGGTCGCCCCGTTCCTTGAACAGGTGCGGCGAAGCGCAGGCTCGATGGCTGCGTCTCTTGGCTGACTCCGAGAAGAACACGGCGGGCGTCGTCATCGGCGACGTCGAGCACTGTGGTCGTCTCCAAGTACGGAGTTGAGAATGCGATTGCCGGGAACTCCTCGGGGCGCGCCACATACCCGTCCACGGCTATGTCGAAGTCGAGGAAACTTCCCGTCAGAACATCCTGCGCCGGCGCGAATTCCCACGTCACTTCTTGCGGTCGAAAACCCAGCTGCTCGGCGACGGCGTAAGCGAGTTCTGATTCGAGCCCTAGCCGGTCCGCGGGTTGATCGGAGAGAAAGTACGGCGGGGCCGGCGTAGCCGATGTGGTGAATGTCAAGGCCCCCGGCTCGACGGTCGTCAAATTAGGTTTGGAACACGGATCCAGGAGAACAAGTTCTGATTGATCATCGTCGGGTGGGGGCGCGACGCCCGTGGCGCCGCCGGAGGCGCCGTTGACCGTGCATGCACTCAACAGAACGCATCCGAGAGCAAGGCCTAGGGGACCACGCACCTGTCAGTCTCCGCCACGCGGCAGCGAGGCATGGATCTCTTGGCATTCAGGGCAGACGGGGAACTTCGACGGATCACGCCCCGGGGTCCACTTCTTGCCGCACAGCGCCGTGACGGGTTTACCGGTGACCACACTCTCGACGATCTTGTCCTTCTCGACGTAGTGGGCGAACCGTTCGTGATCGCCGTCGTCCACCGAGGAGGTGCGCTCCTCTAGGAGCGTGTCTCCGCGTGGCGAGGCAAGCGGTTCGAGAGGTCCGGTGTCACTCACTCCTCAAGTGTACGTGTTCGATTCCGTGCCCAGACTCCGAACTGGCCCCGGATACTCACCCCCCGGCCGCCATACGGCCCACCCACGACCAAGATCTCCCCATGAGCACCTTCATCGATCCTGTCCCCCAGGATGTCGCTGACCCGACCACGGATTACCCGGCGAACGCTTTTGCCTTCCGCTACGTGCTTCCCGCTCTCCTCGAGGCACCCGGGCGGCGTCTTCTCGAAATCGGCGTCGGCCAGGGGGCCGCGCTGTCGGTGTTCACCGACTCTGGGTTCGTGATGTCGGGATTCGATATCGACCATGCATGTGTCGTTGAGACACAGAACCAGGCGCTAGCCCTCGGTCTCGACGCCGAGAGATTCACTCACGGCGATCTGCGGGAGCCCACGTCTTATCGCTCGATCTGCACGGAGGGACGATTCGACGGGATCATCGCCATGGGGGTGCTGCCGCACATTGGCGACAAGGAATCGAGCATTCGGAATCTCTTCGACCTCACCCAACCGGGTGGTCAAGTATTCATCGAATTCAGAAACCTGCTCTTCGCCATGTCCACCTTCAATCGCTTCACCCACAGTCTGTTCATGGATCAGCTGCTGCACGAGGTCTCTCCATCCGTGCGCGACGCGGTCGACCACGAACTCGCAGCCCGCCTTCGCATGGACGTTCCCGGTGCCGTCGCGCGATCAGCCGACGCCGGCGATGACATCCTCGAATCTTTCGACAATCCCTTGACGGTTCCCGCACTATTCGGGGGTGCTGGTTTCGACGATGTTCGTGTTCACTACTTCCACTACCACGCAGGCATGCCCTACCTGCAGTCGGAAGATCCTGATGCATTTCGACGTGCGGATGTAGCGCTGGAAGACGACACCTCTGGATGGCGTGGAATGTTCCTCGCATCCGCCTTTGTTGTTCACGCGCGAAAGCCCGGCGAGTCGTCGCCGAATGCTCGGTAGCTCGTTCCGACCCCAGTGACATCATCAGATGCGATACCCCCTAGGGTATACACATGACGACGGAGAATCTGACAGAAGAAACCTTCGCCACCGTCGTGGGTGGCAACGACATCGTGCTCGTTGACTTCTGGGCATCCTGGTGCGGCCCATGTCGGACGTTCGCCCCGGTGTTCGAGAAGGTCGCCGAGGCGAATCCCGACATCGTCTTCGCCAAAGTCGACACCGAGGCTGAGCAAGGACTGGCCGGCTACTTCCAGGTCAGCTCGATTCCCACCCTGATGGCTATCCGTGACGGCGTCGTCCTGTACTCCCAGGCGGGGGCGCTCCCACAACCGGCTTTGGAGAACCTGGTGCAAGCACTACGGGACGTAGACATGGACGACGTCAAGAAAAAGCTCGCCGAGGACTCCGCCAGCGACCCTTCCTAGGGTCGCGGCTTAACCGCTGAGGTGCGGCGCGGCGCCGCTAAGGTTCGGTGGGTGAGCGAGACGATCGACCTACGGGGCCGCGATTTCCTCGCCGAGAAGGACTTCTCGGCAGCGGAACTGACGTACTTGATGAACCTCGCCGAGCACCTCAAGCGCGAGCGTCACGCAGGACACGAGGAGCAGCGCCTGAACGGGCGAGGCATCGCTCTGATCTTCGAAAAGACATCGACGCGAACACGCGTGTCCTTCGAAGCGGCCATCGCCCAGCAAGGCGGCTTCAGTTCGGTCCTGGATCCAACATCGAGCCAGATCGGACACAAGGAGTCGACGGCGGACACCGCCCGAGTCCTTTCGCGGGTTTTCGACGCAATCGAATATCGCGGCGCCGATCATGCGACCATTGTCGAACTCGCCCAACACGCGACCGTTCCGGTCTTTAACGGTCTGACCGATAAGTGGCACCCGACCCAAACGCTCGCCGACTTCATGACGATGAGGGAGCACGCACCCTCAACCACCACGTCCTTTGCCTACGTCGGAGATGCGCGCTTCAATATGGGCAACTCGCTGCTCGTCAGCGGGGCGATCCTCGGCAGCGATGTCCGCATCGTCGCTCCCCAATCCCTATGGCCGGCTGAGGATGTTCAGCAGATCGCGAATGAGCGCGCAGAGGAGTCCGGAGCTCGAATCACGCTTACCGAGGACGTCGACGACGGCCTCACCGGTGTCGATTTCGTCCATACCGATGTCTGGGTTTCCATGGGAGAAGCGAAGGACGTCTGGGCCGAACGGGTAGAACTGCTGCGCCCCTACCGCGTGGATTCCACGCTTATGTCGAAAGCAGCCCCGGGCGCCGCCTTCATGCATTGCCTCCCCGCCTACCACGACACCAACACCGACATCGGTCGCTTTGTCTCCGAGGAGTTCGGCCTAAGCGACGGAGTCGAGGTGTCATCGGAAGTGTTCGACTCCCCCGCCAACATCGTGTTCGACCAAGCGGAGAACAGGCTGCACACGATCAAGGCCGTGCTCGTTGCAACTATGCAGGGTGGACAGGACTCACTGTCCGCTTCGAGCTCCGGCTAACGGAGGCGTGCCCGCAGTTCGCTCAACTGGTTCCACATCTCACTGGGCACGCGATCGCCGAACTGCTCGAAGTACTGCTCGGTGAGCTCCGCCTCGGCTCTCCAGGACTCCGCATCCACTCGGAACAACTCCTGCACGTCGTCGTCGCTGAGGTCGATGCCGTCGAGATTCAACTGATCGATCACGGGCAGGAGACCGACAGCGGTTTCGACGGCGTCTGCCGTCCCACCAATGCGCCGAATGATCCAGTCGATGACCCGCGAGTTGTCACCGAAACCGGGCCAGATGAATCGTCCGTAGGCGTCGCGACGGAACCAGTTCACCGAATAAATGCGGGGAAGGTCAGCTGGTTGCGTGAACGAGCCAACCTTAAGCCAGTGCCCCCAGTAGTCCGCCATGTTGTAGCCGCAGAACGGCAACATGGCGAAAGGGTCTCGACGAAGTTTGCCGAGATTCCCCTCGGCAGCCGCCGTCTTCTCGCTGGACATCGTCGCACCCATGAAGACCCCGTGCGCCCAGTCGCGCGACTCTGCCACCAGGGGAACGTTCGTCGCCCGCCGACCGCCGAACAAGATCGCGTCGATCGGAACTCCTGCGGGGTCTTCCCAGTTCGGCGCGATCGTCGGACACTGCGCCGCGGGAACGGCAAAGCGTGCATTGGGATGGCTCGACGGCTCCTCCGAGTCCGGCGTCCAATCCCGGCCCTTCCAATCGATGGCGTGAGCCGGCGGCTCTCGTGTCAAGCCTTCCCACCACACGTCTCCGTCGTCCGTCAGGGCGACGTTGGTGAAGATGCTGTTGCCTGCTTCCAGGGTGCGAACAGCATTCGCGTTGGTGTCCATTCCTGTTCCCGGAGCAACGCCGAAGAAGCCGGCTTCGGGATTGATGGCGTACAGCCGGCCATCCTCGCCGTACCGCATCCACGCGATGTCGTCGCCGATCGTCTCGACCGTCCACCCCGGTATCGAGGGCTCGAGCATTGCCAGGTTGGTCTTTCCGCAGGCAGACGGGAACGCCGCGGAAATGTGGAAGACGTCACCGTCGGGCAACGTCACTCGCAAGACGAGCATGTGTTCGGCAAGCCAGCCTTCATCACGCGCCATCGCCGACGCGATGCGAAGTGCGTAGCACTTCTTGCCGAGCAGAGCATTGCCGCCGTAGCCACTTCCGTAGGACACGATTTCGCGCGTCTCTGGAAAGTGGACAATGTACTTCGTGTCGCTGCACGGCCACGAGACGTCTTCTCTGGCAACTCCAGCTTCATCGATGAGCGGAAAGCCCACTGAGTGCAGACACGGAACGAATTCACCGAACTCCCCGATCTCCTCCAGTGCCGGTGTTCCCATGCGCGTCATGATGTGCATGCTCAACACGACGTACGGCGAGTCGGTTATTTCGACGCCCAGTTGGGAGATACGAGACCCCAGCGGACCCATGGAAAACGGGATGACGTACATGGTGCGACCACGCATCGACCCGGCGAACAAACCGTTCAATGTGGCTCGCATCTCACTGGGATCAGCCCAGTTGTTCGTCGGGCCCGCGTCGACTTCCCGTTGCGAGCAGATGAAGGTCCGCTGTTCAACGCGCGCAACGTCGCTTGGGTCGCTGCGTGCGAGGAAAGAGTTCGGTCGACGTTTCGGATTCAACTTGATGAGCGTTCCGGCATCGACAAGTTCCCCGGTCAATCGGTCCCACTCGTGCGTCGACCCGTCGCACCATTCGATGCTGTCTGGCTGTGTTAACTCCGCGACTTCCTCGACCCATTCGAGAAGCTGCTTGTTGCGTGTAGGCGCGTCTTCTAGTCCCCGTGGTGCCATCGTGACTCCGTTGTCCGATCGATTTGGGTGAACCCTGGAGGTAGAGGTGTGGAGAGGTTCCCGCTTCGCAGCGCCATTCGCACCTCGACACTCGCGTGTAAACGCTGTCTTGTGAGCAATGGCACAGGCCCGGTGTGACGTGGCTAACGAATGGACCGATCCAACGGACGATCAGACGGCTAGAGCAAGATGAAGTACGGCGCTCGTGGAGTCGAGATCGCCTTGCGGACCATTCGCGCGAAGGCCTTCGCCCCTTCCGGGCGCAGGTGGTAGCCGTCCGCGTACAGGAACTCCGGGTTCTTGGAGGCTACGGAGTTCCAATCTACCAGGACCACGCGGTCGTTCCGGAATTTCTCGGCGCATCGGCGCATCATGAGGTTATTCACGTCCTCCCAGGCCCTGGGAACCTTGACAGTCACCAAATACACGGTTCTTGTCGGTCCGGCCGCGCGCACGAGCCGGCGGCACATTTTCAAGGTGTAGGTCCCATTGGTTCCCAAGTGGACGACCACGTGCTTAGGAAGGGCGGCTCCTCGTTCTCGAACAAGCCCTGGACCAACAGACGCCTGTCGACTCACATCCGCGTCGACCTCCTTGACACCGGCCGACTTCAGCTGAGATTTGGCCCCGAGCACGACCGAGTCGCCGATAGCCATGGCATCCAATTTCCGGTGCTCATCGGCGTGGGCCCCCTGCGCGGCCACCACCGCCGGCAGACTCACCGCCAACGCTGCGATCGTGACCACCGCAGACCGAACGAACCTCATCACGCTACGACGCATGAGCAGCCACCACGGATCCCAGCCTGGACACAACCTCGGCAAGGATCGCTTCGGACGTCGCGAAACTGACGCGCACGTGCCCTACACCTGGGGCACCGAATGCCGATCCGGACGTCAGCGCGACCTTGCCTTGCTCCCGGATCACTTCGGCAGGATCGTCGCCCAGCCCTGCCACGCGAACCCAGGCAAGGTAGGAGCCCTCCGGCCAGGTCATCGACACTCCAGCCATGTCCTCTAGTGCGGTGAACAACTGACGACGACGACTATCCAACGCCGAGAGCATCTCGCGTCGCCAGGCAGCACCCTCCCGATACGCCGCAAGACTCGCCAGGACCCCGAAATGCCCCACGAGATACGTCACTTCGATAGGTAAGCGCTCGCGCAAACGCTCGACCACCGTCGGAGCTGCCACCACTTGAGCACACTTCAATCCGGGGATATTCCACGTCTTCGATGCCGACATGATCGCCACCGCGCGCAGATCCGCGACGTCGGCGGCAGCCTTCAAAAATGGTGTGTGCTTCGCCCCCGCGAGCGTCATCGGAGCGTGCACTTCATCGGCGATAACGACGACATCGTGGTCGGCGGCGAGCTCGGCGATACGGCGCAGATCCTCTGCCGGATGAATCGTCCCGGTGGGGTTGTGCGGCGAGCACAGCACGTAGGCCTGAACCGATGGATCGGCGAAGGCATCCGCGAGCTCGTCCATGTCCAATCGGTAACGACCGTCGTCCACGATCAGCGGAACATCACGCAGATGTCGGAACGCGACCTTTTCGACCGTCGAGAAGAACGGCGGGTAGACCGGCGGGTTGATGACGACGGACGACCCCGGATCGGTGAGGTGGAGTAGCGATTGCCCGACCGAACTCATCGCGTCGGCGAGCACCGTCACATTGCCGGGGTCGATCTGCCAGTTCCACTCGGCGCTGGCGAACTCGGCCAAGGCCGTGGGGACGTCGTCCGCCCAGCGATATCCGGTGTCGGAGTTGTCCACGGCGCTGCGCAAAGCATGGACGATCGGTTCGGCCAGTGTGAAGTCCATCTCGGCAACCCAGGCCGGCAGTACGTCCGACGGATACGTGCGCCACTTCGCGCTGGAGCGGCGCCTCAGCTCCTCGAGAGACATCTCGTCGATGGCCACAGGGTAAGCATGCCAAGAAACGTTGCGTGCGAGCGTTTCCGTGCGATCTATGCCTCGAGGACGCCCCTGACGATGCTGTCCGTGCTGTGCGTGACGTCACCGTCGAATTGCTCGAGGGAAATGTCCACGACGGGGAACGACTCCATGTCCATCCCACTGGGAAGGGAGAACTCCTGCACATCGCTGGCTCCAAGAACACCGATGGACACCATGGAGTCAGCCTCGGGGGTGAGCATCCACACCTCGTAGTACCCGTCCGGTTCCGGCAGATCGGGCACGTCGATGACCAGCGTGGGGCCGTCGGCCTTCTGAAGCACCTGCGCAACTCCGCTTGAGTCCTTCCCCGGAAGGGGTTCCAAGGTGGCCTGAGCGATGGCGGGAGCGGGATCAGACTGGTTCATCAGCACCACAGTGCCCGCGCTCCCGACCAGGAGACCGACCACGGCAGCCAGAGCGAACCAACCCATCCGAGCGCCACGTGGGGCGGCCACCGACTGGCTGATCCGTTCGTCGGAGTCAATCTCCATGGCGATCCGATCCCACAGCTCATCTGGTGGAGCCACCGGCTTGTCCTCGTCGGTCACCGCCCGAGCGCTGTGGGCGATGGCACCGAGTTGATCGACCTTCGCCTGACACGAGACGCACGACCGCACGTGATCGTCATCCGTCGTCGACACACTCTCCCCCAGAGCGAGGAGTGCGATCGTGTCTTCGTGCACGTGACTCATCTGCTCGTCGTCTCGGGCGTTTCCGTTGCCCTCATGCTGCGACACCGTCCACCTCCAATCGATCGCGGAGCCGACTCAACGACCGGCGTATGTGACTCTTCACCGTGCCCAGAGGCAAGTCCAGCAAGCTGGCTACCTGGGCGTGGGTCATGTCCTGATAGAAGCAAAGCTCCAAAATGCGTTTCTGCGGCTCGCCGAGGCGTGCAATCTCATCCGCGAGGAGTACGCGATCCACAGTTCCGTCCACCGCTCGATCCTGCTGAACCTCGTCGGGGACTTCGTCCACCGGATCAGGAACCCGACCGCTGGCCCGATAGTGATCCACGATCTTGTTCCGAGTGATCGCGAGCAACCAGCCGGGGAGGCTTCCGGAGTTGGGGTCGAAGCGCTGCCGGCCTTGCCATGCGGCCACGAAGGCCGCCTGGGTCACGTCCGCAGCGTCGTCGTCGTTACGAAGACTTCGCCGGGCGACCGAGTACACCAGCGGCGACCACCGGTTGTATACCTCGCGGAAGGAGCCTTCGTCTCCACACGTGAAGGCCGCCGCGATTTCCGCATCAGCTTCCGAGCGCACCGACCGGACCTCCGTCATCTCTGCAGGTGAGGTGACGTCCGTCGCGCCCACCGGGGTCGTGGGCCTACTGTCCTTCATCGACCCAGCTCCGCCACCAGCCGTTCCCCCACGGGAACGGGAGTACACGACTCCCGGTGACGGCTCTTGCTCATGATCGGCTCCAGATAGACGCGTTTCGGTCCGCCGAGGTAGGCGGCTATTAGGGAATACGCATACTGCGCCCTCAATGGATGCACCGCGAGTCCAGAAGTTTCCGAAATTTCCCCACCCGTGGGGGCAGGAAGCCATGAGGGGCCGCTAGGCCAGCGACAGGAAGAGTTTCTCGAGCTCCTCCGGCGTCATTGGCGCCTTGTCGCCGTCTTCCCAGCACTGTTTCAGCCCGGTTGCGACGACCTTGAAGCCAGCCCGGTCCAGGGCCTTGGAGACGGCCGCCAGTTGGGTGACGATCTCGCCGCAACTGCGGTCGTCTTCGATCATGTTGATGACGCCGTCGAGCTGCCCGCGCGCCCGCTTCAGGCGCACCAGAACGTCACGGCTAATCGCTGGATCTATCTCCATGGGCCCATGCTACCCCAATACCCTCTGGGGTATTCTCTCACGCATGGAACACAACCACGGAACAGCCGTTCAAGAGCCCCTAGCCCCCCTAGCGCGCAATCTGCGCCAGGCCATTCCGGAGGTCTACGCGGGCTTCCGGGAATTGCACGCGAGTGCCATGGCAGACGGTGCCCTGCCCCCAAGGGTCAAGGAACTCATCGCGTTGACCCTGTCGATCGGCTCCCAGTGTGACGGCTGCATCGCCGCGCACGCTCGCAGCGCCTCTCGGGCCGGGGCCACCAAAGACGAGGTCGCCGAGGCCATCGGCGTCACGTTCCTCATGCAGGGAGGGCCCGCAACGGTGTACGGGCCACGCGCCTACGACGCCTTCTGCGAGTACTACGACGCCCAACATCCCTCATCGGGGGATGCTTCCTGAGCGGCCCCGTGCCCGGGAAAATCGCCCTTGTCGGTAGCGGTGAGTACCTGCCCGAGATGCAGGACCTCGAAGAGTGGCTTCTCACCGACAAGCCGCCTCGCTATGTGCAGTTGGCTACGGCAGCGTCACTCGAGGGCGAGGAATCACTTCGCCGCTGGCACGATTTGGGAGCTCGGGCAGCAGAACGCCTTGGTGTCGAGCAGGTCGTCGTCGACGTGCGAACCCGACAGGACGCAGACAACGCCGACTACGTCGAGGCGATCACCGGCGCCGGCCTGATCTATCTGTCCGGAGGCAATCCCAAACATCTCGCCCGAACCCTGATCGACACTCCAGTGTGGAATGCCATCCATCGGGCCTGGAGGCAGGGAGCGTCTCTCGCGGGTTGTTCCGCCGGCGCCATGGCACTCAGTGGCTACGTTCCGGATATTCGACACCCCCGCTCCGGCGGTCAAGACGGCCTCGGCCTCGTTCCCGAACTGCGGGTTCTTCCCCATTTCGACGTATACGGCAAATGGATTCCGGACATCGTCATGCGGCCTTTACTGACCGAATCCACGACAGTCATAGGCATCGACGAGCAGACGGCGTTTCGCGCCGAACCTCCCGAGGACCTCGAGCAGCCGTGGTCCTTTCGAGGCGTTGGGCGGGGATCGTGTTGGCGCATCGAAAGTGACCGCAAGTACCGCGTCAACTCACCCATGGAGCTTTCGGTCGTGTAGTTCACGAATCGCGTGGCGATTTCCCGCCCATAAATCGCACATCTCCGCCCGCTCGAGCATCCCTGATAACCCCAGGCCACCTACGACGCTTCCCGTCCTCCATCCACGACCCGGGCAAGTTGCGCGCACTGATCCCGCGCCACCGCCTGGGTGTATTTCGCGAAATCCCACTCGTCATCCGGCACCGCCGCTATCTCCTGGGGGCTCAGCGTCTCGACAGCGGCAGCGAACGCGGCTGTTTCCGAGAGAGCATCGACAAGCGAGGCGAATCGATCGTCCGCCGCGAACACCCGCCGCGCTGCCTCGAGGCGGATCTGCGCCCGCTCGGCGTACTCCGCACGCTGATCGGGCGAGGCTTCGAGCGCCGACACCACCGGCTCGCCCTCTTCGTTCCATCCGCAGGCGATAGCAGCGTCTTCGTCGATCGATGCCGAGGAGCATGCACCGATCGTCAACACGGACACCACTCCGAGAGCAATTGCTGTCCGACGCATGTGGCCACCGTAGATTCCTTGGTCGTCATGGGCCACACTGACGACGTGTCGACCCCCATTCTGCGTCCGGGGATAAAGACCTTCAAACCACGACGCAGCCGAATCACGCCCCGCCAGAGGCAGGCCCTCGCCCACGCAGGCCCCTGCTTATTGACCGAGGAGACGCTCGCCGACGCATGGGCTTCCGG
>MDSV01029553.1_pt1 | contig 18030 bp, 12 predicted proteins | sample 810851 | NCBI WGS metagenome assembly MDSV01 (sample SAMN05326640, study PRJNA326480) | marine metagenome | isolation source: seawater | place: Atlantic Ocean: North East | collected 2012 | reverse complement strand
GAATCTCTTGGACTACATCATGCCGCCCATGCCGCCCATGCCGCCCATGCCGCCCATGCCAGATCCCATCGACCGCGACGTGGATCGGAAGCTACTGCCGCCCATGCGTCCGCCTGAGCGCCCGCCGCGCCCGGCGACCGCCGCGGAGGGGTCGAGGAGGCTCAGCGCCGCCGCGAACGCAATCGCGACGAACCCCTTTCTCGCGGCCCAGAGGGTCTGCGCGACGCGCGCGAATGCGGCGGTGACGCGGCCGACGTCCGCGACGGGCTCGCGCGCGGGCGCCGCGCCCTTGTTCGCGCGGACGATGGGCGAGTCGCGGGGATCGCGGGCGGCCGCGATCACTGCGACGGCGCCGCGCGCGCGGCAGAGACGCGCTGATGACGACGTCGCCGTGAGGGCCCTCCTGCAGTCGAACCCGGCGAAGGCGGAGGCGCGGGAGGCGCGGCGCACCGCGGCGACGCGGCCGGTCGCGGCGGGCGCCACGGCGAAAGAGGATACGGCGGCGGACATGATCGTCAGAGACCTTTCGGAGTGTCGGCGCTGGTGTCGCGGGACGGAGTCTGGCCTCGGCGCGCGAGAGCCAGGGTTCAAGCCCGCGAAACTGTCGGTCCAGCCAAGTCAGCAGGATCTGCAGAGAGGGAGGTGGCGTTGCAAGTCAGCCGGCACAGCACTGCTCGCTGAGAACAACGCAGCGCTCGCACGGTGGTGGCCGCATTCCCCGCGCGCACGTGAGCATGCACGCGACTATTTCGGCGAGGTTCGCCGTCCGCGCGCCTGCTGCGCCTGGCGCGCGTGGACGCGCTCGATGCGCGGCCCGCGCGAGGGAGCGCGTTCGCGTTTTTGCATCCGAGGCGGACGCGGACGGCCCCGGCCCCTCCGCGTCTGAGATCAGCGACGCGATGGCGGCAGCGCGCGCGTGCGAGGCGGGAGGTCTGTCCCCTGGTGCCGGCCTGAAAGACGCGGAGGCGCAGGCGGAGGCTGCGTTCGCGGACATGATCAACACCACCGTGGACGTGACAGGGGAGAGTCTGGGGTCTGACGCGCTGGAGGAACTCGCGCTCGGCGGCACGATGGATGCGAAGAGCAAGGGCGGGAAGAGCGGCTCTCTGCTTGACGACGTCGTCGGGCTGTTCGGCGCGCTGAGCAAGGGCGCACACATCGTCAAGCAGAAGGGCGGACGCGTGTGAAGACATTCACACGGGCGTTGGTGTTGTGACTGAAGTACTGTACTACTACCCGTACGCGCGCCGGAGAGATGGGCGGCCCGCCCGCGTCGGATCATCGCGCGACTTTGACGACGCCGCCCGCCGGCGCGCCCGCGTCTGGATCGAACACCCTCTGCCACGAGTTCCTCGCCGCGAGCCTCGCGCGCGCCGCCGCGGCCGCGCGCATCGCGCGCGACGTCGGGCGTCTCGATGGCGAACGCGCCTCTTCGCGGTCTGTGCGTTCGGACGGTTTCCGGTCCGACTCCGGCGACGGCGCGACGGCGCCGGCGACGTGCGGCTCCTCCTCCACCGCCGCCGCCTCGGGCGACCCGGAACCGACGTCGCGATCCGGAGTCAGAGTCAAACTTCTCCGGACACGCGCGGACGGTGGGTTCACCGAGTCCTTCGACACCTTCGCGGGCGTATTTTCCGCTCCGTTTTCGTTTTCGTTTTCTTTCGCCGGGTCCCTGCTCAGATTCCCCGCCGCCGCGGTCGCGCGAGAACCCGCGCGCGAAGACGTTTCCCGAGCGCGCCGCGGCGGGCTCGCGCGCGCGAGCGCGGCGAACGCCGCCTCGCTCAGCGCGCTGAGCGCGGTGACTGCGGCCCACCCGTGGCCGCGCGCCACCGACGCCGGCGACGCGAACCGGAGCTTCTCCGCGAACGCGTCGGCGTCCACGCCCGCGCACGCCCGCGCCGCGTCCGTCAGCGAAACGGCGAGCGCGAACCTGCGCGACTCGTCCGCTGACGGCGGCGCGAGCGCGCTCGAACGGAGCGCGGCGAGAGGAGGCGCGGGAAGGAGGCGCGACGCCTTTTTCCCGGAAACGGCGCGCTTCTTCTCACCGGTTTCGTTCTCCGACGCCGGTTTCATCGCGGCGACTCCCGGCGGCGCCCCTTTCGAACGCGTCTCGCCGTCGTCAGTCTGTCGACGCTCGGTGACGAACCCGCGCGGAGGTTCGCGAGCGGATTCTCCGCTCGCCTCCGCCGACGCCGAGGCGCGCGCGGCGTCTCTCAGGCGCCGCGGGCTGGACCGCGCCGAGGCCGAGGGCGCCGGGCCGGGTGGCGGCTCGGGGGGCTTCGCGGGCGTCGCGGGGACCGACGAAGGCGAGCTTTTTTTCGCTCCGTCTGCGGGAACGCGCGCGGTCTTAGGGTCCGCCGGCTGCGGGTCCGCCTCCCCGTCGGCGTACGCCTCGAGCGCGGCGGCTAGCCGCTTCGCGCGCTCCGGGTAAAAAAACGCGAAATCCGTCGCCGAGTCCTCCGCCGGCGCGAAGCGCGCCAGCCGCAGCAGCCACGCCGCCAGGCGCGCGACCCGCGCGAATCGCGCTCGGTCCGTCTCGTTCGGGGACGCCTCCACGAACACGCCGGGCTGGCCGAGCGCGAGTTCCAGCGTGCCCGGCTTCGGGCGCGCGCCGGCGGAGGCGCGCGCCGCCGAGGCGTTTAATTCGTCGAATCCACGCGCAGAGAGCAGCGCCAGCCGGTCGCACACGCGCTCCGCCGCCGCGTACACGCCCCTGGTGGGTCCCAGGCGGTCCACCGCGTCGAACGAGGCGCGCGCCAGCTGGCACGTCTCCCTGATGGTCTCCATGGTCGGCCGCCTCGCCGGGTCCGCGTCCAGCATGGAGGTGGTCAGCGCCACGAGCGCGCGGCTGTGCCGCCCGTTCTCGGTCAGAGGCGCAAACTCGTGCTTCCCGATGCGGCGGAACACGTGCTTGACGTCGGCGCCCGGGCCGGTCATTTCGAACGGCGAGCGGAGCGCGGCGAGCTCGTACAGCAGACACCCCAGGCTCCACACGTCCGAGGCAAGCCCGTAGACGTCTCCGCGCACAATCTCGGGCGCGACGTAGTACGGCGTGCCCACCTTACTGCGCATGCCGCCGTCGGCGCGCGCGGCGGACGCGCCCTTTTCGCCATTCTCGCTCGACGCGTCTCCCTCGTCGACGCGCTTTCCCAGCCCGAGGTCGGCGAGTTTCACGACGCCGTTCACCACCAGCACGTTCGCGGGTTTAACGTCCCGGTGCGCGACGCCCACGTCGCGCCTGTGCAGGTGCGCCAGCGCGTCCACGATCTGCGCAAACACGGTCCAGATCTCGGGCTCGTCCAGCGGCTTCTTCGCCTCGCGGCGCGCGCGCACGAAGCGTCGCAGATCGCCGCCGTCCGCCCACTCGAACACGATCACCAAGTACCGGTCGTCCAGGAACGAGTCCAGCATCCGGACCACGTTGCCGTGCGTGACGTTTCCCAGAAGCTGCACCTCGCGAAGACACCGCTCGCGTTTCTTGTCAGGCATGTCGCGGATGTCCACCTTCTTCACCGCGACTCGGAGCCCGTCGGAGACGCGCGCGCCCTTGTACACCACCGCGTACCCGCCCTTGCCCACCGCTTTGCCCACGCGGTACTTGGCGCGCAGGTGCGACACGGGGTCCGAGCGGACCACGGGGAAGGCGTGCCGCTCGTGTTTCTCCCGCCGCGCCTCGCCTCGCGCGCGCGCCTCGCCGCCGTCAACACCGGAAGAGGACGACCCGGTCGCGTCCTCCCCGCTGCGCGTCCGCTCATCCGACACGGAGGTGGAGGTGGTTTCCGCAGCGTCTACCAGGGGGTGGCGCCGCGGCGATCCGGGCGCGGACCCGACGAGGGAGTGCGCGCCCATGTCCCGGTCCACCGTTCCCCGCCGACCCGCGCCTTCGGCTGCCGCCTCCGATTGTGGTGTCGGCAACATCTGCGTTGACCGACCAAAAAGGGACTCTTGGCGAGATTCGTGCGACGAAATCGTTCCGGTCGAGCTTTTCGTCGGGGGAAAGTTTCGACTGTTTTCCTGTGTCGAATGCCACGTGGACCAGGAAATCCATCGCCCAGCAATGAAACGCGTGAGTTTTGGAACGTCTGCGTCGGCGGGTGACGACCGGCGATAACTCATCGATCCGACTGAGCCCTCCTCAGTTGCCCGGTCGCCCCCATTACCCTGGGTGTCGCGATGAGCGCCGCGCCCTGGGCGCTCGCGCCCTCCGGCGCATCGGGCGTGGGTCTGCCGCGCGTCTCGAGGCTGGCGCGCTCCTCCTCGCGCGGGCCCGAGAAGAGGGCGCCCTTCTCGATGGTTGGCCGCAACGCCGGGCGCGACGCGGGCTCACGCAGGCTGGTGTCGCCCCGCGCGATCGCCGCCGGCGCGCCCGGCGAGAGCTCGGAGATTTCCTCCGGGATGGACTCGGAGGGCTCGGGGTCGCTCGGGGAGACGCTCGCGGTGTTCACGGTGGAGCTGGGTTTGATGTCGATGGGGATCGTGGACACGCTGATGGTCGGGCACGTCGGCGAAGCCGCGCTCGCGGCGGCGTCGCTGGGCGGCACGGCGACGTGGCTGGTTATTATCACCACCATGGGCTTCATTGGCAGCCTGGACCCGCTCACCAGCCAGGCGCACGGCGCGGGGGACGCGCAGGCGGTAATCAACTACCTGCGCCACGGCGTGCGCGCGGCGGTTGTGTTAGCCGTCTTCGGCTCGTTCATCATGAACGGCGCGCTCTGGGTGTTCACGCTGTGCGGCCAGCCGCCCGCGCACGCCGCCGCCGCCGCGCACTACTGCCATACGGAGGCATGGGGCATCCTGCCCATCTTGCTGTTCCAGACCTTTCGGTTATCCCTCGCGGGCACGAACAAGTTCTCCGCGCTCGTCTGGGCCGTCGCGTGCGCCAACGCGACGAACGTGGCGCTAAACAAAATCTTCATCGACGGTGCGCTCGTGCCCAGCGTGCTCGGCTTGCCCGCCTTCTCGATCGAGCCGCACGGGCTGCACGGCGCGGCGTGGGCCACCGTGGCGAGCCGCTGGATCCTGTTCACGCTCCTGGTCAGCTTCGCGCGGAAACCGCTCGCGGAGCGGCACGCGATGACATCCGTGCGTCTGGCGCTCGCCTCCAACCCCTTCGGCCGCGCGGCGCGCGAGGACTGGCGCGGCGCGTGGGAAGTGCTGCGGCGGGGCGGGGCGATCGGCGCGCAGATGTTCGTCGAGTTCGGGGCGTTCGCGTGCATGTCACTCATCGCGGGCAGGTGCGGGACGGTGCACGCCGCGGGGCACGCCATCATCCAGTGCCTGACGGATGTGTCGTATGTCATCCCGCTGGGCGTCGGCGTGATGGGCAGCATCAAGGTGGGGCAGAACGTCGGCGCAGGGTCGACCGACGGCGCGCGCACCGCCGCGCGCCTCGCGATGAAGCGCGGCGCCGTGGGCGTCGCCGTCAACGCGTTCATCTTCATGGTGTTCGGGGACAAGATCTGCTGGTGGTTCACCGACGAGAAAACCGTGCACGACTGCGCGGTGGCGGCGCTGAAGGTTGTGGCGCTGTACCAGGCCGCAGACGGCCTGCGCGTCGTGGGAGCGGGATGCCTGCGCGGGGTTGGGAGACTGGGCGCCGCACTGATAAGCGACATCATCGGGTTCTGGGTGCTGGGCGTGCCCATCGGCGCCTACCTCGCGCTCGGACCGCCCAACTTGGGCATGCACGGCTTGTGGCAGGGGTTCTGCTTTGGGGTTGTCGCGGTGATGACGCCGATCGTGCTCAAGGCGTGGGGGGTGGGTGGGGCGGACGAAAAGCCGCTCGTGCCCGTCGAGGAAGATGAGGGCATAGCGTAGAGGTTGGTTAGGTATCGATATTCATGGAAAAGCATGGAGGAAAGAGAGCGGCTCGCGAAGGCGTCGCCGCGCACGTAACGAAAGTAGCTAGGGTAGCTATCTCTAGAGCCAAAGTAGACTACGAAAGTATTCCTCAATATACTGTATATCTGAGGGTGCCAACGCTCGTAGGCACCAGGGTTCTCAAACGTGTGCAGCTCGTTTTTCGCGTCAGATCTCCCGCGGCCGGGGACAGACAGGGGCGCCATGCCGTACCACCTGCACCTCCCCATGGGGGAGGATACGATCGTCAAGACCCTGGTTCCCGGAAAGAAGTACGCGCCCGCGCGATACGCCCGGCCCTCGACGGGTTCTCGCCGCGCCATCTGATGCGTGTTGGCACCCGATTCCGCGGACGCGTCCGTCGCTGACCTCCCTCCCCGCGCAGGCTCACGGTCGGCCGCAAGGACTGCGACGTGAACATCCCCAACGACGCCTCCATCAGCCGTACGCACGCCACGTTCATGGCGCACGCAGACGCCGGAGGCGTCACCGTGTGCGATACGTCCAAGTTTGGCGTGCGCGTCGACGAAGTGCGACTGGACCCGAAAGCCGGCGATATGACCGGCGAGGTCGTGCTTCGCGGTGCGGCCGCCGCGCTGACGTGCGTCGTCGCGCTTGGGTGCGCGAAACCCGCGGCGTACGAAGCGAAACTCGTCTACACGCCGAGTGACGCGCGGCCGGGCAGCGGCGACGACGACGACGACGCTACCACGGACGGCGACGAGACGGACGCCGAGGACCGGACGGTCGAAGGCGGACCCAAGCCTAAGAACGCCGAAAACGAAAACGAAACCGAAACCGAAACGAGACGCGCCGCGCCTCGGCCCGCGCCCGTGCCTCGCGGCGCGGACGCCGCGGAAGGCAAGGCGACGACCGTCTTCGGGGCGCTTCCCGAGCGCGCTCGTCGAGCCGCCGACGCGAGCGCTTCCGCGCAGAACCCCGGACAGAGCCCCGCCGAGGCTGTTTCGAACGCCGTCGTCGACTTCAAGCGGTTCAAGAAACAGAGGCTGGGTCCGCCGGGGGCCGCCTCGCATCGCCCGACGGTACGCGGCGGCGGGGCGGCGGCGGCCCGGCGCGCGATCGTGAGGTACGCGGACGAGGCGTACGACGCGCTTCCGCAGTGGGAGGACGCGACCGTCGCGGCGGCGCACGCGGCGGAGCGCGCGGACGCCAGGCGCGCGGAGGAGATGTTCGAGGACGGCCCGGGCGGAGTGGGCGCCGCGCTGAGAAACGGCGCCGCCAGGAAACCGGCGCCCCGGCGCCGCGGCGCCGTGGCGCGCGCTCGTTAGGCGTCGCGGACACTGGTTACTATCAACGCAGACGAACGACGACCGTGCGAACGCCGAACGTCGTCAGTCTGTAGAGTCTACTACATACATACGCGACGTGTGTGTCGTAGTCGTATCTAAAGCGCTTCACGTCAGGTCGAGCGGCGTGGCCGGCGGTTTCGGGTCGTCGCCGGTGAGACGCCTACCGATGGCCATGGCGTTTGAAAACTTGCGCGTGTTGGTCGCCGCCGTCTTGGCCTGCGACAGCACGCGCGTCTCGAGCTCCTTGGCGAGTCGCCACGCCGCCGCCGCGTCACGCCGCGCCGCCTCCAGCTCGTGTGCGTGCGCCGCCTTGAGCTCCGCGGTCTCCGTGTACTGCTGCGAGCGGATGTTATTCACCAGCGTCTGGTTCTTGGCCTTCTCCGTCTCGAATTTGCCCCGCAGGCGCACGCCGTCCATGGACGCCACCTGCAACTCCTCCTGCCGGCGCTGGACCTGCTCCTTGGCCACGCTCAGGTCCGTCTCCAGCTTGGACGCGTGCCGCTGCAGCGCCGCCAGCTCAGCCTCGACTCGCCCCAGCCTCCCCTCGCGCGCGAACAGGTCCGCGCGCAGAGCCTTGACGTCCCGCCCCCACTCCTCGTTCTGCGCGGTGACCCGCCGAGTCTCCGCCAGCCGCGACTGCAAGTCGCGCGTCAGCATGTCGCGCTCCTGCTTCGCCGTCTCCAGCTCCGACTTGAGCGAGGTCACCTCGGAGGACTTGGCCCAGTCCTGCCACTTGCGCAGCTTGTCCGCCTCGGACATGGCCGCGGAGGTCTGCGCGGCGAGCTTTCCCGCGCGCTCGCCCTGCCGCTCGGCGTCCGCGCGGTACCGCCTCGCGTCGTCCAACGCTGCCGCGTGCTTATCCCGCAACTCTTCGAGCTGTTTCCGCAGACCCGACGCCTCCACTTCGAGCGCGACGTTCAGGTCCTTCGCGCGCCGGGACTCCGCCTCGAAGCCGTCGCGCGACGCGGTGGTCTCCGTCAAAGCAGACTGCAGCGCCTTGTTTTCCTCGATGAGCGCGCGCTCGGAAGCGCGCACACCCTCCAGCTCGCCCTCCAGGAACTCCAGCTGCCGGTGCGCCTCGTCGCGGGCGCTCTCCGCCTTCTCGCGCGTCTCGCGCTCCTCGTCAAAGCCTGCTTTGGAGACGGACGCGTCTTCGCGCACGCCCTCCATCTCCTCGGCGTCCTGCTCGCGCAGACCCTGCAGCTCCAGGATGTCGGCGCGCGCGCGCCGGAGCTCGCCCTCGCGCCGCGTGAGGCGCGCCACCAGCGGGACGATCGAGCTCCGCTGCTCGAACCCCCGGTCGAACAAAACGCCCGCCGCGCGCCGGATGGCCTGCGCGTTCGCGTTCGTTTCGTTTTTTACAGCGCGGAAGGTACGGACGGGTTTCGGGTCGACACGAGGTGAGTTTTTGTGACATCCGCCGACTCTGGGGAGCTTCGAGGGAGGGGTTCCGAGCGCGCGCCGGGAGGATGCGGGGGCGGCTAGGTGCCGATGGACGACACCCGAGATCGGGATGCGCGGACACGCGCGCGTATGGACGCCGTGTGTCGCCGTGCATCCGCGCGGTGTGCCTGAAATCACGCCGCGCGTTTGTTCGTTTCGTGGCGCGTCGGGCCGTTTCGCCGCGGGGGGAACATCTCTCGACGGAGCCCGGGACGCACCTGCACGCCGGCTTCAACACCGGGCCACTTGGGTGACGTGCTGTCCATAATCTGCGAAATGATGCGAGGGGGTCAAGGGTCAGACCGTGTCAATTGGGTGGCCGCGGCCGGCGTCGTGCTGAGGACGTTCGGGAGGGGGACGCGGCTTCCGAGAAACGCCGACTCACCTTCAGCACCGAAAGATGATCCCCGAGCCTGTTCGCGGCGATAATCATGTCCGCCTTCAGCGCGCCCCAGTCCACGTCGGGGACGCCGAAATTCGGCCCATCCGTGGGGTCCGGAGCCTCCCCATCGGGGGCAGGCTCAGACGTCGAGGGCGTCTCGTCCGGCATGGTGCGCGTCGCTCTGATTTTTCGCGGCGAAGCGTTGACCCGAGCCTCAAACTTTCGGCGTCATCATGTGCTCGCGAATTTCTTGGGTTGAGAGATAGCTAACAAAACTTCTTCGTAGATATGAGCAAACAGTCTCACAGAAAATAGCACGACATTTTCTTAAAGTGAGGGTAACTTCCAAAAGCAAACATCTGAGATCTCCTCGACACAACACACTGCACAATGGCTCCTCCAAGGACATCACTGGCCGTCGTTTTGAGCCTCGCGCTCGCGGTGGTCGTGGCCGCCACCCCCCCCGCGGTCGACGAACCCGCGCTCCTGCGCATGGGCGCGGGCGCGCGTCGCGTCTCCTCTCGTCTCGTCGAGAAAGATCTCGCCCCCTTCGAGGTGGCGCACGGCGTGTCCTCGGACCCCACCCCTTTCGAGCGCTCATCGGGGTACTTCGAGCTGAACCGCACGGCCGCGGCGGAAATGTTCTACTTCTACTTCCGCTCCAGGCACGACGCCGGGGGTACCGCGCCCGTGGTGCTGTGGATGACCGGCGGTCCGGGGTGCTCCTCCGAGCTGGCGCTGTTCGCCGAGAATGGCCCCTACGCGGTGGGCGCCGACGGCGAGACGCTCTCCGTCAACGAGCACGGCTGGGACGTCGTGTCGAACCTGATTTACGTCGACCAGCCCATCGGCACGGGCTTCTCCTACAGCACGGACCCGGCGGATGACGTGCACGACGAAAAACGCGTCGCCGCGGACATGCTCCAGTTCCTGAACGAGTTTTCCGACGCGCACCCCGAACTCAAGGGCCGCGACTTTTTCGTCACAGGCGAGTCGTACGCCGGGCACTACGTCCCTGCCGTCAGTTTCGCCGTGTTCGAGGCGCAGAAACGGGGCGAAGGCCCCGCGTTCCCTTTGAAGGGCCTCGCGATAGGCAACGGCCTCACTGAGCCCGAGATCCAGTACGGCGCGTACGCCGACTACGCGCTCGGCTGCGACCTCGTCGCCGCCGAGGACGCCGAGGAGGCGCGCGCGGCGTACCCCAAGTGCGCGGCGATGATCCGCGCGTGCGGGGAGGACCACCCCACGCCGGACGGACCGAGCGGCGAGAGCCCCCGGAAGGCGGCGCTGTGCGAGGCCGCGGTGGAGTTCTGCCAAACCATCCCGTCTTCGCTGCTCGAAGCCGCCGGGTACGACGTCAACGTGTACGACGTGCGCAAGCCGTGCGCGGTGCCCGGGTTGTGCTACGACTTCTCGCGCGTCGAGAAGTTTTTGAACTCGCCGAGCACGCGCGCCGCGCTGGGCGTGGGCGAGCGCGCGTGGCAGGCGTGCTCGCCGCGCGTCCACGCGGACATGATGGCGGACTGGATGCGCGACCTCGAGCCGGTGATCCCGCCCATGCTCGAGGGCGGGCTGCGCGTCCTGGTGTACGCGGGCGAGGACGACTTCATCTGCAACTGGCTCGGGAACTTCAGGTGGGTCGAGGCCATGCCCTGGTCCGGGCGCGAGGCCTTCCTCGCGCAGTTCCCGCAGCCGTTCGTGGTGGACGGCCACACCGCGGGCGACGTCTTCGAGAGCGGAAAGCTGAGCTTCCTGAAGATGTCTGAGGCTGGACACATGGTGCCGATGGATCAGCCCGAGAACGCGCTGGAGATGCTGCGACGGTTCACCGCCGGCGAGCCGATGAAGGGCGAGGACTGGGCGCCGGGGTGCTGCGGCGACGCGGCGGAGGACGCGGCGGAGACGGCGGAGACGGCGGAGACGCTTCGGTCGGGCTCGAAGCTCAGACAGTCGAAGCCGTTCGCGACGCTTCGCGCGCCTCGACGCGCGGTGGGCGCGGCGTGAGTGAGCCGGGCGAGGCGAGGTCTTTCAGCGAGCGTCTTTCCGCGAGAAAGCGGTACCGCCGACGCGACGAGTAACACAGACGCATTCTACTACGTACCGGCGACGTAAACGCGCCGCGCGCGCCTCGCGCGCCGCGCCGAATCACGCTCTCATCTCATGATAAGGCTCCCAATAAGGTTCTCGCGTCAAGCGTCGAGTGTGACCGCGGCCACGGCATCTGCCGCGGCGTCCGCGGCGTCTCCGCCCTCCTTAGCCGCCTCCACCAGCTCCTTTAGGCGTTTCTTCACGCTCTTGTGTGCGACGTGCACGGGCGTCTCCCCGTCGTTGTCCTTCACGTCCAGTTTCGCGCCCGCCGCCGCGAGCGTCTCAACGCACGCCAGCTCGCCCTGCACCGCGGCGTAGTGCACGGGCGTGTCTCCATCGTGGTCCGTCTCGTCGATCTTCGCGCCCGCCTTGAGCAGCGTCTGCAGCATCTCCAGCTCACCGCTGAACGCGGCTTGGTGTAACGGCGTCCATCCGTTTTTGTTCGTCTCGTGCACGCAATCCGGGGTTTGTGACAGGCACTCGTCGAACTCTTCCTTGTCCCCGTCCTCGATGCTCCCGAAAATCGGGGTCTGCGATGACACCTTCACCCCCCCGGACTTTTTCTTCTTCGCGGGCTTCTTAGGACCCATCGCGAGGTGCTGCACTCGCGCGGAGAGTGACGAGTGGCGGCGCGGGGATTATGTTTTGTTTTACACGCACTTTTTCCGAACGCCCGCCAGCGTGTCAAGTGAGTGCAGCAGTGCAGCGTCGCGCGCGAATCTATCCAGGAAAAGTGTATCAAAAAGATAGATAAAGGCGATCGAGGCGCCACGTCGCTCTTCACTTCCGTCCGCCGTCAGTTGTCTCCGCAGTCACCATGGCCGCCATCGCGTTCAACCCCACTCTCGCCCTCCCCGCGCGCGTGACCCTCGCCAAGGGCCGCGCCCGCTCCGTCGCCGTCCGCGCCTCGGCCCGCCCCGCCGGTTCGCGCGCCGCTTCGAAAATCGACACCGAGGCCCAGCCCCTGGCGGTGTCGGACGCCTCCGACTCCAAGGGCCTCGCGCTCGCGGCGCTCCCCCTGCTCACCGCGCTGGCGCTCCCCGAGGCGGCGCAGGCCGCCGTGAACCCCGTGGCGAGCGCTTTCGCCGCGTACGGTCACTACCTCGGCCTTGTACTCGTGGTGGCGTCGCTGACCACGGAGAAGTTCCTTGTCAAGCCCGAGCTCACGGAGGACGAGGCGCAGAAGCTGGTCATCGCCGACTCGGTGTACGGCATCGCCGGCGTGCTGGTGCTGTACACCGGCTACCTGCGCGTCACGCAGTACGGCAAGGGCTGGGAGTACTACGCGCACGAGCCCATCTTCTGGGTCAAGATGGGCCTCTTCGCGGTCATGGGCTCCTCCTCGCTCTTCTGCACCACCAAGATCGTGCAGATGGCGGTGAAGAAGACCAACGGCGAGGAGAACGCCACCGTGCTCGGCGAGAAGCTCTCGGCGCGCATGCAGAAGATCATCAACGGCGAGCTGCTGGCGATCGGCTCCATCCCCCTCGCCGCCGCGCTCATGGCGCGGGGCGTGGCGTACGCGGAGAACATGCCGTGGCAGGCGGGCGCAGCGCCCGTCGCGCTCGTCTCGCTCGGCCTCTCCGTCAAGTACGTCAAGGAGGCGCTCACCTGGACGGACGAGCCCGTCAAGGAGAAGGTCGAGGCGTGAGCGCGACGAACATAGCTAGGGTACGTAATTTATATACGAGATCTTATATAGCTCCTTTACCACGGCGATGGGGCGATGACACGAGTCGTCCTCCCTCGACGCGGTGGTGCGCGACGACGCTCGCGAGTCACCTAAACAAGGGCGCCGCGCGTTTCTTGCGTCGCTTCGCCCCCGCGCGGTACACCGGACGCACGCCGCCGCCGCCGTCGGCGGCGGCGCGTTTCGTCGCGCGCGCCGCCTCGAGGTCCTCGCGCGCCTTCGCCTCCGTGGCCGCCGCCGCCGCCGCCACCTTCGCCGCGCCAGGCGGCGTCGGGCGCGAGAACAGCGCCACGAAGAACCCTTCGCAGTCGTCCTCGAACTGGTCCGCGCGCACGAGCGCGTCCGCGTCCGCGTCGCTCAGGCCGCGTCCCCGCAAGCCGCGGCGGTGCCACGAGGGCAGGGCGCGCTCGAGCTCGAAGCCCAGCCGCCGGGCCTCGGGAAGCACGGCCGCGACGACGCGCTCGTTCTCCGCGGGGTACACGGAGCACGTGCTGTAGGAGACGCGCTCGGCGGAGGGGAAGGAGAGCGCTTTGCGTAGCGCCTCTGTCTGGAAACGAGCCAGCGACGCGACGCGCGCGCGCGCCGCGGCGACGCGCGGCGGCGGCGCCGCGTCCTCCGCCGACGCCGTTTCGGTTTTGGTTTTCTTCGAGCCTATTCCTTCCGAGCCGCACGCATCGACATCGTGGTCCGCCTCGACGTCGATGGCCTCGCCCCTGGCGGCCGCGATCAGGTAGTCCCCCCTGGTGGCGGCGGTGCCCGAACCCGAGCAGCTCGGGTCCAGCAGCACGCACCGCACGCGCGCGAACTTTGGATCGGCGGGGTTCAGCGCGAGGAAATCGCCCCGCTCGGGGACCACGATAGGCGCTGCTCTGTCCATCGCGCCCGCGTGTGCGCAGTTCTCGCGCAGCCGACGCAGCCTGCGCGTATCGGCGTCGAACGCGAGCACGCCTCCGTTTCGGCCGACGCGCGCGGCGAGGTGCGTGGTCTTGTTCCCGGGCGCCGCGCAGCAGTCCAGCGCCGTCCACCCCGGTTTCGGGTCCAGCGCCGCCGCCGGGAAGCACGAGCTTTTGCCCTGCAGGATCAGCCTGCCGTCCTGGACCATCCGGTGGTCGTGCAGGTCACACCCGGGCGGGAACACGAGCAGGTCGGGGACGTGCGGGTCCCGGATCGGGCTCAGACTGAATACTCTGCGGAGCTCGAGCTCGCACGCCGCGACGTCCGTCTTCAGAAGGTTCACGCGCGCGTGTCGCGAGTGCGTGGGCACAGCCGCGAGCGCCTTGCCTCCCGGCTGCGCGAGCAGGAACGCCTCCGTCGAGCCGTGCTTCGACGCCTTCAGACGTCTCTTGAGCGCGCTTTTCAGGCGTTCGCGCGCGCGCACCACGATCCGCGTCGCCGCGACGACGGCGGCGGCGTCCGTCCGTTTCTCGGGACCCGCCGCGTCGGAGGACGTGTCGGGTTCGAGACCGGCGCCGAAAAGCGCTTCGTACCCGAGCACGTACGCCAGCGAACGAGGCACGACCGACGCGTGCTCCTCGTCTGCCGCGACATCACTCGTGTCGCGCTGCGAATCGTTCTCATCGGAACCGTTTTCCTCTTCCCCCGATGAGTCTGCTGCCCCCGCGTCCTCGCCTCGCCCTGCCCGCTCCGCATCTTCGGCGCGGCGGCGGCGGCGGTTCGGCACGACGTCGTCCGAGAGCGCCACGCCGGCGTCATCCAGGACGAGCTTGAGAATGGGGACATGTTTCAGGGTCTCGCACACCACAGCGTGCGTCACCTTCTTCGCCGCGACCCCGGGTGCGAGCGTCAGTGTCTTTATGCTCGCGCCCCCGCGGCGGGCGCCGTCGGCGTCGAGGAGCCGAGCCACGACACCCGCCGCCTGCCTCCACACCACTCGGCTCAGACCGCGGGGCAGCGCGCGGCGCCCGCCCATTCCTTGAGGATCTCGACGAGACACACGGCACGCTGTGGTGCCGCGCTGCGGGCGCTTGACGCGTCGCGCGACGCGCGATCGCGAGTGCGCTCTTCGCCCAGGTCCGCCGTCCTTCATCGAACGAATCGACGGTGCAAACAAAGGTTTTCGTTGTCGTTCAGGCAGTCGAGGAGTTTCCGGCCGTTTTTCGATCGTTTCGTTCCGCCAGGTGCGCGCGCTTTCGGCGCACGAAATCGATGTCGGCACCAGAAACGCCGAGCAAAGTCCCCCTCGTGATGACGAGGCTTCCGAGAAGTTGACCGCGGACGCGCTTGTGGTACGGGAGCGAGAACCAGACGCGCACGCGTCGCGGTGGGTACCGAACCGACGCGAGAGTCGACGTGCAAACGCGCGCGATGTCGGGTGGTGACCCGCACCACAGAGTCGCGCACCGCGCGAACCGGCAGTTCAATAGACAAAATCCCGCGTTCGCGAACCGGCCGACGCCCGGCCATTTCGACCACACCAGCAAGTGGCCGGTGCCACAGCGATGGTCCGCCGCGGGCCCGGAAAACGTCATGCCGAAGCTTCCGTACGCCGAGGACGCGAACGGGAAGGACCGCTCCCTTCCGTTGATGCCCAGGCACGACGCGTCGCTCACCCCCGAGGTGCTCCTCGCCGCGTTGAACGACGACGCCGACCGGTTACGGGACCTGCTGTCCCGGGGCGCCGGGACGGAGTGCCGCACGGAAACCGGCGCGACGCCGCTGATTTGCGCCGCCGCGAAAGGCGCGGACGCCGCCGTGGAGGTGCTCCTCGAGTGCGACGCGAACGTCGTCGCGACGGACAAGGTGGGCGCCAGCTGCCTGACGCTGGCGGCGTACCACGGCCGCGTGGAGACCGCGCGCCGGATCTTAGCTTCGAGACGCGTTTCCGAGACGGACGGCGCGCTGGACGCGTTACTCAAGTGGCCCACCGTCGGCGGCGAGACGCCTTTGATGGCGGCTGCGAAGAACGGCCACGCCGCGTTCGTCACCATGCTGCTGGAGACGATGCGCGGGAACACCCACCCGTTGCCGCCGTACGACGACGGCGGGGACCCGAGGCGCGTCACCGCCGTTTCGTTGGCGTGCCGGCGGGGCGCGCTGGACGCCGTCAAGGCGCTCGTCGCCGGCGGCGCGCCCATCGGAGAGCGCAGCGGCCCGAGGCGGATGAGCCCGCTGATGCACGCGGCGTGCCAGGGCCAGAACGAGGTGTGCAAGTTCCTGCTCGACCCCTCGAAACACCTCGCGCAGACCTTTCGGCAGGCCAACGAGGGCGCGCACGAAGCCGCCGACCCGACGGCGAAGGATGCCGACGGGTTGACGGCGCTGCTGCACGCGGCGTGCGCGACGGGGGTCGGCCCGCCGAGCGTCGACCGCGACGAGCCCGCGCGCCGGTGCTTCATCACGCTGGCGCACGCGTGGCCGGGCGGGCCCGAGGCGGCGTACCAGGCGCGCGACAGGAGAGGCAGGGACGCGCTCATGCTCTCCGCGCGATTCGGCAACAAGGCCATCTTCAAGATGCTGCTTGCCGAACGCGGCGCGGCGTGTCTGCGCGAGCTGGACGGGCGCAGGGAGAGCGCGCTGTTCGCCGCGATCAAAGGGGGGTTCGTGGAGCCCGGGGGGATCGCCGAAACCGCGCTGCGCCTCTACCCCGTGCACGAAGACGAGCTGGAGATGCTGGAGGTGAAGAACCTGGACGGGCTGACGCCGCTGCTGTGGTGTGCGGCGCACGGCCGGACGGAGGCGGCGAGGTGGTGCGTGGCGAACGGCGCCGACATCCTCGCCTTCGACGCCAAGGGGCGGCTCCCGCGGCAGGTCGCGGACGCCAGGGGTCACGCCGAAACCGCCGAGGCGCTCTCCGCGCTCGCCAGGGACAAATGGCTGAAGCTGTGACGCGCCTCCGCCGACGATAGACGCTCCTGTTATATCTGATACTAGCTCGTAGCCTCACCGGAAGACGAGAACGACGCGAACGATGAACGATCGATACGCGCTATCCAGACAGATATTAATACACGCGTGGTTGTTTAGTCTACAAGTAGTCTACGAACTCCAGATTTACGCGTCGCGAGAGCCCGTCCGCGCCGCGCGCCTCGCCGGCGTTTTCGCGTCTCGTCCCATCGCGTCGGCGGCGGTTTCGAGCGTCGCGACGACGCCGCGCAGGGACGCGTCCACCGCGCCGCTCGCCGCGCCGCTCTGCAGCACGCGGGTCACCTCGACGACGGCGCGACGCAAGGCATCCACTTGCGCCGCTCGGTGTGCGTCGCTCGGTCCGTCCTCGAGCGATACGTCCGGCAGACGCTCGCCGGCGTCCGCCGGCGCGGCGTCGTTTCTCTTCTTTTCGATCCAGCCGATGCCGATCCCGCCCGGCTCGCGCGCGGGCCCGGGACCCGGGCCCGGGCCCGCGTCCGCGGCGCCTTCTCTGCGCCCGGCGCCTTCCACCATGGACACCGCGGCGCCGCGGCCGCCGCGGACCGCGGACGCGCTCGGCACCGGCTTCTCTTCCTCCCGCAGGCTTCCGGACAGGCTCGACGAAACGCCCGAAACGCCCGAAGAGAAGCTCCCGACGAAACTCTTCGTGGCGCCGGCGGCTTTCGCGAAGAGCTCGCCGGCGCGTTCGCGGCCCGCCGCGCCGGCATCCTTCGCCTTCGCGAAGATGTCCCGCGTGGACGTTTTGTGGTCCTCCGACTCCGCGGACGTCGTCGGGGCGCCGCCGTTGTTGCCGCGCGAGGCCGTGGACGTCGGTCGCCGGGGTCCCGGGGGCCCGAACACGCCCAGCATCTCCGGCGACAGCGACGCGTCGATGCGGGCGCGACCCTCGCGGAGCGTCGGCGACGCCGGCGTTTCGACGCGCGCCGCGGGGTCCGCGACCACGGGCGCGATCTCGCGCGCGCGCTCGATGAGCGCGTCGATATCCTCCACCGGGGGGAACCTCTGCAGGCGGCGGAGGCACTTCCCGAAATCGTTCGCCGCCATGAGCTCGGCGCGCAGGAAAAGAACCATCGCCGCGGCGAACGCCTCGATGACGTCGCGGACGCCGCGCTTGTTGGCGGCGAAAAACGCGCTCCACGCGCGCATCGCGTCGTCCAGGTGGAACTCGCGGCTGAACAGCACTCGGAACCACCGCAGCAAGAAGAGCTGCGGCTCGATCCCGAGGCGCTCCAGGTGCTGTTTCAGCGGGGGGTCCACCGCGCCGAGCGCGGCGAACACGCGGTCGCACGCGCCTTTCACCTCGGACTGATCGAAGCCTCCCTTCCCGGGCGCGTCCTCGAAAAACGCCACGACGCGGATGGGCGTCGTCT
>MDSV01018819.1_pt1 | contig 18030 bp, 29 predicted proteins | sample 810851 | NCBI WGS metagenome assembly MDSV01 (sample SAMN05326640, study PRJNA326480) | marine metagenome | isolation source: seawater | place: Atlantic Ocean: North East | collected 2012 | reverse complement strand
CGCGTGGTATTTAACTACACCATCAGCAATAAGTTTCTTTGTATATCTATCTTTTTTTGTAACGACTCCGGGCATGTCCTCCCATCTAAAAAATGTATTTGTATTCTTTTTAGCGTCACTACCATAAATGTTGTCGTGAGACAAACCAAATAGTTCAGTAGATATTTCTTTTAGGGGAGAGGCAAAAGAATATTTTTTAACGAAAGGCCACATATTATAGGCCGCCCAATCAGCGAACTCTGGGTCGTTCCTGCCAACCTCTAAAAATCCTTGAGTCAATTCTTCTTCGCCATTATGGTTCACAGCGTTTGTTTTAATTATAAGTCTACCGTCTTCCAATATATCAAACCCATCAATTACGCCGTTAGCTCTAAGTTGATAGCCGTGCAAGAAATTTGATGCAGTGGTTTTACCAGCCTGTTTGTGGCCCGCAAAAGCCAATAATCTACTAGTAGACATTTATACAACTCCTTCTAATTGAGAATCTAATTCTTTTTTTATTTGCTCTACATTCATGTCGCCAACATCCTTCTTAGATATTTTTGGTCTTATGTAATTAAATCTTTTTCCACATTTTTTTACTATTTGCTTGTACGCCTTTTCCCCGGCCTCATCCATGTCTGTTAAAATAATAAGATTCAGAGCGCCACTTTTTTCTAAAATTAAAAGTTGATCATCCGTAAGAGAACATCCAAAAACGCCAACAGACTGAGTGTATCCCGCTTCGTGCATTCTCCAAACATCGCCTTGTCCTTCAACCAATATAACAGAGCCGGTTTCTAATATTCTTTTTTTAGCTATGTTTAATCCGTATAATACGTTTTTCTTGAAACCCTTACTGTGTAACCATTTTGGTTTCATCTCATCATTTACAGATCTGCCAACACAACCAACATAATTAAAGCCATCATCATATATGGGAACAACAACCCTATTAGACATTGGACGATTTCTTTCGCCGCACAAACCTACATCAAATTTATCTAACGTTTCTGATAAAAACCCTCTATTAATATAATAACTTGATGGTATTTTTAACTTAGATCGCACCTGATCTCTAGAGATGTCTAAATTTATTTTTGCTGGCTCTTTAAAAAAAACCTCCGTAGGATCTGATTTGTATGTACTATTATCATGCATGTCTTCAATATTTTCACCAATAAAATTTTGACAAAATGAAGCGGTTTCTTGTAAGGATACTTTCCTATTTCTTTTAGATTCCAAAGCACCTCTTACGAATCCAAGTAGGGTGTTGAGATATTCGTCCTCACAGTGATGCGTCCAACACTGCCAATTACCAGCATTGTTTTCATTGTCAGTAAATATGCTACATCCTTCTGGGTTATCGCCGCCGTGTATTGGGCAAGCAAAAGAAAACCTATTGGGATATTCAATATACTCAACGCCAAAATAATCCAGCAATTTGGGTATATTAGAAGATAACCTCTGACCAATATTATATATCTGTGTCTGCGTCAATTTCGTCATCTATTTCAAATCCATCCTCATTTGTTTGATTGTTGGCGTGAATCTCATTTCTTGTTCTTCCTTCTTCAATTTTACCTATGGAGCCAAACATTTTCATACTAATATAGTCGCCGTCGTCTAGGCCAGATCCGTGCCTAGCTACAACCGGCACCAGTTTACGATTGCCATTTTCAATTCTGTCTGTTGATATTTCTTCCTCAGATTTTAGCTTAAATATTGAAAAGCTTGTACAAAGCCATATCAGCCTATCTGAGCCAGAAACCACATCTGTAGACTCTCTTGTGATTCCATCTCGGTTTAGTTGTACAAAACTTAGACATGGGACATCGTGCTTAACACAAAAGTTGTGAAGTTTAGTTATTTGAAACCCAAGAACTTGATACTCTTGCATGGCATTAGTTATGCTCTCTGAACCCATCAGCTTTAGATAATCATATATTATTAAACAATCCTTAGTCTTACCATTTTCATCAAAACCAACATATTGATAGATCCATTTTCTCATTATCGAAAGTATATTCTCGAATGTCTGTCCAGCAATGCTAATATAATGATATGGTATATTTTTTAACTCTTCAACGGCCTTGCTTATTTTTTCTTTATCTATTTCGTTTTCTGAAAACTTACCTGTAGATATCTTGTTGATTTCTAAGCCACTTAGGTTGGCGAGCATTCTATTCAGGTGATCCTCTTTAGACATTTCCGTATCCAGCATTAAAACCGGTATATTTAAATTCTTAGAAACATTTAGCGCCACAGCGTCACCGAACATTGATTTACCAACCTTTGGTCTAGCTGCCACTAAATCAACACATTTTCTTCTAAGGCCGCCGCCGATAGACATGTCAAAACGATCAAAGCCAGAAGGTATTCCGGCAAAATCAGAAGGGTTTTCACACAAATATGTAACATATTCATCTATGCCGTCACCAATAGTTTCTGTTTTATTTTTAGACGACTGATATATGTCTGATGTTGCGTCTAGTATTGGCTCCTCTATCTTGGAGACAATATCCATTAGGTCTTCCTCGCCTGTCGTGCTTTCAATATCTTTTGAGCATGTTTTTAAGGTCTGCCTTAAGTCTCTGGCTAGTTTTAATTTGGTTATTTTTGCAGCGTGTACAGGCACGTTTTCTTGATGTATCGGAAAATTAAAAAGAGATCTTATAAAACCAATTTCATCTTTGTTGTTTATGTTTTCTGACACACCAAGGTCGCTGGCAGACGACAATATAGAAGTCAAATCGACTTTGCTATTTTTATCTATTATAGTCTTAATGCATCTAAAAAGCATTTGGTTTGTATCATCATTAAAATGATCAGTATCAACAAAATCTATTTCCAAATAGGCATCCAGACCGTATTGACACAAACCAGCCAATACCGCTCTTTCTGAAGCTAAATTTTCTAGTTTTAAATCTTTTTTCATTTTGGTATACACTTATCGCAAACAAAAAAGTCTCTTTTGTGCGCCGGATGAACTTTAAATGTTTCTGAGCATTTTCCGCAGACCTGTTGTACCATCTTAAAAGCTGGCCTTCTTCTTTCTGTCAGGTCTACAGATGGGGTCTCAATATCCTTAGCCTCTGTCCCGTCATCAGTAAAAGAGTTTACTCTATTTTTAACCTCATTAACGGGTACACCCCCTCTATTTGAAGCCTTGTTATTTTCGTCTCTCATCTTAAATATACAATCCCCATCTGTCTCAGTCTTGTTTTCGCTAAAAATATCTTTTGTTGTATTTGGTGTTCCGTGTTCGTCAAGGGGGTCATTTTTTACCGATTGGGGTTCTGGGCTTTTAATATCTTCTGAATTACGCTGATCATAAACAGTGGATAAAGCCTGATTAGCCATGTCTATCAATTCTTCGTCTTGTAGCTCTATAGCTTTCTTAAGTAGCTTTTTAGCATTTTCTAAACTCATGTCTACTTCCTTTTTGATAAATTTGTTAAAACTTCTGATAATTTTTTAATTGTTTGTATTTTATTCTCTAGAATCCTAACTCTAGCTGAAGCTGTATTTTTCACTTTTATTATCTCACACGCCAAAGGATTTTCTTTTACAGCCCTAAAATATTTTTCTTGCCACTTTGTATACTTGTCTCCATACTGATCTAACTTATCAGATATGATATACATTATACTATCTTCAGCCCATTCTAAAGCTGTTTCTTGTTTTGCCAATATGCTGTCTAGATATTCAGCATAACAATATAATTCATAAGACATCTCAAGGCATTTTTGTGGACTTAGGCTTCTAATCTCTGAAGTATCCATGTTTATGGCTTCTTCAACTTCTGGCCTTATTTCAAATTTAGCTACACCCTCAGTTTCTATCCAACTGTCTATGTTTGATAAAAATAAATTATATCTTTCTTCGCCATTCATCTATGTCCTCATTATAATTGAATTCTATTAACTTTATTGAATTTATATCGCACCATTCTTTTTTATCTCTATCTCTAGCTTGAGCTTTATAAAAAGATAGTTTGTTGCTAAAAAAAAATTTGTTAAATTTATGATGTTGTTCCCCGTGAACTTCTACCATTATATTCCTATTTGGTATAAAGAAGTCTGCACGTAGAACACTCTTTCTATGCATATTTTTGCTTCCGGGTAATGAAACCTCCTCTAAAATTCTATCGTGTGTAAATATTTCGTCAAGTAGTATTTTTGCCTTATTGTGCAGAGAGGATTTTCTGGTAGATTCCGATTGATTAGCAGACGGATTCCAGTTGTATGACCTACCATCTAGACCCATAATATTCATAGCATAGCCTTGATCTGTGTCTCTAAAAACTCTACAATTTCTGGCTTTGATAACAAAAAGTTATAAAGGTTATCTTGCCCCTGAAATTTAAAAGACTTCAATACAGCCTCATCATCGTCCACATTTAGCTCTGGCTTGACCTTTTTTGCTAATTCCTTATTGTCTAACATAAAAGAACAAGTCAACCAAGCTCCAGCTTTGTCTATCATCCCTAGCTCATGGCCCAGTATAAGTATTTCTTGGGTCTTGTCAATACCTTTACCATATTTTATCCAACTTTGAACCTGACCCCCCGGCGGCCCCATAGATGAACAAAGTATTTTCCAATTTATAACTTGTCCAATTCTATCGCCAGATGTGTTTGTCCAAGGTGTAACAGCGGAAACCTTTTCTCCACCACCTTTAATTTCCATTCTTGTGTCGGCCTGATATTGGATCTTTGTACCACCATCAGCCATCTTTGAAGCACCAAAGCCTCCGGTATTAGCTATAAAGTGCGTAATGGCTATGATTAGCCCATGCTGTCTGGGTAAAAGCTGTCCCATTTTTTTTGTGAAAATAGAAAGTACTTTTGGTAGGCCCGCTCTACCCGGAGTCATGTCGCCGTCTAGCTCTTTTGCTGGCATTAAAGAAGATATAGAATCTATAATCAAAACAGCACCATGATAATCTGGATGGCTCATCATTTTATGTGCAACGTCTAGAAAATCTTCGGCGGGCAACGGTTTATCTTCTGGGTGTACTATTTTCATTTTCGAGGGGTCTAATTCCGCAACCTCAAAATTCATGTCTTTTAGTCTACCCTCAACGTCAAGATATATAATTGGCCTACCTTCTTTTTGGCAATTTGCAGCAATCTGCATGGCGGTTGTGGTTTTTCCGCTTTTAGGATCTCCCGTCAAGGTTAACCAACTACCCTCCCTTATGCCGCCACCTAGAGCTATATCAACGGCTGGACTGACGCTGATAACTTTGTAGTTTTTCTTCTCTTCTAAAACATCAGAGCCGCTAGATATTATCTGCCCATACTCTTTGATTATTTTACTTAAGTATTCTGTTTCTTTATTTTTTATTTTTACCATTGTCGGCTTTCCTAATCTTATTCAAAATTGTATTTGTATTCATACTAGGTCGAGATTTATATTCAAGTTTTTTTTGCGAGATAACTTTTCTAGGCTTGCTCCTTTGTTTGCCTACTATCTTTTCACTATCTTTGAGTCCACTCTGCACATATTTTGACACGATTACAAATTTTTTTGAAGAATGCAAAAAACCTAAAGAATATGTTTTTTTACCTTTAGGGCTTTTTAGATAGTGTAGAACAACACCTACGTCATATTGTTTAATGATTTTATTCGCTAGTCTAATTTGAGTTTGATATTCTTGCTTGTGCGAACTGCTCCAAAATTTAAAACCAAGACTACCCTTATTTTCTTTTTCGCTTCTACGAGTACATACTATCTCCGCAATATACTGCGCAGCCGTACAAACATTACCCGTTGATAAGCTTTTGAACTTCTGGATGTTTTCTTTTCTCTGAGTCATTCTTAAAAATCATATCCTTTAAATTCTCTACTGTCAATACCCTTGTTGCTATTTTTTTTTCAAAATTATTAAAGGGCCATGTGTACTTACTAACATCTATACAGGAGCAATCGTCTCTTAGTAAGCCAACAGTTAGGGTTTGAAATGACTGCGAGTGACTGCCATCCATAGCTTGATCTTTAGCTATGCCCCTCATGACAAATATGCCATCTAAACCATTTTCATCCTCAAAGAAAATTTTGTGTTCAGCCCCAAACATATGTAATTCAACCTTGGCTGGATAGATTTTATTTTTTTCACAGTGCTGCCTTAGTCTTTTCCAAGGATTATTAAATCCGGGCCTGTCATAATCACCATAAACAATAGTGCCATCAGTTAGCGTTATTTGCCAACTGATCATCAAATCAGTATAACAAGCTTTTTCAAAATAGCTATCTATAGTGGTGCATATCATATTTTATTCCTCACGAATTTTATGTATAACATCCCTATACTTATTAGCTTTTAGCGAGCTGGTATCCGCCTTGCTGGAGTCGGCAGACATGGATGCGGCCTCGGTCATAACAACGACACCCCTATCTTCTTTCCTCGCAAACAGATCGATATCTGAGTTCTCATCTGTTTTCTTGGTTGTTGTGGTTTTTTTGTCTAGGGTGGCGACATATTTTTCAATACTGCCCTCTGATCTTTTTAATTTTTTAGACAGGTCTACTGTAGACATGTCCGAATTGTTATCTATAAAAACTTTATCCTCTTTGGATAGTGGACCCTTTTTCATTATCTTCCCTCCATTACCATTCTTCTTGCCATAGTGAAATATAAAACGTTTTTACTTTCTAAAAATTTACAGTAATTACTAAAAGCTTTATCGCTAACCTTTCTAAATATAGAGTTAGAATTGTTTCTTGAATTAAAATCTACATGATGTGGATCAACTATTTCTCCCCTGTTATATTTTATATAGTGATTCTTTTTACCATCGCACTCTGTTACCTTAGCAAAAGCCAAATCTTCATTTGTTGTTTCGTTTGAGTTTTTATCTATAAAAATTTTAGATACAACCTGCGGATCAGGTAAGTTTAAATTGCTTATATCTTCATTTTCCCATCTAGCCATTTAATCTCTCCATTTTTTCTTTAACTAATTTTATACATTCAGCCTCAGAGGTGGCTGAAAAACAAATTTGAGCCTTATTGCTTATACCGTACTTATCCAATATATTATTACCTATAGTTTGCGTGTCAAGACTTGCATCGCTATTTATTTTCCTAATATCTATTTTTAGTGTTATCACAGCATGATGTGGGCATAGCCTCCTGTCAACACTGTCTGCGGCATTAAGTTCAGTTTTAAACATTAGCCCCCCTCTTTGATCCACTTAATTTTTTGTTGTGGTGTCATAGAGTTGATTTTTCTGTTTTGCTGCCTTCTCTTTGTTTGCTCTGAGTTTTTGTCGGTGCCGATGTTATTTTTTGCGTTTTTATCTTGTAGTTCGTATTTCCCCATCTTTTGTGTATTTCTTTCGGCTAGGTGTCTTATTGTATTAGGCTCACCCCTTACAGATATTGTTGGCGCATTTATAAAGACTTTTATTAAAGTGTTTTTGCCACAGTGTGGGCATTTATGCTCAGAAGGATCGTCAAACCCCTGTTTTATTTCTGTGTAATAAGCGCAAGCTTCGCATTCAAAATCATAAGTTGGCATACATCGCTCCCATAAAATAGGTTTGTAATATTATACGAGAGCAATGCAGGAAAAACACAAAAATTTTACAGTCTCTCAATTATTTTTGATATAATTTTATTTCTAACAATGTCTTCGGACGTTAGGCTACAAATAGAAATACCCTCTACGCCTTGCAGTCTATCTATACACTCATCAAGGCCACCATCGACCTGATGATTTAAATCTGTTTGTGTAATGTCGCCATTTATAACTGCCTTAGAATGCATCCCTATTCGTGTTAAAAACATTTTAATCTGTTCATATGTAGCGTTTTGCGCTTCGTCCAATATCATAAATGTATCATGAAAATTTCTGCCCCTCATGTATTCTAATGGGCATAATTCTATTAAGTCTTGAGCTTTATACATATTAAACGTCTCTTTACCAAGATACAACTTCATTTCTTCTATTGTAGGAATGAGATATGGCAATATCTTATCGGTCAAAGTACCCGGAAGAAAACCAAGTCCTCTGCCCGACTCAACCACAGGTCTTGTAATTATTATCTTGTTTATGCGATCTTGCAACAAATATTCACAAGCTAGCCCAACGGCTACTGCTGTTTTCCCAGATCCAGCTGGCCCACTACAAAAAGTAATGTCAGAGTCAGCCATAGCCCGTATATAGAATGCTTGATTTCTTGTTTTAGGTTTTAGTTCCTTTCTGAGCGGTGGTCGTTTATTTTTGTTAAGGTTGCTATCTTTATTTTTTTTTCTAGACATATTAGTATGGCCCATCGTAGGTTATGTTTTGTACGGTATCACTATTTGCAATAACCGCATCACTATGGTCATTTCTATATGACAAAGTTAATTCAACATTCCCTCCCGATGCGTCCCCACCAGATACAGATATATTGTCTAAATAATTCTTTGATCCGAGATCCCAAATATTAAATCTAGCCGTAGGACTAGCACCAGTATAATATGTAGAATCTGTTACTATTTTTATTTGTTTATCATTTGTAAATTTTTCATCATTCACATCAATTGTTTCATATGGATATAAAGCCCTAGAGATACCTGTAAACGAACAAGTAACGCTTATTGGTAGATTTACAAACCTCCACAGATTTTGCTTGTCTTCATCACCAGACGCTGTACCTCTCCAAATACCAACATCCATTAGTTCTGTATAGTCTATAGCTATATCAATATCTATTGATTGTAGTCCAGCGTGTACGTCGCTGTCAGAAACACCTTGAAACGCGCCAGCAGCCTCGGTTGGTAAAACGGTATTATTAAAATCTATATCGTTTCTTTTAATTACTTGGCCTGACTGAGCAGAACCGACCTCCCAAGTATCGTCAGGCTCATCCATAGTTCCAGACATATTATATACTGCGGTCCTGCTTAATAAAGTTATAGATTCTGTTGCTGGCCCGTCAACCGAAAAACTGTAAGATAAATTAGTAATAACACAGTTCTTATATACAACATTTTTCAATGTCTTTGAGTTATCTAATCTACCCTCTTCATCCGGCCCGTATATTATAACTATATCGTAACTTTTTAAGCATTTACTATTAGGGTTTAGTTCGCCCTGAGTACCTAAATTATTTTCGTTAAATATATGATTAGTAGAATATGTAGCCCCGTAAGACTTAGTTCTGTAAAAAGTATTTCCCTGATCTGAAGTATGCATAACACTAGAATCCTGAAAATCATTTTTACTTATAGCTCTTTCTATGGTTATTTCAAAATCTTTTCTAGCAGAGTCGAACTTATATTTTCTTTGAAACCTACCCATATCCGGCAAGGAATTAGACGGTATAGAAGAACTTATACCAACAGACTGTACACCGGTTAGCTGTTTAGCGCTAGCTATTGTTGTTATTTGTGTATGATCATTTTTCTCTAGGAAGAAAACGCCTTGACAGGCATAAAAGACTCTTTTTTGTGCCATATTAAGCTCCGGTACTACCAAAACCGCCATCGCCGCGAGAGGATTCGTCTAGCGTTTCTGATTCTTGTAATTGAAAAGATTCTATTTTTTGAAAAAGTATTTGTGCTATTCTATCTCCGGCCTTAATCCGCATGGTATGAATGCCATGATTCTGTAAAACCGCACAGATTTCACCCCTATATCCGCTGTCAATTACGCCAGCAAGTACATCTATTCCATTTTTAACAGCCAAGCCTGATCTGGGCCACACAAGACCTACATGGTTAGCGGGGATAGCCATAGCAATACCCGTTTTAATCATTTTTCGGTGATGAGGCTCTATCATAGCGTCTTCGGCGGCATACAAATCATATCCAGCATCTAGCGGATCGGCTTTCGTTGGCATAATAGCTTCTGGATTAAGTTTTTTAATCTTAATACTGCTCATGCTGTACATGACATCATTTGTGGTTACAGTAACGCCGTGTGGGGTTTCTAGCAATTGTCTATATTGTTCCACTTCTGAATTATTCATAGTTATACTCCTTATACAATTTCGCAAGAACCGCCAGAACAGGCCCATTCTTGATCAACTTTAGTGTTATTAGTTTCTTCTACAACAGATGTAAAATCTACATCCTTATATTCCCTATTTAAATCAACCCACTCTTTCCAATTATATACATCTTTCATGCAATATGTCAATCTTCGCAAGTCTCCATCAAAATATTTATCAGAAAACTTGGTACACCTATCTAAGAAAACCTTTTTACCATTACCTTTGATTTTTTCCCCAATACCTAACAAAGAATCACAGGCCGCCCAAAGGTTGTCCTCCCATAAATCAAGAGCAACCTCAATTAATCCACTGACAAACAAAGAAGCATCACCATAATAAGCCACTTGCTCGCTAGGTAGATGTATTGTGGTAAATGGGGCTTGGGGATAGTCTTTGTCTCCAGTGATTGGCAGCAGGGAGATGCCGCAAAAATATTTACGGTTTTTGTAAATAAAGTCTGTAACCTCATCCCATTCGTCAGTTTTCACGTTTATAGTATTAGATACATTATGTACCAGCCAAGGCTGAGTGCATAAGTTTTTATTAGTTCCAGCTAATACCCAATTTTTTTGTGTGTCTTTTACATGAGCCAACAATTGAAGTGCGTCTACTTTATTTTTTGTTTTTGACCCATCTGGAACCTCAATACAAAACGAAACGACATCATCAGCATCGTTATTAGACCAGACACTTTCTTCGCAGGCTCTAGGGTTCACCTCTTTAAAATATTGATATATAGGCTCCATTTTATTTGCTTGAACCTTGCGTATATATCTCTTGGCGTGATGTGGATGTATTCCACTTGATGTGCCAAGTATACAACTAGAAGTACCTTCTGGTTTTACGCAAGTTGTCCTAGCGGCCTGATTAATACCAATCAGCTCGGCTATTTCAGCATTTGTTTCTTTTACGACTTTAGCTCCATATTTTTGTATTTCTGCATTAAGACATATTTCATGCTGCTCCATTATGCCCGTCATAGAAACGCCAAGCAAAGCCTCTCTTGAAATAATGTTTTCAGATGTTTTGCCAAGATATGGGAAGTTGAAAAAGCCAGCTTGTAAAGTACCAATTATAGCAGCAGCACGGCAAGAATCATAGAAATCATCTTCTGATTTAACCTTTGCGCAATTTATTGTACTTAGATTGCAAGCCTGCCATCCAGTTTTATTAGTGGTCTCATCTACGGGCCACATGCCAATCTCGACACAGGGGTTTACAATCAACTCTGTAGAATCAGACCAGACGAATCCCGGTTCGCCAAAGTCTTTAACCGACTGCATTAATTCTTTGAATTGTTCTTTTGTGGTTTCATTTCTAAGAAGCAGGGCTGAATTATTTGACCTACCCCTTTGTGGATTTTCTATAAACCAATTGCCAGTTTTAGCTTTTGCCATCTCTTCATCATCTGGGCTAAATACACAAATAGTTGCACTCCTGCGAACACCACCGCTGATAACAGCATCGGCACTAAACATAACAATATCATATGCATCAATAGGTTTAATTTTACTTACACCAGATTTAATTACCTTATCTAACACCTTTTTTATGTTCGTAAGGGCTTTCTTTAAAGGTTCTGGGCCGGGAGCCTTCCCTCCGCTAGACTTTAAAAATGAGCCAGCTGGACGTATTTCAGAATAATCAAAGATAATATTCTTGCCGTTATATTCTGGGAAAAGTCTACTTTGTTTAAAATAACTAGACACTAGTACACCAACAGCGTCAGACCACCCTTCAATGGTGTCTGGTATTACGAATTTCTTTTGACCACTTTTTTCTTTTAATAAAGTTGGAAGTTTAGATATGTGATGCTTTTGCACAGAGAAACCAGTACCACAACCACAAAGCAAAAGATACATGCACTCTTGAAAAAATTTAAGTCTATCGGTAAAAGATGCAATGCAATTATATATGCGGGCATTATGTTTAAATATTGGTTTTCCACCAAACTGTAACGCTCTTTGACTACCCAAGACACGCTTCTTACGCATCATGTCATAAGCCCATTTAATTTCTTCTTTTATCGCGGCATATTCTTCTGTGTCTTCTGGAACATACTTGTCGAGCATCATTCGCTCAACCCTGTCTGCCGCCTCGTTCCAAGTTTCTCTTCTTTTATCTTCTTCTGACCACCTAGCATATTTAGACACAAACGTATAATTCATTAAAGACTTTAGCGACATCTGGATTCCTATTTCTTATTTCTTATTTTTCTACTATTAATGTGATGTTTTTAACTTTAACAGTTACGTAAAGCTTATCATCTATTTCCTGCACTTCTATATTATCAATGATTGTCTTGGCTTTGTCAATCATATTTTTAGATATTCCAAGTTTTTTCATAACCGAATTTATCAATGAGTCTACTATAGGCATAGTTTTATCCGTTGTTCAATTTTTCTAAAATGGAAGCGAACATTTGATTTAATTGAGATCCTTTTTCGTTTATAGCTATCTTATTAGCCACTACAACTTCTTCTATGACATCTATTTTTTTTTCTAGTTTTTCTTCCATACCAGAAAATCTTTTTTCCAAAGAAATCATTCTAGTGTTTAGTGACTGATTAACTTTTTCCTCAAGAATTATTATTTGTTTACCGTGGTTGACTATAGAAAGCATAACCCATGCCATAAATGGAATAAATATAATGCCTATAACTTCTACCACATGATGTATCAGCGCCCAGAATTCTAACATTTTAAACCCTTATTAAAAAGAGGGGAAGGCTAGCCTTCCCCCGGTATAAATAGATTAAATATTAAACACCCGTAATTGCTTTGTAATCGAAGAAGTCGCCGCCACTAGCAACAGATGTAGTGACAAAATCGACCTTCATTACCAATTCACCCGGAATAGCTCTTGTTGGGTTTGCAGCAGAGTCTGTGTGCTTATTGGTATTGTTGCCAGCAACTGGATCAAACATATTACCATTAAGCGAACTCGGTGCAGCAGCAGCTGTACCTGCGGCATTTAAGAATAGTCTACGACTAGACAACTTATTACCATTATTAAGAAAGCCAACTCTAGAGAAACGATTAGCTCTAATGAGGCTGGTAGTACCAGCACCGTAATCGTGTTCAAACTGAGCGATGGACTGACCTCTAGCCTTGCCAGTAATAAGAACCTTAGTACTAGCTACGCCAGAAAGAGTTGCGCTACTAGAAGCGATAACATAGTTACCAGCAGCGCTGTATGCGAAAACACCAGCAGATAAAGGTTTGTGATTACCAGCAAGCCCATTGTTTCTGACTAGTGGTAATGGAATACGACCAAAATCGGTTGAGTTATCCTTAAGGGCCAAAGCCTTGGTGATAACACCAGCCGTTGTTGTCGTATTACCCAAAACCGTACCACCCTCGGTGGTAGCCGTGAAAGCACCATTAGCGGTGTTTCTAAGATGATTATTAGCACTAGGAACTGCCATTATATTCTCCCTGTTGTTAAATTAATACTTTTAGAAAATTAATATTTAGTTCCTATTATCCAATAACAATATCCATTTCCAAAAATCTATACACAAAATTTAGTTTATTTTCTGCATAATTCAAAAGCTTTTTTAAGTTTTCTTCTTGCGGTTTCACGGCTGTAACCGTTGGCCTCGCCTATTTCTTTGAAAGTTAGACGATCAAAATACTTTTGTCTAAGGATTTTTTCAGACTCTTCTGGTAATGAATCCAAAATAAGTTGAACTTGTCTAGAAGCCTTGGCTTCCGCAGCAATATCCTTTATACCCAATATAATTTGAGCGTCTCTGCCCAACCTTCGTTCCCTTTTCCTACTGCAACCATCTTTCTTTTTGTGGTGTATAGGAATCTCACCATTTCTAAAATTGATCTCTCTTTGTCTAGAAATCTGCGTTGATTTCAGATGATTTTTTAGACAGTATAGATACTGTTGATAAAAATAAGAGGTAAACTTAGCACCTCTAGTTTCATCGTACTTATCAATACACTTCTTTAGTGTTATATGAAAAGAGGAACTGATAGTATGCGAATCTAAATAATTAGAAAATCTATTAGAAATAGATAGCATGATGTTCCATATGTCTCTGTTATTCAAATATTGTTCAAGTTTTTTATCCATTAGAACTCCTTAAGATTATTCCACCTATCTTACTTTTAAGATGGGTTAGCTCAACTAGACCGTCTAGATAAGCCTTATCCATTTTCTCCGATGAGATGTACTCAACATCACCATGCGGTGATACCAGTATACTCCAATATTCGGTCGTTTGCAACTGTTCCTTTACTAAATTTACAGTTTTATTTATTTCCTCGTTAAATACCTCTTCTTCAGTGTATGTACATAGTGACGACTCTATTTCGTGCCTAACTTCCTTTATGTCAAACATCTTAGCCACGCCAATAAAAAAAGAATACCTACCCATAATTTTTAAAACTTCTACGCCAGATACTTCTTCTATTATTTCTACTATTTCATTCGTTATGTCAAAATTAGTGTGGCAAATCCAACAATCCCACCTGTCGGATGGTTTTAGTAAAGAGTCTTCCGCATACTCCCCTATTGGCGTAGTTCTTGTTTTTGGGGGCAGGAATAAACTTTCTGATGGCAGCAATAATTCCATACTTTCAGTCTCAGAGCTTTCTTCCTCCTCCAAAACGGGTTCGGTTTCTTCTTCTACTATATCAAATTTAGAATTCCAACTTTCCCAAGCTAAACTTTTGACTCTTTTCATTATAGCCCTCCACTTGCCAGAGTTATAACTTATTTATATCTCTTGGAGAGACCGCAATATTTTCTTTTTTCGCGGCCTGCTCTTTTCTTTTTCTGATAATGCTAGTTATTTTATTGAAACTTTCTAGCCTATCTTCAATTACACATTGCTCATGGAGTTTTTCAATTATTTTATCTACTAGATCGAGGTATTTTAGCTGAAATAGCATTTCGCCAACGTGATATACGCTTTTATCGTCATCAAGCCAATCGCAAGCAAAGGATAAATCACCAGTGTCTGGGTTGATATATAGCGATATAATGGCTGGAATCTCATCGTTGTCAAAATGATCTAAAGAGTCTTTGTATTGTTCTTCCATAAAATTCTTCTATATGTATTTCATCTTTTTTATTAATTGAAACAAATTTACCGCTTTTTTCAACCCCAATCATAGCGGGGATTTTGCAAGAATACAAAACCTCGCAGTCTTCAATTGATATCCTTCTGAAGTCTGACAAGCCTATATTGGCCCAATCAAAATGCACATGGAGATATTTTTCAAATAACTCTCTAACGGTATCATTTTCAGACTTTGTAGAAATAAGAGAGGATGGAAAGCGATGTTCCTCTGTTAAAAAAAATTTGAAGTATTCGTCGCTTTTCCATCCGGCTTTTAAGTCTTGTTGTGCAACAATTAATGTGGCTCTAACTTTCATTTTCTTTTTCTTGCTTGCCAGTTCCGTCTACCTGTTGAGATATCATAGCTAGAGTTTCAATCGCTCTACTAACTTCATTATATTTTAATATAAATTTAGATAGTTTTTCTATAGCGTCTTCGTCTGTAGGCTTTTGCACTTGTCTATTTATCTCAAATGTATATTTTTCAAGCAGTGATTTAAAGTGGCTGTTTGTAGCAGACAATATATTCATATTTACCTCAATTGTTTAATGTCCAAGCGATAGCGTAAAACGTTTTTTTTAAAGAATCTTTTTCCAAATCTGTTAGCTGATGTATATCATCACCCGTTGTTTCCATAATAGCATCAACTAAAAATTTATCAAGATCCTCGTATTTATTTTTTATCGAATCGCCAAAAAAATTCTTAGCAGATAGTACATATAAATCATTAAGCTCTTGCTGTGAAATTTCATATTTAGGCATCCTATCCCCAAAAGCTTTGTTAAATATACATATATTTATTTTATCCTGCTGTTCTGTTACCATGTCTGATATTTGAGAAACCTTTTGTAACTCAACATCAGAAGGTTTGGGAATATCTAAATTGACTAGGGCATCAACCCCCGGATTTTGGGGGCTGACATTTACCGTAGACAAAATTATTAATATACCTCCAAGAAAGAGTAAAAATTTATTTCTCATTACCTTTTGGTACTCCTATTATTGCTAACATTTACAAGCATGGGAAAAACTTTTTGCAATAATTCATAAGCCTCGTTTAAGTTGGCTTGTTTGCATTCATTACTCAAATCTTCCCATTTATACACTATCTCTGTAAGAGTGGTTTGTTCTTCCTCTTCTTTTGGTTTTGGCTTTTCATCACCTTTGCCAAAAGAAAAATAGTCTTTAGCTGAATAAACCACCATAGCAAAACCCAATCCCAAAAGCAACAATTGTGTTGGGCTTAGGTTAGAAAGATAATTCCACATTACTTAGTCTCTCTAATTGTATCGCCAATCACCCAAGCTACAACAATGCCAGCAACGGACATAAGTTGGTCATGATCCAGATGAATGCCGAAAAGTTCAGAAGATACAACGGTAACAAGGCCAATACCAGCAACCCAAAATCTTCTTGATGTAAACAGTGACTTTAATTTTAAACTATTCATTTTCATTACCTTCTTTCATTTTTTGAAGTATTAATTCTATCGGGTGAAAGGGGCATTTAGTAACGTGACCATCCCCTTGAACTATTTCTCCAGTACCCTTGCAAATACATTTTTCGGGGTCTGGATGCGGTCCTGACGGTCCATCGTCTGGTTTTGGGCTTGGTGAACCCAGTATTTCTTTTTCAGCCTTATTTATGGCTATATTTACCTTTTCAACTATATTATCGCGCTCTAAATCGCTAATAGCATAATTTTTCAAAGATATTTGACTGCAAGACACAGACGATAAAATCGCCAATATCACTAAAGCTTTTATGGTTGCTTTTATATTCATTAAAATACCTCATCTAAAGTCCAATTGACTTTTCTTGGCGGGAAACCATCTACATCGCTAAATACCCAAGCGCCACCACCAGAGAGCATACCCCTAGCGTCTTTTTCTCTAATCCAAAAACTACCATCTGGCTGATCAAAGCGTTTAGGCCCACCGTTCCAGACACCCCAACTATTTTGAACCAAGAATAACGTTTCTTTATGAACCTCGTGCGTATCGTCCATAGCACACCAGCACATCGCGTGCGCCCACCCCCCAGATTTACTAGATATGCCATGTTTATTTCTACGTGAGGAAAATCCATAACCAGAGCATACACTTATAGCATACCCGTTGGCGATGGCATCCCTAGCTTCTTCTACGGTTCTAATGTTTGAAATTGTTGTTACTTGGTGTTTTTTACCTTCGTTTTTAACGTCACTGGGAACTCCAACCCTACCCCACCTAGTGCCAATAGAACTGTTATATTTAGAAAGATCCACAAAGCCATAATCTTTTCTGACCAATATGCCACCGTTTTGATGCACAAAACGCGCAGCGACAGAACAAGACATACCTTGACCCCCATGACCGCGAGAACCATAAATAGCTTCTGTTGCGCCTCTAGCAATAAAAGATTCACTCTCTCCACCAATTATTTCATGGCATCGCGTTATGTCTACCGCGTTTCTAGTGGAATGAGACACACAATCGCCCGTTGTTTGTTTTTCATGTGGGCCAAAAGTAGGGTCAAACTTTTCTGCTGACTTATATAAAAGTGCCACCTTACCCTTTCCAGACTCGGACAGGCTCGCAGCAGCGGCCCCAAAAACTGGATGCGGAAGTTCTCCCAATAACTTATCTGTATCTTCCATGTCGCATATACTGCCAACAAAACCATGTCTATAGGTTTTAAGTATATCTGAAGGCTTGTTAAAGTCCGGTTGCATTTACGATCTCCTGTGCGGATTTTTGCCAAGAAAATTTCTTCGCAGTCTCAATACCTTGTACATTTAATTTTAGCTGGCCTTGCTGTTTTTCTGCGTGTACTTTTTTCATATGGTTTATTAATTGTTCTTTTTGTTTTTGAGATATTTCTGCCCAAGTGCCATGCTTTCCATCAAAAAACACACCATCTATTGCTGTTTCCGTGTTGTCTACATTTATTAGTCTACAATTATTATCATCGCAAAACTCAGTATGTGCAGAATAATTTGT
>MDSV01116439.1_pt1 | contig 18035 bp, 16 predicted proteins | sample 810851 | NCBI WGS metagenome assembly MDSV01 (sample SAMN05326640, study PRJNA326480) | marine metagenome | isolation source: seawater | place: Atlantic Ocean: North East | collected 2012 | reverse complement strand
CATCACCTTTCGGAATGAGAAAACATCCTATACTTGGATATAATAAAAAACATCTTGGAACAGACTTTGCTGCTCCAATGGGAACGCCAATCATGGCTTCTGGGAGTGGAACTATTACTAGAGCAAAATGGTGTGGCGGTGGTGGAAATTGCATAAAAATAAAACATAATTCAACTTATGAAACTGTGTACGCACATATGAAAAGTTTTGCTAAAGGAATGAAGGTTGGAAAAAAAGTTAAGCAAGGACAAATCATTGGATATGTAGGTTCAACAGGAATGTCAACTGGTCCCCACCTTCACTATGAGGTAATCGTAAATGGTAAAAAGGTAAACTCACAAAAATTAAAGCTTCCTTCTGGAAAAATTTTAAAAGATAATGAAAGAGTAAAATTTGAAATTCATAGAATTAAAACTGATGTCCTAATTGCAGAATTATTAGAAATAAAATAAAAATATTTATATTTTATCGTTTTTAATATTTTGACTTGAAGCTTGTTCCTCACCAGTAGACGATTTTTCAGTATTATCCGTTTTAACCTGGTTTTTATTTTTTTCTTCAACAATTCTCATAAAATGATCTGCATGTTGAAGATAATTTTCTGCCAAGGTTTTGTCACCTGAAGATACAGCTTCTTTTGCTAAAGCATTATATTTTTCAAGCAATTTATCTGCGCTTTGACTTTGTCTGAAATTATTTCTTTTGGAACCATTCGAGAAAGAGTCTTGTCTTATCCGTCTCTGCATGTGCCCATTTCCATGCGATTGGTGCCCTCTACCATTTCGATGTCCTCTGTATCTTTTTATCTTACGTTGAAACATATATTTTGTTGAGATATCTTATTTTAATAAGATTTTACCTAACGTTATCCATTATTAAATCATTTTGTCAAAATAATTATATTTTTATTTTAAAAAAACTTGATCTAGTGCTTATTATGCAACGCACATTGCCTTTATAATCATATTCCTTGTTTATTTCTCTATACCCAACGTTTTTCAAAATATTTGAAACTTTTCTATATTGATTATATCCAATTTCTAAAGCAAGCAGACCATCAGTTTTCAAAAGATAAGTAGACTTATAAATAACTTTTTTTATCAGGTCAAGACCATCTACACCACCATCTAAGGCATCTAAGGGTTCGTATCTTAATATATCTTTACTTAATTTTCTAATATCACTAGATCTAATATATGGTGGATTAGATACTATTAAGTCATATTTTCCAAAGTTAAATTTGTTTAAATTAAAGTTTTTAAACTTACTTCTATTTGCCAAATTAAGATTTCTCGAATTTTTTTTAGCTACTTCAATCGCTTTTGAAGAAACATCAATTCCAATTCCCCTTGCTAATTTTAAATTTTTCAACAATGAGAGCAATATACAACCAGTACCTGTTCCTATGTCTAAAATATTAATTCTTTTATGCTTAAAAAAAGTAATTAATTTATAAATTAAAAGTTCTGTTTCTGGCCTGGGTACGAGCGTCTTATTATTAACAATAAAATCTTCACTCCAAAATTCTTTTTTTCCTGTAATATATGCGACCGGTTCCCTTTTAACTCTTCTTTTAATTGCGCTATCAAATTTTTTTATTGTTTTATCTGAAATAGTCTCTTTATGATTAATAATTACATATTCTTTACTTATTTTCATAATGTCTGAAAGAATTATTTGTGCATCTAATTCATGTGAAGTTATATTATTGTCTTTAAGAATTTTTGATGCACGTTTTATAGCTTTTTCTAATATCATTTTATTATTTTAAATTAGCTAGTTTTATCTCTTGGTCTTGCAATCTCAAACTTTGACTCATCTCTTCAAAAGCATCTCCGCTTAAAAACTCTTCTAACTTATGTAGTGTCATATTTATTCTATGGTCAGTTACTCTACCTTGTGGAAAGTTGTAAGTTCTTATCCTTTCAGATCTATCACCTGATCCTATCTGGCTTTTTCTTTCTTTTGACCTTTCTTTATCTTTTTTTGCCCTTTCGGCATCATAAACACGTGATCTTAAAATTTTCATCGCTTTTGCTCTATTCTTGTGTTGTGATTTTTCATCTTGTTGACTTACAACTGTCCCTGTTGGCAAATGAGTAATTCTTACTGCACTGTCAGTTGTATTTACAGATTGACCACCAGGCCCACCAGATCTAAAAACATCAATCCTTAAATCTTTTTCATTAATTTGCAAATCAACTTCTTCTGCTTCGGGTAAAACAGCGACAGTAGCTGCTGAAGTATGTACTCTTCCTTGAGTTTCTGTTTCAGGAACTCGCTGAACTCTGTGTACTCCAGATTCAAATTTTAAAAAAGAATAAATATCTGTTCCTTTTATTAATAAAATTACTTCCTTAAATCCACCAGCTTCACTCTTTGAAATATTTATAATTTCTAAAGACCATTTTTTATTTAAACAAACTTTTTCATACATTTTGTATAAATCTGCTACAAATAAAGTCGCTTCTAAGCCACCTGTTCCAGCTCTTATCTCAAGTATTGCATTTTTTCCATCTGCTTCATCTTTTGGTAAAAGATAAATTTTAAGTCTTTTTTCATATTCATTTTTTTTATTTAGTAATTGATTTAGTTCATTTTGGGCTAACTTTATCATTTCTAAATCACCATTTTTTTCATTAATAATTTTTTCTAATTCTTGTTTTTCTTTAGCAAAACTTATGTAACCTTTTGCTTGATTAATAACCTCTCCAATATTTGAATATTCTTTAGATTTTTTCACAAAATCTTTTTTATTAATGTTGCTAGATGCAAGCTCTTTTTCTAAAGTCTCATATGTATCAACGATTAATTTGACCTTTTCTAATGGAATCATTTTTATAATTTAGTTATTTTTCAACTCTTTTGATTTACGCTCAACAAGTTTAACAACCTCTTCGATTATCTTATTGCTTACTATTTTATGATGTGGAATACCTGATAAATATATCATATGGTTATCTTTACCGCCTCCCGTCAAACCAATCTGAGTTTGTGAAGCTTCGCCTGGTCCATTCACTACACATCCTATAATTGATAATGTGATTGGTTCTTTTATATGTGAAAGTCTTTTTTCCAACTTGTTAACTGTATCAATTACAGGAAAAGCTTGTCTTGCACATGAAGGACAAGAAATAATATTTACTCCTTTGTGTCTTATATTTAATGATTTTAAAATTTCATAACCAATTTTCACTTCCTCTACTGGATTTGCAGATAAAGAAACTCTCAGAGTATCACCAATGCCTTCCATTAATAACATTCCTATTCCAACTGAAGATTTAACGCTTCCAGTAGTTAAGCTGCCCGCTTCTGTAATTCCTAAATGTAATGGGTAGTCACAAATAGAGGATAGAGATCTATATGCTTTTGTTGTCAAAAAAACATCCGAAGATTTAACGCTTATTTTAAAATTAAAAAAATCTGCATCCTCAAGTATTTTAATATTATTTAATGCACTTTCAACAAGCGCCTCTGGACATGGTTCTTGATATTTTTCTAATAATTTTTTTTCCAAAGATCCAGCATTTATTCCTATTCTTACTGAGCAATTATTATCTTTTGCAGCTTTTAAAACTTCTTTTACTTTTTCTTTCGAACCTATATTACCTGGATTAATTCTTAAGCAATTCGCTCCTGAGATTGCTGCCTCTATAGCCCTTTTATAATGAAAATGAATATCAGCAACTATAGGAATATTTACTTTAGATGTAATTTTTTTTAAAGCTAAAGACGATTCTTTATCGGGACAAGATACCCTCACAATATCAGCTCCAGCTTTTTCTAATTCATTTATTTGATTAATTGTTTTATTTATATCTGTTGTCAAAGTATTTGTCATAGACTGAACAGATATTGGAGCCCCACCTCCTACTTCTACATTACCTACTTTTATCTTTTTGGTTTTTTTCCTAACTATATCTCTAAAAGGTCTTATGCTCATTGAATAATTAATTGAGTTCAAATGTTTTATGTAATATTTTTACTGCTCTTTGTGTTAATTCTTCTTGAACCAAAACAGAAATTTTAATTTCTGATGTTGATATAGCTAGAATATTTATTTTTTCATTTGCTAAAGATCTAAACATCTTATGAGTAACACCAGGACTTGCTATCATGCCAGCACCTACTATAGAAACCTTAGCAAGCTTTTCATCATGTGTTATTCTTTTAAAATTTATCTTTTTTTTATTTTTTTCAATTATATCTAATGTTTTTCTTAAATCTTCTTGCTTAATTGTAAAAGTAATATTTGCAGTTTTTCCATCTAAGGAAGTATTTTGAATTACCATATCAATATTTATATTATTTTTTCCAATAGGCTCAAATACATCTGCGGCAACACCTGGCTTATCAATAACACCTATTATAGAAACTTTAGCATTATTTTTTGAATAGGCTATCCCAGTTACTGCTTTTTTATGATCTATATCACTTTCTGAAATTATTTTTGTTCCAGCTTTTTCAGAAAAAGTTGATCTAACGTGAATTGGAATATCATCTATCATTGATGCTTGAACTGCACTAGGTTGCATTACTTTAGCTCCAAGAGATGCCATTTCTAACATTTCTTCATAGGATATTTTTTCAATTTTTTTTGCTTTTTCATGCATGTTTGGATCAGTTGTTAAAACACCTTCAACATCTGTATAAATTTCACAAAAATCTGTTTCAAAAAATTTTGCAATTGCAACTGCTGATAAATCAGAACCTCCTCTGCCTAAAGTTGTAATTCTATCATTTTTTGTAATTCCTTGAAACCCAGCAATGATAGCTACACCTTTTTCAGAAATATATTTCAAAATTTCATCAGTTTTAATTTTCAATATTTGTGCTGAAGCATGATTATTATCAGTTATAATGGGTATTTGCCAACCTAACCAAGATCGTGCTTTAATTCCTAAATCAATAATTGCTCCTGACAAAAGTGAACTCGATACTTGCTCACCAGACGAAAGTAATACGTCTAGCTCTTTTTCGTTAAAATTATTGCTAATTAAATGTGATTTGTTTTTTAATTCATTAGTAACACCAGACATAGCTGAAACTATAACAATAATTTCATTGCCCTCGCTATGTCTTTTTTTAATTATATTGGCAACTTTCTTTATTTTTTCAATGCTCCCAACAGATGTTCCGCCAAACTTAAGTACTATTCTATTCATAGTTAAAATATACCATTTACTTTATATATTAATTGGTAATAAATACTCTTAATTATAAAAATTCACAAGTGATCTAAAAAGATATCATTTTGACTACAGTTAGTAAAAAAGAAGTAGAAAAATTTTCAAAATTAGCCAAAGATTGGTGGAATCCAAATGGTAAGTTTAAACCCTTGCACCAATTTAATCCTGTTAGGATTAAATTTATCAAAGAAAAATTAATTTTTAATTTTAATCTTAAATCAAATGACTCTAAACCATTAAAAGGTTTAAAAATTTTAGATATAGGATGTGGGGGTGGGCTTTTATGTGAGCCATTAAATAAATTAGGTGCTGAAATTACTGGAATAGATGCCTCGAGTAAAAATATTAAAATTGCTAAATTACACGCCAAAGAAATGAAGCTAAAAATTAAGTATATATGCTGTTCCCCAGAAAAGTTAAATATTAAAAATAAATTTGACGTAATTTTAAATATGGAAGTAATCGAACACGTAGAGAATGTTGACGTATTTATTAAAAGTTGTTCTAAATTAGTTAAAAAAGATGGCATTATGTTTGTTGCTACAATTAATAAAAATTTAAAATCTTTTTTATTTGGAATAGTTGGTGCAGAATATATTTTAAATTGGTTACCTATCGGCACCCATGAGTGGAAAAAATTCTTAACTCCTCAAGATCTGGAAAATATTTTGCTTAACAATAAATTTACTTCTGATGAGACAATTGGAGTTAAATTCAACTTATTTACAAATACTTGGGGAATAAGCAACGACACATCGGTTAATTATATTTCAACTTTTTTAAAAAATTAATTATCAGATTTATCTATCCATGGAATATTTACTACCTCTATACCTTCCTCTAATAATTCTGAAGTTTCTTCGGGGGTAGCTTTACCATATATACCTTGAGAATTTTTTTTATCGTAATGTATACTTCTTGCTTCTCTTGAAAAATTTTCACCAACGTTTTTATAATTTTTTTCTAGATATTTTCTAATGTCTAAAAGCTGTTTTTTTATGTCTTTTTTGATTTTTGACTTACCTGATGTCTTATTCGATTTACTAGTTAAGTTGGGGGCCATTACTGATTTTCTTATTGAAGTAGAATCACAGTAAATACATTTAATAAGATTTTTTTTTCTTAAAGATTCATATTCAGTTGAACTAGAAAACCAACTTTCAAAGATTCGTTCACATTTACATGTTAAATTATATTTAATCATTGTTATTAATATTATAAAATTTTATTTAAAAAAAAAGTTATTAATTTCTGTAATCTGCATTTATATCAATATAATCATGTGTAAAATCACAAGTATAAACACTAAAAGAGGCATTACCAATATTTAAATTTACTTCTATATAAATTGAATCCCATTTCATATAATCTTTCATATCTTTTTCATTATAATCTTTTGCAACTTTGCCCTGCTCCGCCACCAAATGCTCTCCAATTTTAATTTGCATTTTATTTACAATAATATTTTCACCAGATTTTCCTACAGCCATAACAATTCTTCCCCAGTTAGGATCCTCTCCGGCGATTGCAGTTTTAAATAGAGGTGAGTTGGCAACCGAAAAACCAATATTTTTTGCCATACTTACTGATCGAGCTCCAATTACGTTTATAGTAATAAACTTTTTGGCTCCTTCTCCATCAACAACTATCTGTTTAGCTAAATTTAAACATAATCTATGCAAAGCTTTTTCAAATTCTACTAATTTTGGATCTAGAACATTGTATATTTTTGAGTTTTTAGCTTTTCCTGTCGCAAATAAACTTACCATGTCATTTGTAGATGTGTCACTATCAACAGTTATAGAATTAAATGTTGTAGTTGTAACTTTTTTCAAAATTGCTTTTAAAAAAACAGAGGGTATATTTGCATCAGTAAATATAAACGATAACATTGTTGCCATATTTGGTGCAATCATACCTGAGCCCTTTGCAATACCTGATAGCTTAACTAATTTATTTCCCATCTTGCATTCTTCATAGGCAACTTTGGGTCTAGTATCAGTCGTCATAATTGCGCTTGCGGCTTTGAACCATACAAATTTATTTTGTTCAACTTTTAATTTTTTTACTAATTCAGGAATCCTATCTTTTATTTTTAAATACGGAAATTCTTCACCAATCACTCCTGTTGAAGCAAAGAGCAGGTCTGTTATTTTAACGACGTCACTCACTCCCTTGGGATCTTGTGAAGATTTTAATGTAAGAGATTTAGATAAAGCATGAGCAATTTCCTTTAATCCTTGGGCCCCTTTTATTCCAGTAAAAGTATTTGCATTTTTAGTATTTACCATTAGAGCTTTTACAAAGTGTCTTTTTATTTTAAGATTCCAATTAATGCTTGCTGATGTAACTTTCGAATTTGTATATACAGCTGCAAAATTTGTGCCCTCTTTAAAATAAAACAAAGTTAAATCATCCCTTCCATCTCCATAAAGATCAGCAGATATTGAGGACAATTCTAGACCTTCAATAGGCTGTAATTCCTGAAATTCCCCCATTTTGGACATTTTAACTTTAGGATTAAGTAAATTTTTTAAGTTTAAAGTCATTGCTATTTAAAATTTCTTATTATTGATTATATAAGTCATATAATAAAATAATATATTTTTTATGCTAAATATTAACAAAATTATAGGCAAATTTATAAAAAACTCTAACCAGAGAAATATTGATAAATTAAAAACAATTGTCAAACAAATTAATGCCTGGGAACCAAAAATTAAAGAAATTTCCGACGAAAAATTCCCTCTAAAGACTGTTGAATTTAAATCAAGAATTAAAAAAGGAGAGTCCTTAGATAAAATCCTCCCTGAGGCTTTCGCATATGTCAGAGAAGCAGCAAGAAGAATATTAAATGAAAGACATTTTGATGTTCAATTAATGAGTGGTATTATTTTACATCAAGGAAAAATTTCAGAACAAAAAACTGGTGAGGGTAAAACCTTAGCTGCCACTTTGCCTGTATACTTAAATTCTCTATTAGAAAATGGAGTACATGTTGTAACCGTAAATGATTTTTTAGCAAAAAGAGACTCTAGCTGGATGGGAAAAGTATATAATTTTTTAGGATTAACTGTTGGATGTATAACCAATGAAATGGATGATAGTGAAAGAAAAAAAAATTATGACTGTGATATAACATATGGAACAAATAATGAATTTGGTTTTGATTATTTAAGAGATAATATGAAATATAATATAGATGAAATGGTACAACGAGGACATTTTTTTTGTATTGTTGACGAAGTAGATAGTATATTAATAGATGAATCCAGAACTCCCTTGGTAATCTCAGGCTCTACAGAAGATAAATCAGATCAATATTTTATCTGTAATAAGTTTATTAAACAATTGGATAAAAATCATTATGAATTAGATGAAAAAAATAAAAATGTTATGCTTTCTGAAAATGGTATTGATAAAATTGAAAAAATATCAAAAACATATGGAATATTAAAAAATAATAATTTTTATGACCCTCAAAATATCAATTTAGTTCACCATATTAATCAAGCGTTAAAAGCAAATTTATTATTTTTCAAAGATAAAGATTACATTGTTAGAGATAATAAAATCCAATTGATTGATGAATTTACAGGTAGAGTTCTCGATGGAAGAAGATTTTCTGATGGACTTCATCAGGCCCTAGAAGCTAAAGAAAATGTAGAAATTCAAAGTGAAAATCAAACTTTGGCATCTATTACATATCAAAATTATTTTCGGTTATACAAAAAGCTAGCAGGTATGACCGGTACAGCAGCAACGGAAGCTGAAGAATTTCTGGACATATATAAACTTCCTGTAATTTCAGTTCCAACAAATCAAAATATGATTAGAAAAGATTGGAACGATCAAATTTTTAGAACTGAAAAAGAAAAAAATAAAGCAATTATTGATAAAGTAAGTGAGTGTAACAAAAAGGGACAACCAGTATTAATTGGAACTACAAGTATTAATAAATCAGAAATTTATTCAAAACTATTAAAAAATAAAGGAATTGTGCATTCAGTCTTAAATGCTAAACACCATGAGCAAGAAGCAAACATAATTGCTGATGCAGGTAAAGTTAATGCTATAACATGTAGTACTAATATGGCCGGAAGAGGTACCGATATTAAACTTGGTGGAAAAGATGAAGAAGAAAAAAATAAGGTTAAGGAATTGGGAGGGCTATTTGTTATTGGTACTGAGAGACATGAAAGTAGAAGAATTGATAATCAGTTAAGAGGTCGATCTGGTAGACAAGGAGACCAAGGAAATTCAATATTTTATATAAGTTTAGAAGATGATTTAATGAGAATATTTGGATCTGAGTCTATAGACACAATTATGAAAAAATTTGGCTTAAAAGAAGGGGAATCAATTGATCATCCATGGATTAATAAAGCTTTAGAAAGAGCCCAGCAAAGAGTAGAAGGTAGAAATTTTGATATAAGAAAAACATTACTCAAATTTGATGATGTTATGAATGAGCAAAGAAAAGTAATCTTTGAGCAAAGAATAAATATTTTAAAATCAGATAATGTTAATGAAATAGTAAATTCATTTCTTGAGGATCTAATAAAAAATTTTTCTGAAGAAAAAAAAGATTATGAAAGAGAGGGAAAAATTGAGGCTTTTAAAACAAAATTAAAGCCTCTGATGGGCAGATCAATAAATACTGAAAGTTTTTCTAATATCATTGAACTGAAAGATGAGAAGTTTGAAAATTCAATAAAAGAAAAGTTTAATGAATTTAGAAATAAAAGAATTAAAACAATTGAAGAACCTGCCAATCATAGATTGGAAAAAAGAATATTATTGCAAACTATCGATTTTTTGTGGAGATCACATCTGCAATATCTAGAACATTTAAGACAGGTAGTGGGTTTAAGAGGTTATGCATCTAAAGATCCGCTTGATGAATTTAAAAGGGAAGCATTTAAACTTTTTGAATCTTTGCTAAATAAAATAAAAATTGATTTCTTTACTTTTCTTAACAACTTAGAAATAGTATCAAAAGAGGAAAAAGAAGAAGATCTTCCCACAAAAGAAAAGGGAAATATTTCAAAATTTCCTGACAGAAAAATGAAGAGAAACGAACCTTGTTTTTGTGAATCTGGAAAAAAATATAAACATTGTCATGGTGCTTTATAAAAAGTTAAAATAATAATAAGTATAAAAAAAACATTAATATTACTAAAGATAATATTACTATTTTACTTTTAAAATTTATTAAAAAACCTTTTTTCTTAATCCATTGAGGTTGTTGAGAAAAAATACTAAATGTTTTTTGTTTTCCAATATTTAAAAATTTATCTTTTCTTCTTTCAAAAATTTCTCCCCTTGTATATTTGCTAAATTCATCCAAATATTTTATTAGAACTTTTTTTGTAGAAATCATAACTTCATCTTTGTTTCTATGTGCTCCACCCAGAGGTTCCTGAATTATTTCATCAATTATTTGCATTTTTAAAAGATCGGTAGAAGTTAATTTCATTGCTTTTGCTGCTTCTAAAGATTTACTTGGGTCTCTCCATAATATAGAAGCGCATCCCTCAGGGGATATAACAGAATAAATTGCATTTTCCATCATGATAACTTTATTTGCTGAAGCTAATGCAATAGCTCCACCAGAACCACCTTCCCCGATAATAATTGAAATGATTGGAACCTTTAAAGACATACAACAATCTATAGAACTAGCTATTGCCTCAGCTTGTCCTCTTTGTTCTGCTCCAATTCCGGGATATGCACCAGGTGTATCAATAAATGATATTATTGGAATATTAAATTTATCAGCTAATTTCATTAGTCTAATACACTTGCGATATCCTTCTGGTCTCATCATTCCAAAATTTCTCTTTAATCTACTATCGAGATCTTCACCTTTTTCTTGTCCTAAAACTAAGACTGATCTACCTTCAAACTTTGCAAAACCTGCTAGCACAGATTCGTCTTCTGAAAATCTTCTGTCGCCAGATAAATTTATAAAATCTGTAAATAAATTTTCTATAAAAAATTTTGCTTTGGGTCTTTCTTCATGCCTAGCTACCTGAGTTTTTTGCCATTCATTTAAATTTGCATAAGATGTTTTTAATTTTAAATCAATCTCACTTTGTAATTGAGAAATTTTTTGCGTATTTACCTCAGATAATCCTTCTTTATTAAATGGATCTTTTAGCTTTTCTAGCTCTTCTTCTAAAGTTTTAATGTCTTTTTCAAATTCTAAATAACTTTTCATCTGTCTATATATATATAATATATATAATTATGGCAAAAAAATATGTTTCAGTTGGGCAGTTATCAATTGCATCGGAGTTGTTAAATTTCGTGAATTATGAACTTTTACCAAATACTGGCATTAATAAAAAAAAATTTTGGTCTGGCCTTGAAAAAAGCGCCCATGAGCTATCTTCGAAAAATAAAAACCTTCTAGAATTTAGAGAAATTTTACAAAAAAAAATTGATATTTGGCATAGAGAAAAAAAAGGAGAGAAAATTAATAAAAAAAAATATTTAACATTTTTGAAGCAAATTGGTTATTTAAAAAAAGAAGGAAAAAAATTTCAAATTAATACAAAAAACGTTGATAGTGAAATTTCTACAATTGCTGGACCTCAGCTAGTCGTCCCTGTAATGAATGCAAGGTATGCATTAAATGCAGCAAATGCGAGGTGGGGAAGCTTATATAATGCTTTGTACGGCACTGATGTAATACCAGAGATTAATGGAGCCGAACGCGGTAATAAATATAATTACATAAGAGGAGAAAAAGTAATCGAATATGCTAGAAAAATTTTAGATAAACATATTCCTCTGCAAAAAGGTAGCTGGAAAGATATAAAAAAAATACCAAGAGTTGAAAATCATAAGCTAAGCCTAAAATTAAAACATCCTAAACAATTTGTTGGATATAAGAAAAAATTGAATAATTTGACTTCATTATTGTTTGTAAATAATAACCTTCATATAGATATTAAATTTGACTCAAATCGCGCGTTAGGTCTTCGTGGTCTTAAAGATAAAGCTGGTATATATGATATAATTTTAGAATCTGCCATAACAACAATTATGGATCATGAGGACTCGGTTACTGCAGTAGATGCCGAAGATAAAGTATTAGGTTATAAAAATTGGCTAGGACTTATGAAGGGTGATTTACGAACCAAAATAGAAAAAAAGGGTAAGAAATTTACACGAAAATTAAATTCTGACAGAGAGTATATATCTACAAAAGGAGTTAAAATTAAACTACATGGACGAGCTTTAATGTTAAATAGAAATGTTGGTCATTTAATGACAAGCCCTGCAATTTTACTAAAAGATGGTTCAGAAATTCCAGAAGGTATTATGGATGCATTTATAACTACTGCTGCTGCAATACACGATTTTAAAAATAAAGGTAATTCAAGAACAAATTCAATTTACATAGTAAAACCTAAAATGCATGGCCCTGATGAAGTTTTGTTTACAAATTCACTATTTGAAAAAGTTGAAAAGATTTTAAACCTTAAAAAACATACTATTAAAATTGGGATAATGGACGAAGAAAGAAGAACTAGTGTAAATCTTAAAGAATGTATCAGAACTGTAAAAAATAGAGTTGTGTTTATTAATACAGGTTTTTTAGACCGTACTGGTGATGAAATACATACTTCAATGGAAGCTGGGGCTATGATTAAAAAAGGAAATATGAAAACATCAAAATGGATTTCTGCATATGAAAATAACAACGTTAACGTTGGATTAGAATGTGGATTTTCTGGAATAGCCCAAATAGGAAAAGGTATGTGGGCAGCCCCGGATAAAATGGCTGATATGGTAATACAGAAAATTAATCACCCGAAATCTGGAGCCAACTGTGCTTGGGTTCCTTCACCAACTGCAGCAACACTTCATGCTCTACATTATCATCAAATAAATATATTTCTAAAACATAAAGAATTAAAGAATAGAAAAGCTGTAAAATTATTTGATATTCTGACAATCCCAATTTCAAATAAATCTCATTGGTCTTCAAGGGAAATCACTAATGAACTAGAAAACAATGCACAGGGTATTTTAGGTTATGTAGTAAGGTGGATAGATCAAGGTGTTGGATGCTCAAAAGTTCCTGATATTAATAATATAGGTTTAATGGAAGATAGGGCCACACTAAGAATCTCTTCTCAACATATTGCAAACTGGCTTTATCATGGAATTTGTAGCAAAGAACAAGTTTTAAAAATTATGAAAAAAATGGCAAAAATTGTAGATAAACAAAATATTAAAGATCCTGCTCTAAAAGGTTACGCTTCCTATAGAACTATGTCTGATAATTATGATAAATCAATTGCATTTAAAGCGGCATGCGAATTAGTTTTTCATGGAAGAAACCAACCATCTGGTTATACAGAACCGATTTTACATTTAAATAGACTTCTTAAAAAGATTTAATCACTAACTAAAGGCCCTCTATTTTTAAAAGCTGAAAATAAAGTACCATCATCTAAAAATTCTATTTCTCCGCCAACTGGAACTCCTTTAGCTAATCTAGTTATCTTAACTTTTGTCTCTTTTAGACTGTCGGATATATAATGGGACGTAGTTTCGCCCTCAATACTAGCACTTGTTGCTAAAATTACCTCTCTAACTGAATTTTTTTTGACTCTATCAACCAATGATTGGACTAGCAGTCCATTGCCAGAATTTTTACCTTCAAAAGAAGGCAGGGTCCCACCTAGTATATGATAATGTCCTTTATATATTCCGCTACTTTGTATCGCCCACATATCTGCAATATTTTCTACTACACAAATCTGATCATAATTTTTATTAGAACAAACACAATTTGAATTTATTGATTTTAGATTTCCACAATTTTTACATCTAATTACACTTTTGTATACTTGTGCTAAAGTATTTGCCAAAGGTTTAATTAATTCTTCTCTATTGTTTAAAAGTTTTAGCACTATTCTTTTTGCTGATTTTGGTCCTAACCCGGGTAATTTTGAAACTATTTTTATTAAATTCTCTAGTTCTTTTACATTATTTTCTGGCATTTTTTTTAAAAAGGAATTTTAAATCCAGGAGGTAAGTCGATGCCACCTGTAACTTTTGAAATTTCTTCTGATGTTTTTTTTTTGAGTTTAGATTTAGCATCATTATGTGCAGCTACAATTAAATCTTCGATAATCTCTTTTGACTCTTTTAATAAATTATCAGAAAAAAAAATTTTTTTTAACTCACCCTCACCATTCATAATGACTTTTACTGCATCACCTCCAGCAACTCCTTCAACTTCAATTTTTTTAAGAGCATCTTGGGTTTCTTTCATTTTTTCTTGCATCTTTTTAGCTTGTGATAATAAATCTGTAAAATTTGGCATAATTTAATCCTTGGTTTTCACTTCTAATAATTCAATATCTGAAAAGGTTTTTTTCAATTTATTATAAACATCTCCTTTTTTTTCTTTATCTAATAATTCATTTTTTTTTATTTTACGAGCCTCAGAAATAGTTTGCTGACCTTCACTCTTATTCAAGGTTATTAACCATCTATTTCCGGTCCATTCAAGCAACTTCTCAGTTATATTTCTAACAAAATTTTTATCTAATTTTTCATTAAACCCAATATCAATTTTTCCTTGAGAAAATTTTATTAATTTTACATTATTTTCTAAATCATATTTTAAATGAATTTCTTTTTTAATAGATGATAATTTTATTAAATCCTCAAAAGAAGAAATTTCTTGATTTAATTTTAGCGATGGTTTTGTTTGAACAATATTTTTAATTTGTTCTTTGGAATTTTTTACTTTATTTTCTGATTTAGCTATAAAATCTTTTTTATCATTTTGTGGTTCAGCTTTTTTGATAATAACGTCTTCCCCTTCGGAAAAATTATCTATTTTTAATGATTGTAATATACTTTCGTAAGAGGGCATGTCCTTTAAGTGAACTAATCTTACAATTAACATTTCAAGAGATAAGGCTGAGCTTGAAACTAACTGTAGCTCATCCATTACTTTTAAAATAAGTTGCCAAAAAATTATTAATGTAGGCATATTTATATTGATAGCAATTTTAGAAATAACTTCTTGTTCATATTCTGATAAAGCTAAATCTGTATCAAAACCGCCAACACTTTTTTTTTGCTGTATAAAATATAATATTTCCAAAAGATCATTAAGGAAATTTGAGGGTTCAATCCCTTCGTTAACCATTTCTCTTAGTATCTCTATTGATTTTTTTTGATCACCTTGGAGTATGAGATTGAATAAATTTAAGATTTTTGATCTATCTGCCAAACCTAACATTTTTCTTACAAAATTTTCATCTATTTCTTGTTGCTCAATATTTTGACTAACAAGTGCCCTGTCTAATAAAGACAAAGAATCTCTAACAGATCCCTCTGCTGCTTTAGCAATTAATGTTAAAGCTTCTTCAGTAATTTTTCCATTTTCTAATTTTGAAATATTTTTAATATTTTTAAATAAATCTTTTACTGGAACTCTATGTAAATCAAATCTTTGGCATCTGGAAATAATTGTAACAGGTATTTTTTTTACTTCAGTAGTTGCAAAAATAAACTTTAAATGAGGAGGGGGTTCTTCTAAGGTTTTAAGAAGTCCATTAAACGCTTGTTTCGATAGCATATGAACTTCATCTAAAATTATTATTTTATATTTTGCGCTAGTTGGATTGTATTTGGAAGAATCAATTAATTCTCTAATATCATCTATCCCTGTTCTGGATGCTGCATCCATTTCTAAAACATCCAAATGATTTGAATTTGTTATGCTTTTACAATGCTCACACATATCTTCGTCGCATAAATTTTTAATACCATTTTTGCAGTTTAATGATTTAGCTACTATTCTAGCTGTTGTGGTTTTTCCAACACCTCTTATTCCGGTAAACAAATAAGCATTCGGTATTTTATCTAACTTTATTGAATTGGTTATTGTTTCAACCATTATATCTTGGCCAATTAATTCATTAAAATTTTTTGGTCTATACTTGAGTGCTAGTATTTTATGTTTTATTTTTTCCATAACTAATTAGGGGCTGAACGACCTGAAATTTATAGTTAAGTCTGCTCTATTTCTAGCCTGAACTGGTTGTTCTACAAAATTCACCCGACAACCCCACTTTATTATATCAGTATCAAAATAAGAACTACAACGTTCGTGTAGGTTGTTTATTTATTTTTAAACCTAAATGAATGAGCTTCATAAACCCCTAAAATATCCAATTTTTCTGTATGAAACCCTAATTCCTCAAGGGCTTTCTGTACTGATTGACTTTCTATATGTCCCTCAATATCAATATAAAAATTTACTTGCTCAAATGTATTTTTAACTGAAAAACTTTCTAACTTTGACAAATTTATACCGTTTGTTGCAAAACCACCTAATGCTTTGTAAAGGGCCGCAGGAATACTTTTAAGTTTAAAAATACAACTTGTAATATATTTTTTATTTTTAATCACGGGGTGCATAGTGTTTTGCCCCATTATAAAAAATCTTGTAATATTTCCTGATTCGTCCTCTATATTTGATTTAATTATTTCTAAGTCATAAATTTTTGCAGCTAGATCAGATGCTATTGCAGATTCACTTTTATCTTTTTTATTAGCAATAAATTTTGCTGAACCAGCTGTGTCAGCAGAAATTATAGGTACTAATTTTTTTTCCGAAATAATTTTATTACATTGACTAATTGCCTGAGCATGACTTCTGACAGTTTTTATATCTTCAATTTTAGAACCTTTTAAACCTAATAAATTATGGGTCACCTTATGAAAATGTTCTGCATGAATTTGAAGATTATATTTTGGAATTAAGTAATGTATATCTGCTACTCTACCTGCTAAAGAATTCTCAATAGGAATTATAATTTTAAAATTAGAATTATTTTTAGCTAATTTGAAGGCTTCCTCAAACGTGGGGCAAGGTATAGTTTCACAATCTGGAAAAACTTCTAGTGAAGCCAAATGAGAGTAGGCTCCTTGCTCTCCTTGGTATGCTATTTTTATTTTTTCTTTCATTTTTATTTCATCTCTTTTATTACTTTAATTAAATCTTGTTCTGTATCAACTCCTAAAGTTTGGTGCTCACATAAACCTACTTTTACGCTCATATTATTTTCCATAGCTCTCATTTGTTCTAAATTTCTTTCTACTTCAAGTTTAGATCTATCAAGTTGAACATATTTTTCCAAAGCTTTATTTGTGTAAGCATAAATACCAATATGATGGTAAATTTTTTCAATATTTGAACAATTTTTATTTCTAAAAAAATCATTTGCTTCTAAAAAATTTTCTCTATCAAGTTTTTGATTTGTCACAACTTTAACAATATTTGGGTCAATAATTTCATCTTTACTTATTATGTTTGATGCTAAAGTTCCAATATCACATTTATTATTTCGCATAAGCTTATCTAGTTTTAAAATAGAACTTGGTTGTATATTTGGCATATCTCCTTGTAAATTGATTATCAGATCTGTATTGTTTTTGAGTTTTTCATTATAAGCTTCATATATTCTATCACTACCTGATAAATGATCATTTTTTGTTAGAATGGCTTTACCTCCATTATCATTAACAGTCTTTAAAATTATATCATCAGGGGTTGCAACATAAACATCACCAACTTTTGATTCTTTTGCTCTATTAAAAACATGCAAAATCATGGGCACATTGTTAATTTTTGCCAAAGGTTTATTGGGAAATCTTTTTGCCCCTAGTCTGGTCGGTATTATTATTACTGTATTTTTCATATGTATCAAAATTATGCGTCTAACCGTCGCAAAATAAACTTATTAAAGTTCATTTTTTTGATTTAAGTCATGATATATCTTAGTAAAACTTGTACTAAAT
>MDSV01018176.1_pt1 | contig 18037 bp, 31 predicted proteins | sample 810851 | NCBI WGS metagenome assembly MDSV01 (sample SAMN05326640, study PRJNA326480) | marine metagenome | isolation source: seawater | place: Atlantic Ocean: North East | collected 2012 | reverse complement strand
TATCCTCTGATGGAGTAGATGCTTGAACATCCTCTGATGGAGTAGATGCTTGAATATCCTCTGATGGAGTAGATGCTTGAATATCCTCTGATGGAGTAGATGCTTGAATATCTGAAACTGCATTTTCTACAAAATTATCATCTTTAGTAACATCTGTATTAGCTTGAATTGATTCTGTAGTAACATTCTTCTTTTTAGCTCTTCTAGCTCTCTTACGTTTTGGTTTATCGGTTACATAAATATCATTATAATCGACTAATTCAATATATGCCATCTGAGCATTATCTCCTAATCTGTTTTCTAGTTTTAAAATTCTAGTATAACCTCCTGGCCTTTCAGCAACTTTAGAAGAAATATCTGCAAATAACTCAGTAACTGCCTGTTTCTGTTTCAAATAAGAGAATACCGTCCTTCTGGAATGAGTTGTATCATTTTTAGATTTTGTAATTAATGGTTCAACATACACTCTTAATGCTTTTGCTTTTGCTAAAGTAGTTTTAATTCTTTTATACGCAATTAATGAGCACGCCATATTAGCAAGCATTGCCTTTCTATGAGCTGCTTTTCTACTTAAATGATTAAATTTCTTTCCGTGTTTCATCTTATTCTTATTTATATCTTTTATTGATACTTTGTCGTGTCATATCCAAAGGTCAAACCTTTTTCTGCTACTAACTCTTCTAACTCTGTAAGTGATTTTTTTCCAAAATTTCTAAACTTTAACATATCAGACTTTTTAAAAGAAACCAACTCTCCTAATGTAAATACTTCTGCCGTCTTCAAACAATTTAATGCTCGAACTGATAAGCCAAATTCAACTAATTCAGTCTTCAATAATTGACGCATATGTAATGTATCCTCATCAAACTCATCAGCAATCTCTTCCTCTAAATTTATTTTTTCATCAGAGAATAACATAAAATGTTTAATTAAAATCTTAGAAGCTTCTGTAAGTGCTTCCTTAGGATCTATTGATCCATCAGTTGTAATATTTATATTTAACTTCTCAAAATCTGTTTTTTGCCCCACTCTATAATTTTCAATATCATAACTAACATTCTTAATAGGTGTAAAAATAGAATCTATTGAAATAGTGCCTATAGCATCTTCTTCAGAAACATGTTCCTCAGCAGGAACATAACCTCTTCCTTTTGATACTAAAAATTCCATTTCAAAACTTACACCCTTATCTATTTCACAAATTAATTGATCAGTATTCAAAACCTGAAAATTAGATAAACTACTTGCAATGTCTGCAGCAGTTACAAAACCACTCTTATTAACCTTCAATGTAGCATGTTCTGATTCTACTGAATCTATCTGTTGCTTAAATCTAACCTGCTTAAGATTAAGAATAATTTCAGTAACATCCTGTACAACACCCTTAATAGTTGAAAACTCATGATCAACACCAGTAATCTTTATTGAAGAAATAGCATAACCTTCTAAGGAAGATAACAGCACTCTTCTTAAAGCATTACCTACTGTAAGACCATAACCTGGTTCTAATGGCCTAAATTCAAAAGTACCTTTATTACTTTTTTCATTAATCATTATTACTTCATCCGGCTTTTGAAAATCTAAAATTGACATATTCTATTTTTTTAATTATTTTTTTATTTAGAGTACAGCTCTACAATTACTTGTTCTTTAATATTTTCTGGAATCTGAATTCGCTCAGGCATAGCTAAAAGTTTACCAACTTTTGTATCTAAATTAAACTCTAGCCACTCCATCTGACTTCTATTTGCAGACAAAGAATCCTGAATTATTTCTAATGATTTAGAACGCTCTCTAACAGAAATAAGATCTCCCACATTTAATGCATATGACGGAATATTAATATTTTTTCCATTAACTGTAATATGATTATGAGTTACTAATTGACGAGCAGCTCTTCTTGTTGGTGCAATTCCTAACCTAAATACTACATTGTCTAAGCGTGTTTCACACATTTGCAATAAATTTTCTCCTGTTACCCCCTTTCTTCTAAGTGCTTGCTTAAACAAATTAGAAAACTGCTTTTCTAAAATACCATAAGTAAATTTTGCTTTTTGTTTCTCCATTAATTGCAATCCATATGCTGAATCCTTTCCTCTTCTTCTATTACTTCCATGTTGTCCTGGAGCATAAGCTTTTCTAGCTAATGCCTTGTCTGGGCCAAAAATTGGCTCTCCAAATCTTCTTGCAATTCTCGACGTTGGTCCTATATATCTTGCCATATTATAAATATAAATTAATTAAACTCTTCTCTTTTTAGGTGGGCGACATCCATTATGTGGTAATGGAGTAACATCTACTATCTCTGTAACTATAATACCAGCATTATGAAGTGACCTAATCGCAGATTCTCTTCCTTGGCCTGGTCCTTTAACATATAATTTAACCCTTTTTAACCCCTTTTCAAGAGCTACTTTAGCACAATCCTCAGCTGCCATTTGTGCAGCATAAGGAGTATTCTTTTTAGATCCTCTAAATCCCATTTTACCAGCAGATGACCAAGAAATAACTTGACCATTATTATTAGTGAGTGAAATAATAATATTATTAAAACTTGCCTGAATATGCGCCTGCCCTTCAGCTTCAACTCTTACTGTATTTTTTTTTGTTGTTTTAGCCATAATTAATAATTATTTTGTAGCTATTTTTTTGTTAGCAACTGTTTTTCTTTTACCCTTCCTTGTTCTTGAATTATTTTTTGTCTTTTGCCCCCTTAAAGGCAATCCTATTCTATGACGAATACCTCTGTAACAACCAATATCCATTAATCTCTTAATATTCATCTTAGTTTCAGCCCTTAATTCACCTTCTATAGTATATTTATCACCAATAATTGCTCTGATTGCATTTGCATCTGCATCTGACCAATCACCAACTTTTAAATCATGTGAAATATTTGCTTCATTTAATATCGCTTTCGCAAAAGATGGTCCGATACCATAAATATAAGTTAAACCAATAACTCCTCTCTTGTTTTTTGGTAAATCAATACCTTGAATTCTTGCCATTATTAACCTTGTCTTTGTTTATACCTAGGATTCTTTTTATTAATTACATATACGCGACCTTTTCTCTTCACAATAATGCAATCTTCACTTCTCTTTTTTACTGATGCTCGTACTTTCATTTTAATATCTATTTTATTAGTACCTATAAGTTATCCTTCCCTTTGTTAAATCATAAGGAGACATTTCAATTTTAACCTTATCTCCTGTAAGTAATTTAATATAGTATTTTCTCATTTTACCAGAAATATGAGCAATTACCTCATGTCCATTTTCTAATTCAACTCGAAACATAGCATTTGATAATGCTTGTTTAATTACACCATCTAACTCTATATTATCTTGCTTCGCCATTTATTTTTTTTTCTATTTCTTTAAAACTTGACAATATATCTGCTTTTCCTTCTCGAACTACAATTGTATGTTCAAAATGTGCAGATGGTTTATTATCAATTGTTGTTATTGTCCATCCATCATTATGTTGCTTTATCCCTCGACTTCCCATATTAATCATAGGTTCAATAGCTATTACCAAACCTTCCTTCAATACAATACCTTCATCTTTATTTCCGTAATTTGGAACCTCTGGAGATTCATGAAGGTTTTTACCAATACCATGACCAACTAATTCTCTCACAACTCCGTATCCAAAATTTTCAGCGTGCTTTTGCACTGCATAACCAATGTCACCAATTTTATTACCTACAATTGCCATGTCTATACCTTTATAAAGAGATTCCTTAGTAACACTAAGTAATTTTTTTAGCTTAATATCTACATCTCCAACTTCATAGGTAAAAGCAGAATCTCCAAAGTAACCATTCATTATAACTCCACAATCAACAGATAGAATATCACCATCTTGAAGTATTGTGTCATTTGGTATGCCATGTACTACTTGATTATTTGGAGACATACATAATGTATTAGGAAATCCGCTATAACCTTTAAAAGCAGGAAAACCACCATTATCTCTAATAAACTCTTCGGCAATCTTATCTAATGCCATCGTAGTTACACCTGGTTTTATTAGCCCTGCTATCTCAGCATGGGTATTTGCAACAAGTAAAGAACTTTCTCTTATTAAATCAATCTCTTCTTCTGTCTTATAATATATCACAACTATCCTAACTACATCGTCATATTACTTCCAGAAGATTTTCCTTTAATCCTACCAGAATCCATTAAACCATCATAATGACGCATTAATAAATGACTCTCAATCTGTTGTAACGTATCTAAGACTACTGCTACCAGAATTAATAATGAAGTCCCACCATAAAACTGTGCAAACTGTATATTAACTCCTCCTGCCATAGCAAAAGCTGGAAGTATAGCAACAAAACCTAAAAATAAAGACCCTGGAAATGTAATACGTGACATCACAGTATCTAAATAATCCGCAGTAGCTCTTCCTGGTTTAACACCAGGAATAAACCCTCCATTCTTTTTCATATCCTCAGCCATTTGGTTAGGATTAACAGTAATAGCAGTATAAAAATAAGTAAATAATACTATTAATATAAAAAACATTAAATTATACCAGAATCCTCCAAAATCAGTAAGAACTGCTGCAATCCCTTGTAAGCTTTCACTATCAGAAAAACCAACTAATGTAATAGGAACAAACATAATTGCCTGAGCAAAAATTATTGGCATAACACCTGATGCATTTACTTTTAATGGAATAAACTGACGTACACCACCATATTGTCGATTGCCAACAACCCTCTTAGCATATTGCACAGGAATTCTTCTTGTACCTTGTACCAATAAAATTGAAAGCATAATTACAATTAATAAAGCAAGCATTTCAACCATAAATATTACTAAACCACCTCCTGTTGATCCTAATGCAGCAACAAATTCTTGCATTAATGATTGTGGTAATCCAGCAATAATACCAATCATGATTAGTAAAGAAATACCATTACCAATTCCTCTATCAGTAATTTTTTCACCTAACCACATAACAAACATAGTTCCTGTAACTAAAATAATAATTGAAGAAGCCCAAAAACCTCCCGCTGGCAATAAAAATGCCGATTCAGGTAATGTTGCTTTTAAGTTAGCAATATATCCCGGAGCTTGACCACCTGTAATTAAAATAGTCAAATATCTTGTAATACTATTAATTTTTCTCCTTCCACTTTCTCCTTCCTTTTGCAGTTTCTGAAAATATGGTATTGCCATACCTAATAATTGAACTACAATAGCTGCAGATATGTAAGGCATAATGCCTAGAGCAAAAATAGATGCCTGCGAAAATGCACCTCCAGTAAACATGTTTAATAATCCTAACAGGCCATCAGATGTTTGATCCTGTAATGCAGAGAGTTGAGAAGGATCAACGCCTGGAATTACAACAAAAGATCCTAGTCTATAAATAGCTAAAATAGATAAAGTAAAAAGTAATCTATTCCTTAGATCCTCAATTGCCCAAATATTCTTTATTGTCTCTATTATTTTTTTCATATTATCTATCTATAATAGTAGCTTTACCTCCAGCTTTTTCAATTGCTTTTTTAGCAGATAAAGAAAATGCATCTGCTGTAATATCTAATTTAGCATTAAGCTTTCCTCTTCCTAGTATTTTAACTAAATCTTTCTTTTGAACAAGGCCGTTATCTATTAAATCTTGTTTAACAACTGTACTTTTAATTTTCTTAGCAGAATACAAAGATTCAAGAGTATCAATATTAACACTATTATATTCTAACCTATTTGGAGAGGTAAAACCAAATTTAGGTACTCTTCTTTGTAACGGTTGTTGACCACCCTCAAAACCTATCTTTTTTGAATATCCTGAGCGAGATTTTGCTCCTTTGTGTCCTCTAGTAGAAGTACCTCCTTTTTTAGACCCTTCTCCTCTACCAATAGTTCTTTTACCGTTTTTTACAGAACCTTTTGCAGGCTTTAAATTATGTAATTCCATATCTATTATTCTACTATAGTTATTAAATGTGATACTTTCTTAACCATACCTAAAATTTGTGGAGTTGCATTATGTTCAACTACAGTATTCATTTTTTTTAATCCTAACGCATCCAATGTCCTCCTTTGATCTTTCGGCCTATTGATTCTACTTCTAACCTGTTTAATTCTAATCTTATCCATTATACTAATATTATCCGTTGAATACTTTTTCTATCTTAACGCCTCTTTGCATTGCAATTGCTCTAGGATCTCTCAATTCTAATAATGCTGTTAGCGTAGCCTTAACTAAATTATGAGGATTTGAAGATCCTTTGGATTTAGCAAGTATATCTTTTATACCAGCACTTTCTAATACAGCACGCATTGCACCACCTGCCTTAACTCCTGTACCATTAGAAGCAGGTTTAATTAATATCGAAGATCCTTTAAACTTTGCCTCCTGTTCATGAGGAATTGTTCCATTATAAATTGGAAGTTTAACTAAATTCTTTTTAGCGGCTTCAATTCCTTTTTGAATAGCTGTAGCAACATCTTTAGATTTACCTAAACCAAGACCAACAATACATTTTTCATCTCCGACAACTACAATAGCGGAAAACCTAAAGGCTCTACCCCCTTTAGTAACCTTTACTACCCTTTGAACTGCTACAAGTCTATCTTTTAACTCAATATCTGCAGAAACATTTACTCTTTTATTTAGTGCTAATTTTAACATATCAATTTCTTAAAATTTTAAACCTGCCTCACGAGCTGAATCAGCTAATGCTTTTACTCTTCCATGATATAAAAATCCTCCTCGATCAAAAACAACAGAATCTACACCAACCTTTTTTGCATTATCAGCAATTAACTTACCAACGGCAGATGCTTGCTCAATCTTAGTCCCTTTACTATCAACCGATGAAGCAGAAGCAAGCGTATTCCCATTAATATCATCAATTAGTTGCACATAAATCTGTTTATTAGATCTAAATACAGCTAATCTGGGTCTTTCTGAAGTACCAGAAATTTTCTTACGAATAGAATACCTAGCTTTTTGTCTTTTGTCTTTTTTTGATTTTATCATTTTTATATAAATTATGATGCAGCTGTTTTACCTGCTTTCTTTCTAACATATTCATCTACATATCTAATTCCTTTACCTTTATATGGCTCAGGTTTTCTTTCTGATCTAATACGTGCAGCAACAGCACCTACCAATTGTTTATCACATCCTGATATGGTTACGATTGGAGCTTTTCCTTTCTCAGTTTCTGCAACTATTTTAAGATCCTTGGGGATATCAAAAACTATATTGTGCGAATAACCTACTGATATATCTAACTTTTGTCCCTGCACAGATGCTCTATACCCAACTCCTCTAAACTCTAACTTCTTAGAATGACCTAAAGTAACTCCTTGAATCATGTTAGCAATAAGTGCCCGATATAGGCCATGCTTAGCTCTATGATCTTTATTTTCAGAAGATCTAGATAACATGATTTTATTATCATCAATTCTAATAGTTATTGCATCATCAATATCTTGAGAAAGTTCTCCTAATTTTCCTTTTACATGCACTATATTTCCTTCCTGAGTAATATTTACTGCCTCAGGTATTGTAATTGGACTATTTCCTATTCTTGACATTATTTCTAATTCTTTTTTATATATAATTAACAAACATGACAAATAACCTCTCCACCAACATTAAGATTTCTAGCTTCTTTATCAGTAATAACACCTTTTGATGTAGATATTATCGCAATACCCAAACCATTTATTACTCTTGGTAAATTAGCTGAATCAGCATACTTCCTTAAACCAGGCTTTGAAATTCTAGTTAACTTCTTAATTGCAGGTAATTTTGTATATGCATTATATTTTAAAGCAATCTTAATATTGCCTTGATTATTAGATGTATCTTCAAACTTATAATTTAAAATATAACCCTGATCATGAAGAATTTCAGTAATAGATTTTTTCATCTTTGAAGATGGAATATCAACCACTTTATGTCCTGCCATTTGAGCGTTTCTAACTCTAGTTAAATAATCTGCTATTGGATCTGTATACATATCTTTTTTTTTTTTACCAGCTTGCTTTCTTAACACCAGGAATAAGCCCAAAGTTTGCCATCTCTCTAAACTTAACCCTTGAAATACCAAACTGTCTTAAATAGCCTTTTGGTCTTCCCGTTAGTTTACATCTATTATGCATTCTTATTGGAGAGGCATCTTTTGGTAATTTTTGTAAACCTTCATAATCACCAGCAGCTTTCAAAGCAGCTCTCTTTTTAGCATATTTTGCTACAGTTTTTGCTCTTTTAACCTCACGAGCTTTCATTGATTCTTTTGCCATATATAATTTTAACTTTCTAAGTTTTCAGATTTCTCTGATAAATTTTTATTACTTTCTTCAATATCGTTATCCTGAATGCCAGATTGATCCTCTTCAATATTAGCTTGTTCAATAGATGATTCTATACTTTCTTCATAATCACCATCTAATTTTTTTTCTTGATCAGCAACTCTTTTTTCTTCTTCTCTATCTTTTCTAATTTGCTCTTCTCTTTCTTTTTCAGCAGCATCATTTTGCTTAAATGGTAATCCTAACTCTTTTAATAAATCTAAAGCCTCAGAGTTAGAATCTGTATTAGTAACAAAAGTAATATCCATTCCTGTTATGTTATTAACCTTATCAATACTAATCTCTGGAAATGCTATCTGTTCTCTAATACCCAAAGTATAATTACCTCTTCCATCAAAGCCTTTATCAGAAATACCATTAAAATCACGAATTCTAGGCATAGTTGATGTAATAAATCGATCTAAAAATTCATACATCTGATTACCTCTTAAAGTTACCATTACACCAACAGGCATTCCCTTTCTTAACTTGAAATTAGAGATATCTTTGGTTGCATTAGTTAACATAGCTTTCTGTCCAGCAATAAGGCTCATTTCTTGCTGCGCAGCTTCAATTTGTTTCTTATCAGATGATGATTTTCCAATACCTTGGTTAAGACAAATCTTAACTAATTTTGGTACTTGCATTACTGATTTATAATTACCTTTAAGGTTATTAATAACCTCATTCTGATACTTCTCTCTTAATCTTGGTATATATTTCATTATTTAATTACTTGTCCTGTTTTCTTTGCAATCCTTACTAATTTTCCTGATTCTTCATCTCTCGTTCTGCCTACCTTTGTTGGCTCTCCTGAATTAGGATCAATTAACATAAGGTTAGATACATGAATCTTATCTTCTTGCTTAACGATCCCACCTTGTGGATTAGCTGCATTTGGTTTAGTGTGCTTTGATATTAAATTCACACCCTCAACCATGACTTTATTTTCTTTAGGAAATACCTTAATAACTTTACCCTTAACCCCCTTCGAGTTACCTGTAGTTACTAAAACTGTATCATTCTTTATTATCTTAATTTTTGACATAATTTATTCTTTATAAAACCTCTGGTGCTAATGAAACTATCTTCATAAAATTATTCTCACGTAATTCTCTAGCAACTGGCCCAAACACACGCGTTCCTTTCATTTGTCCATTTTCATCAATAATTACACATGCATTATCACCAAAACGAATATAAGATCCATCAGCTCTTCTTACCTCCTTTTTAGTTCTTACTATTACAGCTTTTACAACCTGTGATTTTTTAACAGTTCCAGAAGGCAAAGCATGTTTAACTGTACCTACAATTTGATCTCCTAAAGATGCATAACGAGTTTTAGTTCCTCCTAAAACCCTGATGCACAAAATTTCTTTAGCGCCGCTATTATCAGCAACTTTTAATCTTGATTCTTGCTGTATCATATTATTTAGCTCTTTCGATTATCTCTACTAACCTCCAATTCTTTCTTTTACTTAATGGTCTCGTTTCCATAATTCTTACAGTATCTCCCTCATTACATGTATTTTCTGCATCATGAGCAATAAATTTAGATGTCTGCTTCACAAACTTACCATATAAAGGATGCTTAACCCTTCTTTCTATAGCAACAACAACAGACTTTTCCATCTTATTACTCTCAACAACTCCAATTCTCTCTTTTCTTAAATTTCTCTCCATTACTTTTTATTTTGATATATTTCTTCTTGTAAGCTCTGTCATAATGCGGGCTACAGTTTTTCTAGCAAATTTAATTTGCATAGGATTTTCTATAGGCGAAACGGCATGACTCATTTTCATTTTAAGCAACCTGTCTCTTTCAGTTAATAAAAGATCATTAAGTTCATTTAAAGGCATATCTGTTAATACTTGTGCTTTCATATTTCTTAATTTTTATGTAAATCTCTTCTAATTACAAATTTAGTTTTAATTGGAAGTTTCTGAGATGCAAGTCTTAATGCTTCTTTTGCAGTTTTTTCATCTACACCATCACACTCAAAAATCATCCTACCTGGACTTACACATGCTACCCAGGCTTCAACTCCACCTTTTCCCTTACCCATCCTTACTTCAGCAGGTTTCTTAGTAATTGGCTTATCGGGAAAAACTCTAATCCATACCTGACCCTCACGCTTCATATAACGCGTAACTGCAATACGAGCAGCTTCAATCTGACGAGCCGTCATCCAAGTTTCTTCTAAAGCTTTAATACCAAAAGATCCAAAAGCTAATTGATGCCCTCTTTGAGCATTACCTTTCATTCTACCCTTTTGCATCTTTCTGAACTTTGTTTTCTTTGGTTGTAACATTTATCAATTTTTTCAAATTCTAATTTTATTTCCTTCTAGTTTTTCCTTCACGTCTTGCATTTTTGTTCTTAGAAGATTTAAAATGTAACATTAAATCACGTTTTCCATAAACCTCCCCTCTACAAATCCATACTTTAATACCAATTAACCCATATTGTGTTAAAGCTTCGGATAAAGCATAATCAATATCGGCTCTAAAAGTATGCAATGGAGTCCTTCCTTCCTTAAACATTTCAGATCTTGCCATTTCAGCTCCATTTAATCTTCCAGAAACCTGAACTTTAATTCCTTCGGCTCCCATCCTGATACTAGAGGCTATTGCCATTTTTATTGCTCTCTTATATGAAACCCTTCCTTCAACTTGTCTAGCAATGCTATCAGCAACTAAAGTAGCTTCAAGTTCTGGTCTTTTTACCTCAAAAATATTAATTTGCACATCCTTATTAGTAATTTTCTTTATCTCTTCTTTCAAAGTTTCTACCTCTTGTCCTCCTTTACCAATTATAATACCTGGACGTGCAGTATGAATAGTAATAGTAATTAATTTTAATGTTCTTTCAATAGCAATTCTTGATACGCTTGCTTTTGAAAGTCTTGCCATTAAATACTTTCTAATATTAGCATCTTCAGCTAACTTATCACCAAAATCATCACCGCCATACCAGTTAGATTCCCAACCTCTAATAATACCTAATCTATTACCTATAGGGTTTGCTTTTTGTCCCATATTATTATGATTCTTTTATTATTCTACTATCAACCACTAAAGTAACATGGTTAGATCTTTTTCTAATTCTATGCGCCCTACCTTGTGGTGCTGGTTGAATCCTTTTAAGCATTCTGCCACTATCCACCTTAACTTCAGAAATATAAAGATTATGATCATCCATTCTTTTACCTTCATTCTTAGACTCCCAATTAGCTAAAGCTGATAATAAAAGTTTTTCCATTCTACCTGACGCTTCCTTCGGGTTTAATTTCAACTCAGCTAGTGCTTTATCAGCATCCATACCTCTAATTAAATCAGCAATTAATCTCATCTTTCTTGGTGAAGTAGGACAATTATTCAATTTAGCAAACGCAATTTTCTTTCTTGCCTGCTTAATTTCATCTGCTTTTATTCTTTTTCTAGCACCCATTTAATTATTATTTTCTATTATTTCCGTGACCTCTAAAGTTTCTAGTAGGAGAAAATTCACCTAATTTATGTCCGACCATATTATCAGTAATAAAAACAGGTATAAATTGTTTGCCATTATGCACAGCAAAAGTCTTGCCTACAAAATCAGGAGCTATTACTGAAGCTCGTGACCAAGTCTTAATAACTGATTTTTTTCCAGATTTATTCATATTATCAACTGCTTTCTGCAATTTATAATGGATAAAAGGTCCTTTTTTTAATGATCTAGCCATAAATTAATTATTTTTTCTTCTTTCAATTATATACTTACTAGAGTTTTTCTTTGGGTTTCTTGTTTTAAATCCTTTTGCAGGAACTCCATTTTTATTTCTTGGATGTCCACCTGATGATTTTGCTTCACCACCACCCATTGGATGATCTACAGGATTCTTAACTGTTGCTCTTACATTTGGTCTTCTACCCAACCATCTTCTTCTACCAGCCTTGCCATGAACAGATAATTGATGTTGAATATTAGAAACTGTACCAATTGTTGCTAAACAGGTCATTAAAATTTTTCTAATTTCACCAGAAGACAATTTAATAACAGCATACTTACCATCCTTTGCCATTAATTGAGCAGATGCACCCGCACTTCTAACTAATATGGCTCCTTGGCCCGGTCTCAATTCAATATTATGAACTATTGTTCCTAAAGGTAATTCAGATAATGGCATGGTATTACCTATCTTAATTGGTGCTTCTTTAGAAGAAACTACTTCCATTCCTAACTCTAATCCAGAAGGAGCAATAATGTATCTTTTTTCTCCATCAACATAATGTAATAAAGCAATGTTTGCAGTCCTATTTGGATCATACTCTATAGAAGCTACTTTAGCTGGAATCCCAAATTTATCTCTTTTAAAATCAATAATTCTATATCTCTGTTTATGACCACCACCGATATTCTCAATAGTCATTTTACCGGTATCATTTCGACCTCCTGATCTTTTTTGCTTTAATAGTAAGCTCTTTTCTGGTTTTGATGTAGAAATTTCATCAAAAGACAACGCAACTTTGTGTCTTTGCCCTGGAGTTATTGGTCTAAACTTTTTTAATGCCATTTTCTTTATAATTAAATATTACTATAAAAATCTATAGTATCTCCTTCTACTAAAGTTACGATCGCTTTTTTATAAGTTGATGTTTTACCAACAATCATACCTGATTTAGTGCCTCTAATCCTTTTCTTACCTATACATATCATAGTCCTAACCGAATCAACATTTACATCATACATTTCAGATATAGCCTTTTTAATTTCAATTTTATTAGCCTTATTATTAACTACAAAAGCATAGCGATTATATTTCTCACTTTGCTCTGTCATTTTTTCTGTAATTATCGGTTTCTTTATAATACTCATTATCTAGATATTAAAATTATTCTCAATTTCACTGATTGAGGACTCCATAATCATCAACTTGCCAGCATTCATAACATCATAAGTACTTAACTCTGAAGCTAATACAACTTTAGAACTCTTTAAATTACGAGACGACAAAAATATATTTTTATTTGATTTAGCAAGTACTAACAATGTTTTATTATCTAGTAAATCAAAGTTAGATAGAAAATCACAATATGTTTTAGTATTTGGCTTATCAAAAGTAAAATCTTCTAAAACGATAATACTCATATCTTTAGCTTTTTGTGAAAGTGCTGATTTTCTAGCTAAACGCTTAACTTTCTTATTTATCTTAAAAGAATAACTTCTTGGCTGTGGTCCAAATACTCTACCTCCTCCTCTAAATAAAGGGTTCTTAATATCCCCAACTCTAGCAGCTCCACTACCTTTCTGTTTTCTTATTTTTCTTCGACTTCCTTTAACTTCTGACCTTCCTTTAGTTTTATGAGTACCTGACCTTTGAGCTGCTAAATACTGTTTTACATCTAAATAAATTGCATGCTCATTTGGTTCAATACCAAAAATATCGTTCTTTAAATCTACTTTCTTAGACGTTTCTTTTCCTGTAATATTATGTACTGCTAATTTCATTATTTTTCTATTGTTATATATGAATTTTTAGCTCCAGGAACTGCTCCTTTTACAACTATCATATTTTTATCTATTAAAACTTTAAGCACCTCTAAATTATCAACGCTAACTCGTTCATTACCCATTTGTCCAGCCATTCTCATACCTTTAAAAACTCTAGCAGGATAAGAGGCTGCTCCAATAGAGCCAGGAGCCCTCAATCTATTGTGCTGACCATGAGTAGCATCACCAACACCTCTAAAATTATGACGTTTTACAACACCTTGAAAACCTTTTCCTTTTGAAGTTCCAGACACAGTCACATAATCACCCTCTTTAAATAAATCAACCTTCATAGTATCTCCTAAAGCAACCTCATCAAAATTAGCAGAAAACTCAAACACCTTCTTTAAAGGATTAGATTTTGCCTTTTTAAAATGTCCTAATGCAGCTCTACCAACTCTACTTGTTTTTTGTTCATCAAAACCAAGTTGAACAGCATTATAACCATCAATTTCATCTGTTTTAATTTGAGTTACCGTACAAGGACCTACCTCTAATATTGTACAAGCAATATTCTTTCCTGTTTCCAAGAAAATGCTTGTCATTCCTATTTTTTTCCCTATTAAACCTGGCATCTGATCCTTTTTTTAAATTACTTTAATTTCAACATGTACTCCACTTGGCAATTCTAATTTCATGAGTGCATCAATAGTTTTAGATGAAGAACTGTAAATATCCATTAATCTTTTATGATTGGTTAACTGAAATTGTTCTCTTGCTTTCTTATTTACATGAGGAGATCTTAATACTGTAAACACTCTTTTATGAGTAGGTAATGGAATTGGCCCACTTATAATAGCTCCTGAATTTTTTACAGTTTTTACTATCTTCTCAGCAGATTGATCTACTAATGTATGATCAAATGATTTTAATTTTATTCTAACTTTTTGTGCCATTCTTAATTAATTATTCTCCTTTAACTTTTTTAATTACCTCATCTGAAACATTCTTTGGAGCTTCAACAAAATTAAAAAACTCCATTGTTGATGTTGCTCTACCAGATGTAATTGTCCTCAAATCTGTTATATATCCAAACATTTCTGACAATGGAACTTTAGCATTAACTACTTTAGCTCCACCTTTATCATCCATTCCCTCTACTTGCCCTCTTCTTCTATTCAAATCTCCAATAACATCTCCCATATTCTCCTCAGGAGTAATAACTGTTAATTTCATTATTGGCTCCAAAATTTTAGGTGTTGCTTGTAATGCCGCTTGCTTAAATGCAATTTGAGAACAAATTTCAAATGATAGTGCATCAGAATCAACATCATGATAAGAGCCATCATATAATCTTACTTTCAAAGAACTTACAGGATATCCTGCTAATACACCATTTGACATTGCCATCCTAAAACCTTTTTCTACTGAAGGAATAAATTCTTTAGGAATATTTCCTCCTTTTATCTCATTGATAAATTGTAAATCATCTCCTTCAAAATCACTATCAACTGGAGATAATTCAAATCTTATATCTGCAAATTTTCCTCTACCACCTGATTGTTTTTTATAAACTTCCTTGTGATCAACAGATGAAGTAACAGACTCTTTATATGCAACTTGTGGAGCCCCTTGGTTACATTCAACACCAAACTCTCTTTTTAATCTATCAATAATAATATCAAGATGTAACTCCCCCATACCTGAAATAATTGTTTGACCTGAATCTTCATCAGTCTTAACAGTAAATGTAGGATCTTCTTCTGCTAATTTTCCAAGTGCAACACCTAATTTATCTAAATCTTTTTGTGTCTTAGGCTCTACAGCAATACCAATTACAGGATCAGGAAAATCCATAGATTCTAATACAATTGGCGCATTTAAATCACATAAAGTATCACCAGTTCGAATATCCTTAAATCCTACTAAAGCAGCAATATCACCAGCCCCTAAACGATCAATTTGATTTTGCTTATTAGAATGCATTTGATAAATACGAGAAATTCTTTCTTTTTTACCTGTTCTTGAATTATATACAAAAGTACCCTGTTCTAAATTTCCTGAATAAGCTCGAGTAAAACATAATCTACCTACATAAGGATCTGTTGCAATCTTAAACGCTAAAGCTGAAAAAGGAGCTTCAACAGAAGGTTTTCTAGTTTCCTCTGTATCTGTATTAGGATTTTGTCCAACAATTGCTTCAACATCAAGAGGAGAAGGTAAAATTTCCATTACCATATCTAACATAGCTTGTACTCCTTTATTCTTAAATGCAGAACCACACATCATAGGTACAACCTTTCCTGAAATAGTAGCTTCTCTTAAAGCATCGAGAATTTCTCGCTCTGTTAAAGAATCTTCATCTTCAAAGTACTTCTCCATTAAAGAATCGTCAAATTCTGCAACAGCCTCTAATAATTCTCCTCTATATTTTCTTGCTTCTTCTATAATATCTTCAGGAATATCAATTTGCTCAAATGTCATTCCCTGATCTTCTTCATTCCAAACAATACCTTTAAAATTAATTAAATCAACTACACCTTTAAAGGAATCTTCTGCACCAATTGGTATCTGTAGAGGCAATGCATGAGAACCTAACATCTCTTTAACATCTCTACAAACAGCAAGAAAATTAGCTCCTTGACGATCCATCTTGTTAACAAAACCAATTCTTGGAACATTATAATTATTTGCTAATCTCCAATTTGTTTCTGACTGTGGTTCAACTCCATCAACAGCAGAAAATAAAAAAACTAGACCATCTAAAACTCTCAAAGATCTATTTACTTCTACTGTAAAATCAACGTGACCCGGAGTATCTATGATATTAACATGAAAATCTTGCCCTCTATAAGGCCAATTAAGAGTCGTAGCTGCCGAAGTTATTGTAATACCTCTCTCTTGCTCTTGCTCCATCCAATCCATTGTAGCTGCTCCATCATGAACCTCACCTATTTTATGTGAAACTCCACCATAGTAAAGTATCCTCTCAGTAGTAGTTGTTTTACCAGCATCAATGTGCGCTGCAATACCAATATTTCTTGTAAATCGTAAGTCTCTTGCCATTAATTATATCTTTAAAATCTAAAATGAGAAAAAGCCTTGTTCGCTTCAGCCATTCTATGAGTATCTTGTTTTTTCTTGAAGGCAGTACCTTCCTCTTTATAAGCAGCCATAAGCTCAGCAGCTAATTTCGCATCCATTGTCTTTTCATTTCTATTTCGTGCAGCAGCAATAGTCCACTTCATAGCTAAAGAAACTCTTCTATCTTCCCTTACAGGATGAGGGATTTGAAAAGTAGCACCGCCTATACGTCGTGACCTTACTTCAACGTGAGGCATTACGTTCTCTAAAGCTTTCTCAAAAACTACCATAACTTCTTCATCAATTTTTTCGGCTATATTATCTAATGCAGTATAAAAAACTTTAAATGCAGTACTCTTTTTTCCACCAATCATCAAATTATTTACAAATCTTGTAACATTAGTATTTCCAAATCTTGGATCTGGTAATAAAATTCTTTTCTTGGCTCTCTTTTTTCTCATTTACAATAAAATTATATATTATTTAGTTTTAGGCTTCTTAGCCCCATACTTTGATCTTCTTTGAGTTCTATCATTAACACCTGAAGTATCTAAGGCTCCTCTCACTATATGATATCTTACGCCTGGTAAATCTTTTACCCTTCCACCTCTTACCAATACAACTGAATATTCCTGTAAATTATGTCCTTCACCTCCAATGTAAGCATTTACTTCATTACCATTTGTTAATCTTACCCTCGCAACTTTTCTTAAAGCTGAATTTGGTTTTTTAGGTGTAGTTGTATACACCCTAGTACATACACCTCTCCTTTGAGGACAACTTTTTAAAGCTAATGACTTACTCTTCTTTGTTAAAGTATTTCTACCTTTCCTAACTAATTGTTGTATCGTTGGCATATTATATTTTACTTAAAATGGGCCGCAAATTTAACAATTTATTCTACAAAATAAAAAAATGACACATAATTTTTTTTACGCTATTTTGATTAAGATAAAATATCATCAAAACAGTTATTATTAAAATATTATAAATTAATAAAAAAAGGTACTTAATAAATAGTACCTTTTTAAAAATTTAGTAATCAAAAAACCTATTCTATTATTAGTTTAAAAGCACCTAAATATTCTTGATTTTTCAACTCAAATTCTAGAAAATATACTCCACTAGCTTTATTATTTCTTTCAAGAAT
>MDSV01022427.1_pt1 | contig 18038 bp, 6 predicted proteins | sample 810851 | NCBI WGS metagenome assembly MDSV01 (sample SAMN05326640, study PRJNA326480) | marine metagenome | isolation source: seawater | place: Atlantic Ocean: North East | collected 2012 | reverse complement strand
CCCGTCGCGACGACGAAAACGACGAACGCGCCGTACGTCCCGCCGCCGCCCGCGGACGCAGCGCCCGCGTACGTCGCGGCGCCCGCGTTCTCCGCGTACGCGTACCCGACGGACGCGTACCCGGCGGACGCGTACGGCGCGAACCACGCGCAGCCCGAGGCGCAGCCTCCGCCGGCGGAGGCGTACCCCGGGTACTCCGGGCACCCCAGCGGGTACGCCGCGTACTCCGGGTACTCGGGATACGCGCCTTCGGGTGACGATCCCTCGGCGGCGGCGGCGAGGGAGCCCGAGCCCGCGTACGACCACGCCGTGGACCGCGGGGGGCTCGGCGCGTACGGTGGCGCGTCCGAGCACGCGAGCGGCGCCGTCGCGGGGCACCTTGGATCGTTTCCCGGATCGTTTCCCGGATCGTTTCCCGGATCATTTCCCGGGTCGGCGGCGAACGCGCGCGCGAGCGATCCGGCGCCGCCGCCGGCGCCGCTCGCGAAGCCGACGTTCATGATCCCCGCCGCCGTTCCGGCGGTGCCCGAGGCGCCCAGTCGCGCCGACGCGGCCCCGCCGGGACCCGCACCGCCTCCGCTGCCTCCGCTGCCTCCCCCCGCGGCGCCCTCCTCCGGGTACGACTTCTCGCCTCTCCCCGCGGCGCCCGCGCAGGCGGGCGCCGCGTACGCCGAGGTTCCAGTCACGCAACCGGTCGACGACGCGGGCGCGCGCGGCGGGTACTTCGGGACCGGCGGCGAGGGACCCACAGATAGACCCTCGACGCACGGCGGGTTTGTGGGGTTCGAGGAAGGAAACGCAGCACAGGTTTCCGCTTCCACCGTCTCTTCTTCGTTCCCCGCGGACGCGTTCGCGGGAGACCCGACGTCCGCGCGCGGCGTTCGGACCGAGACGGCCGCCGCGGGCGGTTCGGGTTCCGGTTCGTTCCCGGACCAAACGCGAACCGGGCCCGCTTCTTTCGCGGCGTACTCGACGTCCGGCTCGAACTTCGCCGCCGGCGACGCGGGCACGCCCCGCTCGCCGCACGGCCGTCCGCCGTGCGCGGTGCCGAGCTTCGGGTTCGGGGGTCGGCTCGCCGTGAGCGCGCCGGGGTACCCGGGCGGGGCCGACCCCGGTGGGAACGGCGCCGGCGCCGGGGTGCATAAACCCTCCGCCGCGCCGCCGGGGCACGTGCGCGTGCACTTCCTGGCGGACCTGCTGCGCGCCGGCGTCCCGGGCGCGCCGCGCGACTCCGGCCAGGGCCCCGGCGCGGCGTACCTGGACGCGCTCGGCGGTCTCGGGCTGACGAAGAGCACCATCCCGGGTGAGCCGACCGACCGGAAGGAGAGGGAGAGGGAGGCGTTCCCGCCGCTCATCGAGCGCAACCCCAGCGCGCAGAGCCTGGCGCGGTTCGCGGAGGCGCGCGCCACCGCCGCGGGCGGACCCGGTTCCGCCGGCGAACGCCTCTCCGGCGCGGCTTTGCTGTGGGGCGTGCTCCGCGCGATGAGCGCCCGCGCCGCGCCCCTCGCGGGCGACGCGGGGGCGCTCGCGGGCCCCGCGGGCGGCGACCCGCGCGGCCCGGGCGCGGACGTGCGCGCGCTTCTCGTGGGGGAGAGCGCCGGGAGCGAGAAGAACGCGTCGGTTTTCGGAACCGCCGCGGAGGAGCGGGGTGACTTCTCCTCCGCGGAAACGTCCGCGGCGGTTCGAGAAGCCGCGCTCGCCGAGAGCGAGCGGCTGCTCCTTTCCGGGCGCAGAGGGGACGCGCTGGAGGTTCTGGCGAGCGCGGGCCTGTGGGCGCCCGCCTCGCTCCTGGCGGCGCGCATGGGCGCGGCGTTCCAGAAGGACGTCGCGGCGCGCGCCGCGCGCGCGACCACCGCCGCGGGCTCGCCGCTGCGCACGCTGGCGCTCGTCCTGGCCGGCGCGGCGTCCGACCTCGTGCGCGGCGACAGCCAGTGGCCCGAGTCGGCTGGCGCGCGCGACGACGCGCGCGCGCTGCTTCCGCGCTGGCGCGAGCACCTCGCGGTGCTCGCGGCCAACGCGCCGCTGGCTCCGGAGGACTCGCGGCGGGTCATGGCGGCGCTCGGCGACGCGCTTCTGGCGGCGGCTCCGAGCTCCCGGGAGAGCTCCGGGACGGAAGCGGCTTCGCTTTCGGCGTTTTTGTTCACCGACGCGCTCGCGAACGCGCACGCCGCGTTCGCGCTGGCCGGCGTCGCGCCGCAGCCGTTCCACCCGGCGGCGCGGCTGTGTCTGCTGGGCGCCGACCACGCGCGCGCGCCGCGCACGTACCACTCCGACCCGCGCGCCATTCAGGCGACGGCGCTCCTCGAGCGCGCGGTCTGCGCGTCCACGAACGCGACCGCTGATCCGCCGCGCGGCGAGAGAAGCGGCGGCTCGAACGGCGGCGGCCAGAACGGCTCTCCGCCGACGCCGCACCCCGTGTGCTTCCCCGCGTTCCAGCCGTACAAGGTGCACTACGCCGGGCTCCTGGCGGAGACGGGCGCGACGCGCGAGGCGCTGGCGCTCGTCGAGAGCGTCTCGAAGACGCTGCGCAGCCGCGAGTTCCTCGCCTCCGCGGGCGCGCGCGACGGCTCGCTGGACGCGCCGCGGCTGGCGCAGCTCGCGGGCGAGATGGAGCACAGGCTGCGCGGGAATCTGCGCGGGGCGCTCGGCGGGCTGAGTCTGCGCGACCTGGGGAGCGCGGCGACGACGCTGTTCGGCGGGTTCGGCAAGATGTTCGACAAGGGCGTGCAGAAGGTGTTCGGCGACGACGCGGACGCGCGCGGCGGCGGCGGCGGCGGCGGCGAGGGAAACGGCGTCGTCGGGCGCTTCATCTCGCACTCGCGCGCGCACTCGAGCGCGTCCTCGGTGTCGAACGACAAAATCGACAAAAGCGACAACAAAGTCGACAAAAGCGACAAAAGCGACACGGCGCAGACGCGCGCGTCGTTCGGACTCGGCGCGTTCGCGGGGAGCGGAAGCGCCGCGCACTCGCGCGACGCGTCCTTCGCGAGCGACGCCTCCGCCTCCGCCCCCGGCGCCGATTTCGGGGCGTCCCCGTCCGGCGCGCACCTTCGGGGCTCCGGCTCGGTGTGGCGGCAGTTCTCCGGCGTGCTCGGGAAGGTGGGCGCGGCGATCCCCCTGCCCAAGCCCAAGAACCAGGCCAAGCTCGGCGAGGAGAACACCATGTACTACGACGAGAAGCTGGGCCGCTGGGTCGAGCCGGGCAAGGAGGGCGAGGCGGACGCGGGGCCGCCGCCGCCGCCGCCCACCGCGTTCGGGGCGTCCCCCGCGGCGGGGACGGACGGTTCCATCCCCGCCGCGTCCCCGGGGACGGGCCCGTCCCCGGGGGGCGCCGCGGCGGCGCCGGCGTTCAGCATGCGCGCGCAGAAGGGCCGGTCGAAGTACGTGGACGCGTTCTCGCTCAGCGCGCCCGCGGCGGCGGCGAGGACCCGGCCCGAGGCGGGCACCCCGGGAGGGGAGCAGAGCGCGTTCCCCGCGGGACTCATGCCTCCGGGCGTCGGGGTCTCGCCCGGCCTGTTCCCGCCCGGCGTGCCCGGGACGTTTCCTGCGGGGGCCTTCCCGGGCGGCGGCGCGCCGATGGTCCCGTCGCCGCCGCGCGCGGACGCCGGGGCCGGCGCGGACGCCGCCGCGGCGCTCGCGCCGCTTCCGCCGTCGCCGCCGTCGCCGGCGGCCGGGTTCGGGCGCGTCGCGGACGAAGACGCGTCGTCGTCCGCGACGGACCCGAACCCGGTCGGGGTTCGGACCGGCGAGCGTATCGACGCGCCGACTGAGCCGACTGAGCCGACGGAGCCGACGGAGCCTGCTGAGCCGACGGAGCCTGCCTCCTCGACGGGCTTGCGCCGCGCGGACGACGGATTCGCGCTCGCGCCGGACGCGGACGAGGACCCGGAGGACGCGAAGGCGTCATCCTTCGAGAGGGGTCCGCAACCGGACCGCGACGCGCGGGGAGGAGGCGGGCGATCGTCGCCGCCTTCCCCGGTCGCGCCCCCCCCGACGGCGCCCATGAAAAACCTGCGGCTCACCGATCCGCCCGACCGCCAGTGGGGCCGCGGCGGCGGCGCGCTCGCGCCGTCCTACGGCGACGGCCGCGTGGCGGACCCGGTGCCCGCGCGCGCCGCGCGAGGCGGCGCGGCGCGCGCGAGCGCCACGACGTTTTTCGTGCCCGGGCCCGCCGCCGCCGCGCGCGTCGTCGGCGGCGGCGCCACCGCGGACGACGCGGACGACACGGTCGAGACCGACGAGAGGCATGACGGGACCGAACGGCGGCTGACTGAAAGCGACGTGTTTGCTTTTCCCGCGACGAACGAAGGCGACGAGCTCGCGGAGCGCGGGTACTTTGACCGCGAGGGCGTCTGGCGCCTGGGCGACTGGCCGGGGGGCGAGCGCGGCGCGGACGGGCGGTGGCACGAGGGGTACTGGACGCGGGAGCGGTTCTGGGTCGCGGGGTACTGGGACGAAACCGGCGCGTGGCGCGACGGCGCGCGGCCGGGCGGGCGCTTCGACGCCGACCGGGGGTGGATCGCCGATTCGGCCGAGGCGGGGCGACCTTCCGACGACGACTTTCGGACGCTCGGCTCTCCCGACGCGGTCGCCGGGACGACGACGTCCGCCGCGGACGTGGCGGACGCGCTGGGAAACGTGGCCGGCCTCGGGTTCGGGGGGGAGGCGCGCGACGACGACGTCGACGAGATGACCGAGATTGGTCTGTGACGCGAAGCGGGGAACGCGACCGAGGTATTTTGTCTACGAATGCATTTGAAGACATTTCGAAGACGCTCTCAAAAATATTCCCCCCAAAACGTTCCGAAGCACGTGACGTCACGATCACTCTCGACCGCACCAGGCACCAGGCACGACCCTTCCCGCTGGTGATCACCAGGCCCGTCATCGACGCTGGTGGTCGTGTCACACACAGCACCGAGACGTGTCACTCTCGAGCCCCGTGTATCGTCGTTGGCTGAGCTAGGTTTTCGATGGCTTATTTCTTGACAAGTGGGCGTTCAACGCGGACATCTCGGGCTGGGACACGAGCAATGTGACGGACATGCAGTATATGTTTTCGGGGGCGTCGGCGTTCAACGCGGACATTTCTGGGTGGGACACGAGCTCTGTGACGGACATGCAGTATATGTTTTATTATGCGTCGGCGTTCAACGCGGACATCTCGGACTGGGACACGAGCTCTGTGACGGACATGGAGTATATGTTTTATAGGGCGTCGGCGTTCAACGCGGACATCACGAGTTGGAGCACGAGGTCGATCCCGACCATCGGTGCCATGAATGACATGTTTCAATATGCCGCAGCATGGCTTGAGGCGTACGCGCGCACAGACGGTTCATCGTCTCGCGACGGTCCGCCAAGCGCGTGGTATCGTAAGCCGTCGCCGCCGCCATCACCACCACCACCACCTCTACCGCCTCCGCAGACATCATCATCAGCATCACCACCGCCTCCGCAGATATCATCATCAGCATCACCACCGCCTCCGCAGACATCATCATCAGCACCAAACGCCACTTCTGGATTACCCCCGTGGCCATCGTTTCCTCCACATCCAGGTGCTACGAATCTGCCTCCTCCTCCTTCATGGCCACCGTTCCCACCGCATCCTCCTTATTCAAATTCACCAGGGGGTGTCGTGGTGGATGCTGAGAGTTCTTCTGGGCGGGTTTCAGTCCTGACGGCGTTCATAGTGATGATGATGATGATGACGTTTTTGATGTAAAAAATCGATCAGTCGGTGGCGCTTGAGAATTTCCATCCTCGTCACCGGGTCGGCCGCCTCGTCATAAAAAAAAAAAAGCGCGCGCTTGAATTATCAAATTTTCCCCGATTTTGCGGTTTTTCAAGACTACAGACGTTGTCGTTCGAGCTCGATATCGCGACGTCGAAAAAGCGCATGTCAACGATATGGACGACCGCGGTCGTCCACTATCCTTCGCGCGCGCCGACTCAACGCACGCGCCGTCGGGATGTCCACCTCTTGCTTACTACGCCGCGTCATCGCGTCGCCCGCGTCGTCCGCGGGCGCGCGCGCGTCGCCGCTGCGTCCTCGGCCGTCGCCGCTTCGCGCCGTGGCCGTTCGATCGCGTCGAATCCAAACGGTCACCGCCTCCGCGCGCGCGTCCGCGGCGGGCGGCGCGGCGAGCGAGTTCCCCGAGGACCCCCCCGCGAGCGCGGTGACGTACCGCCAGCTCGCACCGCACGTCGAGCTCGCGCGCGCCGAGCGCGGCGCGGGCGGCGTCGCGGCGTCTCGCGCGCGCGCGCGCCCGGCACTTCCCGTGCTCGTGGGGTGGTTCGGGTGCAAACCGTCGCACCTGCGCAAGTACGCGAAGATGTACCTGAGCGACGCGCTCGGACACGACGCGGTTGTGTGCGTCACGCCCCCCGTCGCCGCCACGCTGTTCCCCGCGCTCGGGGACGCGTTCGCCGCCACCGCGCTCGGCGCGGTGGCGCACGCCAGGAAGATCCTGGCCGAGGAGGACGCCGGCGACGCGGCGCCGCGCGCGGCGGCTGGCCCCGCGTGCGCGCTCGACGAGCGCCCTCTGATTTTGCACCTCTTCAGCAACGGCGGGTACTTGTTCGCGGGGAACGTCATGCACGCGCAGACGGGGTTCGTGGCGGACACGGAGACCCCGCTGTGCGAGACGCTCACCACCGTCTTGCGACGGAGGCTGGGCATGGCGCCCGAGCCCGCCGCCGCCGCGCGTTTCTCCAGCTCCGTCGCGGCGCTCGTGATGGACGGCGCGCCGGGCGCGCTCGAGCCGGGGATGGTCGCCGCGTCCTTCGAGGCGGTGCTCACGGGCTCGCGAGCCGCGGTTCCGCGAGCCGAAACGGACGAGACCGCGACGCGCCGGGTCGCGGCGGCGACGCTCGCCTGGCGCCCCGTCGCGAAACGCCTGCGGTACGTGGACGCCGCCTGGGGCGGGTTCCCCGCGGTGACCGGGAACGGGTGGAGCGGCGACTTCGACGCGCGGCCCGGGAACGCCGCCGAGGTGGCGCACGCCGCCGCGGAGAAGAAGCTGCGGCGGCTCAAGGCGGAGGCGGCGGAGGCGCGGCAGACAGAACGACGACAGGACAACGACGTCGCTTCGGAGAAGCGGCGCGCTTCGGAAACAGAAACGGGTCTGCTCAAGTGTCCCGCGCTGTTCCTGTACAGCGCCGGCGACGCGCTCGTCCCGCCCGAGGGCGTGGAGGCGTTTGCCGCGGCGCGCGCGCGCAGGCTGGGAACCGCGTCGAGCGCCAGCACGGAGGGCGCCGGCGCGGGGGGGGGACGCGTCGTGCTGCGGCGGTGGGACGGGTCATCCGGGTCACCCGCGCCCGCGCACTGCGAAATCGGGAAGGAGCACCCGGAGGCGTACGCCGAGGCGCTGCGCGCGTTCCTGCGCCCCGACGATTTCGGGGCGGCGGCGCCTGAAGGCGAAGTCTCACCGGCGAACAACATCAAGCCGTTTGTTCGCGCGACGCGACGCGTCGCGGCGACGGAGACGACCGAGTGATTTTTCGCGAACGGACGGTCACGGTGTTCGCGCGAAGAGTGCGAAGAGTGCGGCCCGCGAGGGTGTACTACCCGTATTTTTATCGATAAAACGCAGCGGAAGCGAAACGGGTTCCCCTTTTCGCGCGCGGCGGCTCTTCTCTGCGTGTCGCGTACGCGCATTTTTTGCGTATCACAACCGCCGTCGTCGCGCCGCGCGTCGCGCCGTCGCGCGCCGTCACGCGCCGTCACGCGCCGGCTCTTCGGTCGAAGAAGCTCTTGGGGTTCCGCCCCGCCTCGTCCACGAGCTGCCTGATCTCCGCCAGCCACTCCGAGTCGCTCGCCAGGTCCTCGAGGCGCACGTGCAGCCGGAACCGCCAGTAGTGCCGGTTGTTCGTGGGGTCGTTGATGGTCTCCTCCTCCGCCGGGCGCGTCGCCGCGTACTCCTCCGCCAGCGCCAGCAGGTCCTGCGCCGGGAAGATGGCCAGGCAGGAGGGGCTCGCCATGTGCTGCCGCACGATGGCGCGCATCACCACCGGCGAGCACCGCGCGGGCGGCTCGCCGGGCGCCTCCGCCTCGAAACGGAACGAGGAAAGGTAGCCGGCGCCGCCGCCCGGGTTGGGGTTCCCCGCGTCCAGCGACGCGCGCCGGCTGCCCGGCGCCGATCCGCCTCGCTCTTTTTCCAGGCTGGTGCGCCGCCGCGCCTCGGCGTCCCCCCGGCGCGAGACGCGTGCGCCGTCGGCGGGCGGCGCGAACGCCGCGGACCCGCTCCCGCGCTCGACGTGCTCGGCGCGGTAGGCGCGCGGGGGGGGGAACGCGCCGCCGGACATCTCCAGCGCCTCCGCCGCAAAGCGTCGCCGCCGCGCCTCGTCCGCCTCGTACCACGCGCGCGTGGTGGACGTGTCGTGGCAGCTCGGCGAGCACACCGTGTCGTAGGCGTACGTCTCCGGCTTCCCGAACTCGCCCCCGCGCGCGTCGTGCGGCATGCGCTGGATGCGCAGACCCAGGATGCCGAGGTCCTCCAGCACGGGCTGCACGCACGGCGGGACCATCCCGAGGTCCTCGCCGCACACGAGCTGCCCGGTGCACTCGGTGAGCGCCGGCAGCGTGCGGCGCGCGTTTTCGCGCCACAGCGTGTCCTGTCGCCGGTGGAAGTAGTCCTCCGCCAGCCACGAGAGCGCGTCCCGCGCCCACGGCTCGAGGCGCGCGAAGCTGCTCGTGCGCTCGTACTCGATGCGCGGGTAGAAGGCGTCCGGGTCGTCGGCGTCGCGCAGGAGGCACACGTTGTGCTGCAGCGCCAGCAGGCCCGCGCGCATCGCGCGCGTCTCCTCGACGAGCCAATCCGGCGAGCCCTCGCGAATCTTAAACGCGTCGCCGTCCAGCAACGCCTCCTCCGTGGCGTACTCGGGCTTGAACCGGAACGTCGGCGTGACGCCGCCGTCCGGCCCAGCGGCCGTCGCGCCCGTCTCCTCCAGGAACCGCCCGGCGGCCTCGCCGTCGCGGTCGCCGAAGACGCGTCTGAGCTCCGCGCCGGTGACGTACGGGTCGCACAGGCGGTCCACGAACCACAGCCCTCGCTCGTCCAGCTCGTGGCGGCGGATGGGCACGCTGGGGCGGAACCGCCCCATGCGCCCCAGCCGCGCGTGCGCGGGAAGCTCCCAGATGCGGAAAAAGCCGAGCACGTGGTCCACGCGCATGGCGCTGAAGTACCGCTCGAGGTGCGCCATCCTGCGGCGCCACCACTCGTACCCGTCCTCGCTCATGACGTCCCAGTTGTACGTGGGGAAGCCCCAGTTCTGGCCGTTGGCGTCGAATGCGTCGGGGGGCGCGCCCGTGCTCGCGCGCATGCGGAACAGCTCGGGGTGCATCCACGTGTCCACGGACGCCTTGTCCACGCCGATGGGCAGGTCGCCCTTCAGCACCACGCCCTTCGACGCCGCGAACGCGCTCGCTTTGCGCAGCTGCGCGTCCAGGTGGAACTGCACGTAGTACCGAAGCACCACGGCGTCGGCGACGCCCGACGCGCCGTTCGAGCCGCTCGTCTCGAACGGGTTCGAAAGCCGCGCCACCGTCTCCGCCGCGCGGTCCGATCCGAGCGCGCCCCACCGCCAGTGCTCCGCCGTGCCGAACAGCTCGCGCAGCGCGCCGAACACCGCGTACGGCCGTAACCACGCGCTCTGCTCGTCGAGAAACGCCTTGAACGCGTCCGACGTGAGGAACGCGTCGCGCACGCTCGGCTCCTTCAGACACCGCCGCGCCAACGACAGCTTCACGCGCACGGCGGCTTCGTAGTCCACCTCCTTCAGGTCCAGCGCGCGCCGCGCGCGCTCAGTCTCGCGCCGCAGCGCGTCGAAGACGTGCGCGCGCTCCGGGCCAGCCACCGAGGCAGCCTCCTCGATGAGCGGCTGCACGCGGAGGTACAGCGGGTGCAGCGCGAACACGGAGACGCTGCTGTACGGGTAGGAGTCCCACCACGTGCCGTGCACGGTGGTGTCGTTGACGGGCAGGATCTGCACGACGTTCATGCCCGCGCGCTCGACCAGCTCCACGAGCGCCTCGAGATCGCCGAAGTCGCCGGCGCCGACGCTCTTCAAGCTCCGCAGCGAGAAGACGGGAACGGCGATCCCGCTCCCGCGCCACGGCGCGGGGAACCGGAAGTGCCCGTCGCGCGCGACGATGCGCGAGGGGCGCGCGCCGGGGCCGCGCCACCGGTTCGAGGGGCTCGGCTCGGACGCGGGCGGCGACGAAGGCGCCGGCGCCGGCGCCGGCTCCCTGGGCGTCGACCGACTCTGGTCGTCCGACCGACGCGCCGCGACGGGTTGCGCTTCGAAGGACGCGGGGTCACTCGAGGCGTCCGCGACGATGCCCGAGCCGTACCCCGGCCGGGGCATCGGCGCGACGATGCCGGGGTCGGGGAACCCCGGAACGACGTGGCGCTCCTCCGTCTCGCGCCTCTGGTGCGCGGCGACGGACGCCGCCGTGACGTCGCCCGAGTCGTTTTCAGGATCGCTCTCGCCCTCCTCTTCCGGCATGCCGAGCGGCACGATCACGCGGTTCGCGCCCGACTCCAGCGCGGACGCCGCGCCCTTGACCGCGCGAAGCGCGTACTTGTAACGCACGGGGAACTCGTCCGACGACACGTCCGCGTCCAGCCGCCACGTCCGCGAATCCTCGTCGAACCGCATCGCCGCCGCCTTGCCCCGATCCCAGCCGCCGAGGCTCGCACACGAGCCCGTGGCGGTGAGCCGCATGCCCGGAATCGGCCGCAGCGTGCGGCACTCCAGACGCACGCGCGTTATGCCCGTGACGTAGTCCCCCGCCGCGCACGCGCTCGCGCGGAACGCGGGGATCGGCGCGGCGGCGGATCGTTCCTCGCCCGCCGCGGAGGACCCGACCGTCCCGAGGACGCGCTCCACTCGGTCCGCAAGCGCGTCCGCGCCGATCGTCTCGGCGTCCACCGCGACGGTGTCGTCAGGCGCGACGATGTCCCGGAAGGTCTTGCGCCGAAATATGTTCTCGGGGTGCGTCGTGAACTCCCACGTGTCGCGAATCTCCACGCGGTCGCGTCGCTTTCTCTCCTCACCCTGAGCCGAAGCATCCGTCTCGGAAACGTCCCTGGGCGCGAAATGTGCCTCGTGCGCGAAGGCGTCCCAGCGCAGGACGTTCATCTCACCGTCCACCACCGCGTACCTGTACTCGAACGGCTCGTTGAACGCGCCGCTCGCCTTCGCCGTCCACAGGAGCTCGCCCTCGCCGACGTGCTGCGTTCGGGGCGGAGCGTGAATTGGGATTGTTAGGCGTAATCGCGCGAGACGGAAAACCCCTTTGTCGGCGGGGCGGGTGGCGTGAAGGGGCGGAAGAGCGCGCGTTTCGTACCTCGCAGTGCATCCATACGCCTTTGCGGACGTCCCACTCGCCGAGTTTGGGGTGTCCCCCCACGACGACCAAGTTCTGTCCCCATTCCGTCCAGTACTTCACCCGGAAGCTCACGGTCGTGAGCGTGTCCGCCATCGCGACGTTCGGCGGCTGCCGCGCGCCAATCTCGAATTCTCCCGAGGAGGACGCGCGAGGTGCGCTCCGACGCAAAGACGCTCGCCTCGTGGCCCGTCGCCCCACGTCTCGCTGCGATCAAACGCCCCACCTCCAGCGGTCTCCGTGACCCGACTTCGAGACAACCGCGCGCTGCGCTCTGCCTCCGACGTCGTCACGCCCTCCGAGCCGAGCTCCGGAAGCTCGTTTCGGCCAAACGCCGCCGAATTTATTGGCCGAAACCCGGAAAAGCGCGCCGCGCTTTTTTTTTCGCGTTCCGAGTCGCCTTCTCGACGCGCTCGTCGAGCGCGCGCCACACCCGAGACGCGCGTTCGCGGCTCGACGCGCTTTCGCACTCGCGCACGACGCGTCATCCACGCCCGGTGTCGCTCCCCCGCGCCGTCTCCCTCGCGCGCGCCCGCTGTCGTGAGCCCGCGCGCGACCGCGTCGCCTTCGCATCCGAGAAGAGCGCGGCGGCGGTGCAGGTCGCGGCAGATAGGGCGCCTCGACTCGCCGACCGCCCGTTCGCGTGATGGCCGCCGCGAGCGCGACGGGCGTCATCGCGGTGCGTCTGTCCGGCAACGCGCGCTCGACCATGGGTGCCGCCGCCTCGCGCGCGGGTCGCGGCGCGCCGAGCCGCGTCGCGCGCCGAGCCTCGGGACGCGTCGTCGCGGCGGCGGGCGCGGACCGATCGGTCGCCGGAAAAGTGCGCCCGAAGCGCTTTTCCGTCGTCGACGCCGACGCGACGCCGCTCGGGTTCGCGTCCGCCGGCCTGGCCCGGGTCGGGTCCTCGCGAGGCGCTTCGTTCGCCGCCGCGGCGTCCTCGGGCGAGACGCCCGGCGACGCCGACGACGACGCGCCGGTGCGTCTCACCGCGGAGGAGCGAGAGGCGCTCGACGCCGAGGCGGAGGCGATGGCGTCGAGCTGGGCGAGCGAGCTCTCCGCCGCGGCGTGGGACGACGCGGAGGCGGCCGGGAGCGCCGCGGCGAGCGCGGACGCGCTCGGAGCCTCCGGGAAGAAGAAGAGGCGCGATACGTCCCTGCGCGCGGCGGTCGCGAACGAGACGGGCGACGACGACGACGACGACGACGACTTCGAGGAGAACTACTACGACTACGACGCGGACGACGTCGAGGAAGGGTACGAGCCCGGGTCGGGATCGGCGACGCGCGACGACGCGGACGCGACGCCGATGGATCCGCTCACCAAGGCGAAGCGTCGCCGAAAGACGCGCAGGGAGTGGGGCATGCTCCCGGACGAGAAGCTGCCTCGCGTCGCGATCGTCGGCCGACCCAACGTCGGTAAGAGCGCTCTGTTCAACCGCCTGACTGGCACGAAGCGGGCCATCGTGTACGACCAGCCCGGGATCACGCGCGACCGCATGTACGTGCGCGCCTTCTGGGGAGACGTCGAGTTCATGATGGTGGACACCGGCGGGCTGGAGTCCCTGCCTGGGTCGCCGCAGGACGCGCCCTCGGTGGACACCGTGGGTGGCGTGGAGATCCTGCCCGGGATGGTCGAGTCGCAGGCTGCGCTGGCGGTGCGCGAGGCGGCGGCGCTCGTGTTCGTGGTGGATGGCCAAAAAGGCCTCACGAGCGCGGACGAGGAGATTTTCGGGTGGATCCGCAAGTTCCACAGCGCGACGCCGCTGATGCTGGCGGTGAACAAGTGCGAGAGCACGACGAAGGGCGAGGAGCAGATCCTGGACTTCTGGAGCCTCGGCGGCGTTGAGCCGCTCGCGGTGAGTGCCATCTCGGGCACGGGCACGGGCGAGCTCATGGACGCGCTCGTCAAGTCTCTCCCCGCGCCCGATCTCGACGACGCCGGCGACGGCGGCGGCGGCGCCTTCTCCGAAGACGACGACGCGCCGCTCAAGGTGGCCATCGTCGGCCGCCCGAACGTGGGTAAGAGCTCGCTGCTGAACCAGCTCGCCGGGGACGCGCGCGCGATCGTGAGCGACTACTCCGGCACCACGAGAGACACGATCGACTCCGACGTCACGGGCGCGGACGGGAACAAGTACACGCTCATCGACACCGCCGGCATACGGCGCCGCACGGCGGTGGCGGCGGGGAAGGACGTTCCGGAATCGCTCGCCGTCGGGCGCGCGTTGCAAGCGATGCGCCGCGCGGACATCGTGGTGTTGGTGGTGGACGCCGAGGAGGGCCCCTCGCAGCAGGACTTCGTGCTCGCCGAGCGCGCAGCGACGCAGGAGGGGTGCGGCCTGGTGCTCTGCGTGAACAAGTGGGACCTCATCGACAAGGACTCGTACTCGATGAACGAGTACACCAAGACGCTGCGCTCGAAGCTGCGCGTGTTTGAGTGGGCGAGCGTGGTGTACACGAGCGCGCTCACGGGGCAGCGCATCCAGAAGGTGCTTCAGGCGGCGAACGAGGCGTCCACGCACCACCGCAAGCGCCTGAGCACCGCGACGCTCAACGCGGTCGTGCAGGAGGCGTCGCTGTGGAAGTCCCCGCCCAGCAAGGGAGGGCGCAAGGGAAAGATCTACTACGTCACGCAAGCCTCGACGAGGCCGCCGACGTTCGTGTTTTTCGTCAACGAGCCCAAGCTCTTCGCGGAGACCTACCGCCGGTACATGGAGCGCTCGCTGCGCGAGAACATCGGCTTCCCGGGCTCGCCCGTGCGCATACTGTGGCGCGGGAAAGGCGTTGGGAAGAAGCCGTGACGGAAGACCGAACGCGAGATGGGACGCGCGGAGGCGCGACCGACGATCGCGAGATCGATCGCGAAATCGCGGAGGGGGCGATTTCGCGATTTCGCGGCGATCGTCGCGTCGCGTCGTTCGCAGGCAGGTATCAGGTATTACAAATATTCTGCAATCATTCAACTCGACGCGAGTCTTGACCCGTGTCGTCACGAAGCGCGCGTTCGTGTGTCATCGCGCGCGTTCGCGATGCTTTGTGGCACACGCGACGCGTTTTTCCCAGCCTCGCCTCAAAAGATGAGCAAGCAGAGGATGACAAACGACCCGAGCAGGAGCAGCAGGCGCGACAGGAAGATGTGCTGCTGTTGCTCGAGCGACATGGAGAAGGGATCGTAGGCACGCGAGATACGCGCGTGCGAGCTGTCCAGGTCGCCGAGCAAGATGTGCGAGCCCCAGCCGCCCAGGCGCTCGCCCACCAGGTTCAAGTCGGGGAGCACCAGGTCGTTGGCCAGGCGCGGGTCGTCGTTGGCGATGCGCAAGCCCTGCGGCCGCACCGGCACGCGCGCAGCACCGCCCGAGGACGTCCCGCGGGTCGCCGCAGGCTTCCCCGGGCGGAAACCGCGCGTGTACAGGGGAATCAGCAGCTCCTCGCGGATGCCTGCCTTGCACGTGGGACACTGCTGCCGGGACAAAAACACGTTCAACCACCTGTTTTTTACGTGGTCGTCGGAGCGATTCGACGCGACGAGACGAGACGGACGGTGACGGACGTGGACGGGTCGGAAGATGGGACGGGGTTAGATGGGTCGCGGCGATCGGTCAGCGGGGTTCGGAGGCGATCGAGCGCGAGTCGACGGCGGCGTCCGCGAGCCGCTCGGAGCGATGCGGTCGGGCGGTCGGGCGGTCGGGCGGTCGGGCGGTCGGAGAAGGGCCGAAAAGCCCCCGATCTTGGTGGAGGAGAACGGTCCCCGCGAAATCAAATGTGACCCGGTGGGTGGGTCGGGGGCTTCTCGGGCTCTCCGCACGTACTTGTAAATGCACGGCCAGCAGTAAAGGTGCCCGCACTGCGTGACCACCGGGTCGGTGGCCACGTCCAGGCAGATGTTACACTCGAACGCGCCCTCGCGCTCATCGCCGCGTCCCGCCTCCTTTGTCGCGGGGACCTCGCAAGGCGCACATGTAGGGTCCGCCTCTCCCGCGTACGGGCCCCGGTCCCCCGCCGGCAGGTTTCCCGCGAGGGGCGAATTCTGCGACCGCACCCCATCCCTCTGCACGGAACGCAGGTGCATGCCGAACCCCGCCGACATCACGCCCGGCGCGGTGCGGCGTGCTCTGGCGACGGCGCGGGGGTAATCGCGTCTTGACTCCCCCGCGACCTTTTTTTCTATGACGAACGACACTTCAGCCTTCACCCTGAGGAGTGAGGACCAGCCTCCCATCCCCCGGCGACTCCTGAGCGTGGTGGCCGTGGACGTGGCGATCAAATCGGATCGTCGGGCTGACGAAGCATTTTTACGTGCGGCGAACCACGGGTCGTAACTCAAGAAGGAACAAAAGTGTAGATATTTTCGCGTGCGGCTTTTGTGTTCGCCGATCTCGACCGAATTTCGACCGAACTGAAATTGATCGATTCGATCGGGTCGTCGAGGTCCGCGCGACGTCGACGCTGCTGTTTTACTGAACTGCGAGTTATCCGAGCGCAGCGCTCGGAAAAAGCGACGACGACAGCTCACACTCGCGGACGCGCGCTCGCCTCTGCCTGGATCGCGGCCCGCGCGTCGCGAGGCTCACCGCGACCAACTCGTCGCGTTGGTCTCGATGTCCGCCCTCGCCTCGCCGCTCGCCTGGACGTCGCCGCGCGTCGGCGACCGTGCCGAGCGCGCGGCGTCATCGCGGTGTCGGAATTGCGGTCTCGCTGCGCGTCGCGTCGACGCGCCCTCGCGCGTCGCGCCCGACCCGCGATCGGCCGTCGCCGCGTGCCTTCGGCGCAGCCCCGTGATGCGCGGCGTTGGAGACGCGCGCACGCCGAGCGCGGCGCGTCGAGGCGTCGTCGCTACTCAGGACGGCATCGTGGCGGTGCCCGCGCCGCGCCGGCGCCGAGGCGGGCGGCGTCCGATCGCCGCGGCGTCCGCGGCGGACGCCGCGGCTCCCGGCGGAGGCGCGTCTCGCGATGAAACGAACGCCTCGCCCGGAGGGTCGCTCACGGAACGCGCGTCGGGTCAGACCGCTGACGATTCCTCCTACCGCTTCGTGGTGGTGGGCTTGGTGGCGCTCGCGCTGTTGCTCTGCAACGCCGACCGCGTGATCATGTCCGTGGCGGGCGTGCCCCTCGCCGCCGCCAACGGCTGGGGCGCCGAGACGCTCGGCCTGGTGCAGAGCTCGTTCCTGTGGGGCTACACGCTGACGCCGCTGCTGGGCGGGGTGCTCGCGGACAAGATCGGGGGCAAGAACGTGCTGCTGGCCGGCATCGCGACCTGGTCGATCGCCACCGCGCTCACGCCCTTCGCGGCGGCGGCGTCGCTCCCGGCGCTGCTCGCGTGTCGCGCCGTGATGGGCCTGGGCGAGGGCGTGGCGCTGCCGTGCATGAACAACATCACCGCGCGGTGGGTGCCGCGGCAGGAGCGCTCGCGCGCGGTCGCCGCGTGCATGGCCGGCTTCCAGAGCGGCAGCGTGGTGGGTCTGCTCGCCGCGCCGGCGATGTTACGCGCGGGGGGCGCGTCGCGCCCGTTCCTCGTCTTCGGCGTCGCCGGAATCGCGTGGGCCGTCGTCTGGGCGGCGGCCGCCTCCGCGACCCCGCGGGCCGCCGCGTCCCGCGGGCGCGTGCGCGCGAAGGAGCTCCGCGCGATCGAGGAAGGGGGCGCGGTCGTCGAGGGGAAGGCTTCCGTCTCACGGACGGGGACGTCCTCGGGAGACGCGCCGCCGCGGGTTTCCTTGGCGCGCCTCGTCTCCGCGCCGCCCGTGCTGGCGTGCGTCTTCGCCAACTTCGTGAACAACTGGGGGTACTTCATCCTGCTGGCGTGGATGCCCCTGTACTTCAAGCAGGCGCTGGGTTTGGACCTCGCGCGGTCCGCGCACTTCTCCGCCCTTCCCTGGTTCGCCATGGCCGTCTGCGGCGCGTTCGCGGGCGCGTTCGCGGACTGGCTGATCCACGAGAAGAACGTCTCCGTCACGGCGACGCGCAAGATCACGCAAGGCGTGGGCTTCGTCGGGCCCGCGCTCGGGTTGCTGGCGTTGACGTACACGAGCTCCGCGTCCGCGGCGCTGGCGGCGCTCACCTTCGCCGTGGGGTGCACGGCGTTCACGCAGGCGGGCTTCCTGGTGAACTTCCAGGAGATCGGGCCGCGGTACGTGGGCGCCATGCACGGCGTGGCCAACACCGCCGGGTCGCTGGCGGGCGTCGTCGGCACGTACGGCGCCGGCGTCGTGCTGGAGGCGACGGGATCGTGGAACGCCGTGTTGCGAGTCACGGCGGGCGTGTACCTCGCCGGCGCGGCGGTGTGGCTCGCGTTTTCCACGGGGGAGAGGGTGTTCGATTGACGCGTTCGCATCAGTAGTATCGTGGGGTGTTATGGTGGCATGTGTGCGTGGGAACGCGCGGGTTGAGCGCCGCGCGCTCCCGCGGACCCGCTTCGAAAAGTCTGGTTTGAAAACAAACGCTCTCGCGACGACGATCGCCGCGGCGTTCCGTCGAGTCCCGGTGTTCTTCGTCGGTGTGGTGGTGTTAAGATTTAAACACCATTGAGTGGTTGGTTGGGTATCGTGCTCGTGGAACAGCGCGCGCTCAGCGCGTCGCTTACGCGCGCTCACCGCGGATGCGGCGGGCGAGCTGGATGTCCTTGGGCATGATGGTGACGCGCTTGGCGT
>MDSV01227347.1_pt1 | contig 18039 bp, 14 predicted proteins | sample 810851 | NCBI WGS metagenome assembly MDSV01 (sample SAMN05326640, study PRJNA326480) | marine metagenome | isolation source: seawater | place: Atlantic Ocean: North East | collected 2012 | reverse complement strand
TTCTGTCCTGCCAAACAATTGCATTATAAATTGGCTTTCCATTTTTTTTATTCCAAACTATTGTTGTTTCCCTTTGATTTGTAATTCCAAGTGTCTTGATTTCTATTTTTAATTTTCTTGATTTTTTAATTACATCTTTAGTGACTTTAACAGTTTTTTTCAATATTTCATTTGGATCATGCTCTACCCAACCGTCTTTTGGAAAATGCTGCTTAAACTCAAGTTGTGATGAAAAAATTTTTTTTCCACTTAATGAAAAAAGTAGAGCTCTGGTAGAAGTGGTTCCTTGATCAATAGCAATAATTGCTTTCACAAAAAATTAATCCTGGCCTAATAGTTTTTTTTGCTTTTCTGCCCAAGTACGAATTAAATTGTCTACTGCCAAACCAATAAAAGCAACACATAATCCAAGCATTAAACCATTTCCTGTTCCTTGCCTATCTGAAAGTGCCTTTAATATATACTGACCCAAATCTGTTGTACCAATCATTGCTCCAATTATCACCATAAACAATGCAAAAACTACAGTTTGGTTTATTCCTAACATCATATGTGGAAATGCCAGAGGTAATTCTATTTTTAACCATCTTTGTAATCGATTAACGCCAGACATTGATCCTGCATCGTGTAAAGCTGAAGGAACGCTTCTAAGTCCCTCAATTGTATATCTGGTTGCTGGAATTGTAGCGTAAATAACTACCGCAATTAAAACTGATGTATCGGTAACACCAAATAACATGATAACTGGTATCAAATAAATAAAGGATGGAAAGGTCTGTAATGTATCACAAACCCCTAAAGTTATTCTTGTGCTAGTTTTAGTTTGAGCGCTCAGTGTGCCAATTATTACTCCAAGAATACCTGAAACTATTACTCCAAATGTGGCCATATACATTGTGATTAAAGCTCTATCCCACCATTCGGTTAAAGCTATAAACAATGTAAAACTACCAACAACAAATGCAGATCTTAGACCACCAATAATATAACCAGCCCCCATAAATAAAATAAAAGTGGCAACAACCGGCATTCTTAAAAATGCATTTTTCATAGGTATTAATACATCAACTATCAACCAAGTATTAAATACTTTAAGTGGATCAAAGAAATTATCTAGTATCCAATCAACACCTGAATTCCAAAAAGCTTCTGTGGAAATACCTTTGTTATGTGGCACCATAAATAAATAGTTAAAACCTTCTTTAAAATAAAATGTTCCTATATAAGAAAAAATATAACCTCCAAAAATGACTGCTATAAACAATATTAAATATTTATTTTTTTGGAAAAAAGTTGGATTTTCAAAGTAATTTATTTGTTTATTGGCCCAAGCTAATGAAAGTTTGTCTAATAAAACTGCGATTAACGTTATACAAATTCCTGCCTCAAGTGCTAAACCAATTCTTAATTGATTAAGAGCTAAAAGTAAATTCCAACCAAGGCCTTTTGCACCAATAAATGAAGCTATTACGGCCATAGCTAAACACTGCATGATAACTTGATTTACTCCAATTAAAATATCTCTTCTAGCAGTAGGAATTAATACTCTAAATAATAATTGTAAATCGCTGCATCCACTCATTTTTCCGGCCTCAATTACTTCTCGTGATACTTTTCTTAAACCTAATAAGGTAAGTCTAACCATAGGAGGAGTTGCAAAAATAATTGTAGCAATCGCTCCTGCATGATCTCCGATACCAAATAAAACCATTATCGGAACAAGATATGAATAATGAGGCATAGTTTGCGCAACATTTAAAAGTGGATTAAGAATGTTTTCTGTTCTTTTGCTTCTATAGGCCCAAATACCTAGAGCTAAACCTAAAATGAAAGATATTGGAGCAGCCACCATAACAAAAGATAAAGTTTGCATTGAAGGTTTCCACTGTCCAAAAGCAGATATATAAATCATTGTCAGTCCAGCAAATATTGCAAGGTTTCTTCCATTTAATTTATATCCTAATAAAATTGCACCACCCGCAACAATTGTCCATGGAAGTCCTGGGAGCTCAGCCCAAGGATTAGCGTCTAACCAATCCCAACTTGTGAAAGCAACGACTGTTTCAACACCTCCAATTAAAATTTCTCTGATAAACTCAATCATAAAAAGCATAGACCTTGAAATAATTCTCGTAATGTGCAGCACTATTGGGCGTGTTTTTGTTTCTTGTATATCGCTATCAAAATATTCTATAGGAGCCCATTCATTTAATAGAAAAAATACAGAGTCATTTATCCAGCCTGGCATCCAAGCAATGAAAGCAGGTAGTCTCCAAAAAACACTATATTTTGTTTGATCTAGCTTATCTTTGTCAATAAATTCAGTTCCTGCTTTTGCAAACTCATAACCTTCAGGAATATCGATCGCAAAACACAATCCAAAGAATACTAATAATAAGAAAGTCCATTGAATAGACTTTGGATATTTTTGAATTATCTCCATAATATAATTAAGATTTATCTTTTCCTTTACCAAAAACAGTTTGAATGATTTTTGAGGGTTTTACACTCCCAACAATCATGTTATCTTTATTAACAACGTTCACAGATTTATCTTGATTTAAAATTTTTTCAGCAACAGTTTCAATAATGGCATCCTTGGATACATTTATATTGCTAGTGTTTTCTCCTTTAGAAACCGAGTCCATAATTGCTTCAATTTTTAAAACTTTTTCTCTTGGCACCTCTTCAGTAAATTTTCTTACATATTCTGTTTTTGGATTTAGGACAATATTTGCTGGTGTATCTAATTGTTCAATCAAACCATCTTTCATAATGGCAATTCTATCTGCAAGTCTTAATGCCTCATCAAAATCGTGAGTTATAAAAAGGATAGTTTTATTTAAAACTCCTTGAAGTCTTAAGAATTCGTCTTGCATTTCTTTTCTAATTAAAGGGTCTAAAGCAGAAAACGGTTCATCTAAAAACCAAATATCTGGTTCGACTGCTAATGATCTAGCAATACCAACTCTTTGCTGTTGACCGCCTGATAGTTCTCTTGGAAAATAATTTTCTCTACCTTTTAAACCAACTAATTCAACCATCTCCATAGCTTTTTTTATACTATCTTCAGTTTTACCCCCTTTTATTTGAAGAGGAAAAGCAATATTTTCAAGAACAGTCTTGTGAGGTAGCAAGGCAAAACTTTGAAATACCATACCCATCTTGCTCCTTCTCAATTCAATTAACTGCTTATCATTCATTTCTAAGAGATCTTGTCCTTCTATAAATATTTTTCCTCCTGTTGCGTCTGTCAATCTAGAAATACATCTAAGGAGAGTAGATTTGCCTGAGCCTGATAAGCCCATTACTACAAGCATTTCACCTTTAGAGACTTCAAATGATGCGTTATTTACTCCAACGATACATCCTGCATCTTGAAATGTTTTTGCGTCTACATTTCCATTTGAATTTTGAAGCATTTTTTCTGCATTATCTCCAAAAATTTTATAAACAGACTCACATTTAATTACAGGTGTAGAAGACATAATTTTTATATTTAATTATACTATTTTTGTTAATAAATACTCCAGTTAAAAATTTTTAATAAAATAAACCCTGGTATCAATACTAGTTTTTAAAAATCCTAATGCTTCACCTCTTACTGTAACTGAATTAGATGTTCCTTCTAAAGGTTTAACTGTAAATTCGGCAAAGCATTTATTGTCATCTTCATTCCAGCTTACAGAATATTTTCCAGTAGTGCCTCCATTTGCTGTATATAAATTAAACGCTTTGCTATCAGTTATATTTGCACCCATAATAGCTCTTTGGGTAATAATTTTTGTATTATTACAAACTATTTTGTATTCATTAGATGACAGTACTCGACCTTTATCAGAATTATAAACTGTCAAAACTCCTCTTGGCAGAGTTTCTATAAATTCATTTGCCTTCTCTTCTAATTTTTTTTGTTCAGCAACCTTTTTTTGTGCATCAGGATCTGGTCCATAAAAGATATTAAGTATAAAAAATACAAAAAAAATAATAACTGTTAAAGATAATAATCCAATCGAACTTTTAAAATTTTCAGCAAGGTTCTTAGACTTACTTAACATAATCACCTTCATTCCAAGTGCCTTTAATTACCTTCCCATCTGACCAAGTAAAAATTCCTTTTCCATGCATTTTATTGTTTTTCCACTCACCTTTATAAGTTGAACCATCGGGGAATTTTAAAGTTCCATTACCATGCCATTTACTATCATAGAAATCTCCTTCATAAATATAACCATTGGGCCAAGTTTCAGTTCCTTTTCCTTTTTTAGAGCCATTTTCCCATTGGCCAACATAGGTTGTTTTATCAGTATAAGTCCAGGTCCCAAAACCGTTATTACAGTCTCCGTCTGTACATCCTGATTTTTTTGCAAAGCTAGAATTCGAGATAATAAATGAGAAAAGAATATATATTAAAAATTTTTTCATAAGTCTTGTAAGTAAATTATACCAAAATTAAAAAAAAAATCTCCCCTAGTAAAACTAGGGGAGAGTTTGAATTTAAATTTTATCTAGTAAAAGTGATTACTTAGTCCACTTTTGCCAAACAGATTTATTATCAGCCAACCATTTCTTGGCAGCATCTTCGTGAGACATTTTATCTTCATCAACTAAAGCCGCCATTGCACCAATTTGGCTTGTGTTGAATGATAATTGTTTAAACATCTTTGCTGCGGCTGGATGAGTTTTTGGAAAATTCTCATTAACAGCTTTTTTCAAATAACCGTCTGGAGCACCACATTTTCCATCACCACCGTCGACAGGTCTACATCCGTCATAATATGGTGGAAAGTCTATAAACGTAAAACCAGCACCATCTGTAAAGTTAGGTGTCCAGTTAAAGATTATAGTTCCTCGTCCTTCTTTTTTGGCTGCTTTAAGTTCTGCCCATAGTGCATCTGCACCACCAGCAAATTTAACTGTCCAAAGGTCTCCTAATCCAAGAGCCTCAATCCTCTGAGGAATTAAATCACCATGCCAACTTTGAGGACCTTCAAGCATTCGTCCTTTTCCACCAGAGTCCGGTGTAGCAAAATTTTTTGCACAGTCAGGATTTTTTAAAGCATTCCAATCTGGAAGGCCCGGACAATATTTTACAGCCCAATCAGGATATCCCATATCCTCAATTGTTCTAGCTTCATGATCGCCCCAATCTAGAACGCCACCTTTATCTCTTGCAGTGTCAAAAGATTTTCCAAAAGCTGATTCCCAAACTTCGTGTGATAGAGTTACATCACCAATTCTGATTGACTCATATACAGCCTGAGAGTCTGCTGGAACATATTTTACATTGTTACCCATACTTTCCATAATTCCACCGATCACGTAAGCCATTACTACTTGGCTTGACCAGTTATGAGTTGGGATTACTATGGGCTTCTTACTATCCGCAGAATTTGCAATTCCAGCAAAAGAAACTGCTGAAATTATTAAAGCGGATACTAAAGATACTATTTTTCTCATGTTTTCCCCTTTCATATAAAATCCAATTATGTGCCTAAGTAAATTTATAGTCAACTACTCTATATTTATATAATATAGAAATAAAAAATTGAGGTATATGACAACAAGTTTTAATATTAAAGAACCTGGTTTAAATGTTTTGCCACCTGGGGTTGAAAGATACGTTGTTAATGGGGGTGGTATAACTGGAATTCAAATACTACCTGAGGATCAAATAGAAATAATTAATGATGAAGGAAATCAAATTTGTGAAGTTTCTGTTTTTAACAATGATGGCAAACCAGAACTAAGTATATTAAGTTTGAAAGAAAGCAAAAATGCTACTGATATTAGCAAAATATTGTCAAGTAAAGATGAAAACTCTAAAGCTGCTTTATATCAACTAAAAAAAAGAAATTTAAATATAGAAAAAGCAAAATCTTCTATTGTTTTTACAAAAGATGCAAAATCTGGAGAAAAAATAAAAATAAAATCAAAAGACAAATGTTATTGCATTTTTTCATCTCCAGGTCCAAAGATGTTAATTCATGAACAAAATCCCCCAACTGAGCTTACTATATTAGTTAAAAGAGCTAAAATATTAAATGATAAAGAACACTCTGTAATTCCAGATCCTATATTTGAACCGTCTGATGAAAAAAATATAAAGAAAAAGACAGCAATATCATTCCAGGTAAAAGAAGGTGATTATATTCAGGTAATTTCTCCAACAGGCAGACAATGTTCCGATTTTGTTGCATTCGATACTGCTAAGTTAGAAAAAGGAGTGGAAAAAAGTTTAGATTGGCAAACAACTAGAACTTTTATGGGTAACACTTTTCCTGGACCAGGTTTATTTTCAAAATTTTACGATACTGATCATGAACCACTTGTTGAAGTTATTAGGGACACAGTAGGACGTCACGATACATTTAATTTAGCATGTACTTCAAAATATTATGAAGATGCAGGATATTTTGGTCATCCAAACTGCTCTGATAATCTTAATAGATCAATGAAAGAATATGGAGTTAAAGATAAAAAAGGATGGCACGCAATTAATTTATTTTTTAATACCTCTTCAAGTGGACTTAACTCTGTAATATCTGATGAGTCGTATGCTCGACCTGGAGATTATGTTATTTTCAAGGCTTTAAAAGATCTAACTTGTGGTACTACAGCTTGTCCAAGTGATATAGATGCATGTAATTCATGGAATCCAACTGACATTTTTGTTAGAACTTATGATAAAAAAAAAGAATTTATAAAATCTTTTGCATTCAGAATGAAAACAGATTCAGAAAAAAAATTAACTAGAAACACTGGTTTTTATGAAAGAACTTCAAAACTGACAAGAAACTTTGTTGATGCAAGGGGTTTTTGGTTGCCAAATGATTACACAAAACATGGAGTGGTAAACGAATATACAGCTTGCCGCGAAAAAGCGGTGATTATAGATTTGTCGTCTTTACGAAAGTTTGAAATTCTTGGTCCTGATGCTGAAGAATTAATGAACTATACATTAACTAGAAATATAAAAAAACTTTCTGTGGGACAGGTAGTTTATTCGTCTATGTGTTATGAAAATGGTTTGATGTTTGATGATGGGACTCTTTTTAAATTAAGTGAACATGGATTTAGATGGATTTGTGGAGATGAATATGCTGGTGAGTGGCTAAATCAACAGGCTAAAAAAAAGAAATACAAAGTACTTATAAAAAATTCAACAGATCAAATACATAATATTTCATTACAAGGTCCAAATAGTAGAAAAATATTAGAAAAATTTATATTTACTCCACCTACGCAACCTTCAATTTCTGAGTTAGAATGGTTTCGATTTACAATTTGCAGGGTAAAAGATTTAAACGGAATACCATTAATTGTATCTAGAACAGGTTATACTGGCGAACTTGGTTATGAAATATGGTGCCATCCATCCGATGCTCCAAAGGTTTGGGATGTTGTTATGGAAACTGGAAAAAAAGATGGGCTTATACCTGCGGGATTTGGTGCTTTAGATTTGCTAAGAACAGAAGCAGGATTAATTCTCTTTGGAAATGAATTTGATGGTCAAGTTGATCCTTTCGAAGCAGGAGTCGGTTTTACAGTGGCACTGAAAACAAAAGCCGAAGATTTTATTGGTAAAGAAAGTCTAATTGCTAGAAAAGAAAAACCTCAAAGGAAACTTGTGGGTTTAGAATTAGAAAGTAAAGAAAAAGCAAATCACGGGGATTGCGTTCATATTGGAAGATCACAAGTAGGAATAATCACAAGTGGATGTATTTCACCAATTTTAAATAAAAACATAGCATTATGTAGAATAGATATGAATCATTCAGAAATAAATACAGCTGTGGAAGTCGGCAAAATTGACGGTCATCAAAAAAGAATTCCAGCCAAAATAGTTTCATTCCCACATTTTGATCCTAAAAAAACTAGAGTAAGGTCTTGATGAAAAGTACAAAAGCGCTATTAGAATTTTGGGAAGAACAAATGAAACAATCACATACTTCCAGCAATTATTTTTTTAGAAAGTCACCATCACATTATCACATGATGCTTTTAATAATGTCATACTATAAGCAAAGTGTGCCTATAACAGTAGAGGAATTAAAAACTAAACTTTTTAAGACCTCAAGGCCAAAATCAGCACTTATAATCAACGAAGCTTGTGAAAAGGGATTTTTTTATCTTGAAAAAACTTCTCAAGACCAAAGAAAGAAAAATATTAAACCTACAGAAAGTTTTGTCCAAGAGTTTGAAGACTATCTTAAAAAATTAAGAGATATATCAATCTAGCCAACATTTTTCATGGATGCCGCTATACCTGCAATGGTGATTAACAAAGCATCTCTTAATACCTTTTTGTCTTTAGGATTTAGCCTTTTTTTATTAAGTTTTCTTAATATATCAGCTTGTAGAATATTTAAAACTTCTGCATATGTATTTCTAATCCTAACTCTGTCTCTGTAGTCTTTTCGTTGTTCTAAAATATTTTTTGGTATTAATTTTTTATTTAGAACAATAAGTTTAGTTAATTGATTTCTCAGATCTTCTCCGGTTTTTTTTAAATTTTTATCTCCTAGACATTCTTCATAAAATTTTATAATTCTTTGGTTTGTTTTGAGAAGTACCCAATCTAGCATATCCATTTGAGAATAAAAAAATGGCCATTTTAAAATCATATCTTTTATTAAATTTGTCTTATTTTTTTTTACAGCATCATTTATTGCATCGAAAGTTCCAAGCCAAGCTGGAATAAGAAATCGAATCTGTGTCCATGCAAAAACCCAAGGTATCGCTCTTAAACTACGTATATCTTTTGATTTATTTCTTTTTGCGGGTCTTGAGCCGATAAATAAAAATTCTAAAATTTTTTGTGGTGTTACTTTAAAATAATAATCTAAAAAATTCTTATTATTTAAATTGTTCCTGTAGGTATTTTTTGAAATTTCACTCATTTCATCCAGAATATTTCTCCATTCTGCCTTTGGCTTCATTGGAGGTGCTAATGTTGCTTCCAATACTGAACCTAAATACGTTCCCAAAGTGTATTCGGATAGAGATTCAGTTCCATATTTTTGTTGTATGATTTCACCTTGTTCTGTTACTCGAGTTCTTCCATTAACTGTTCCTGGTGGCTGAGATAATAACGCATGGTATATAGGTCCTCCACCTCTTCCAACTGAACCACCACGTCCATGAAAAAGAGTTAATTTCACCTTAAACTTATTAGATAATTCTTGTAATTTTTCTTGAGATCTATATTGAGCCCATGCCGCAGCAAGTTTCCCGGCATCTTTACTAGAATCTGAATAACCAATCATAATCTCTTGAGTATTTTTAAATTTTTTTAGATAAAATTTATTTTCGTATATTTGCATCATTACCGAATTTGAGTTATTTAAGTCCTGCAATGTTTCAAACAATGGAACTATTCTCAAAAAATCTTTAATTCCTGATTCTTTTTGAAGAAACATAACAGTCAAAACATCCGAAGCTGTAGATGCCATAGAAATAATATAAGCACCCAAACATTCACGAGGAGTTTCTGATAAAAGTTTAAAAGTGTTCCAAACTTCCTTATCTTCTTTGGTAAGAAAAATTTTTTTTCTAAGTAATGACTTTTTTGACTTAATCGAATTTATTAAAAATTTGATTTTCTCATTTTCAGTTAAATCATCATAATTTTTATTAAATAAGTTTTTATAAATTTTTTTAACAATGCTCGTGTGCTTTGATGCTTCTTGTCTTATGTCAAGTTTCGCTAAGTTAATTCCAAAAGAATTTGCTCTTCTAATAAGGTCTAAAGTTAAACCATTAGCAATCGCTTCACATTTTACCGAACATAACGAATTATAAACTGCATGAAGGGGTTTTAAAATCTCATTAATTGAATTTACTAATAATTTTTCATTAATAGATTTTCCATCTATTAAATGATTTTCAATTTCAATTTGAGTATTTTTAAACTTTTTTCTTATAGGTCTTAAAAAGACTCTATAAGGTTCTTGGCTATTACCAGCAACTTTTTTTATTTCATTTGAACATTCATGAAGTGATAAATTTTGTATAATATTTGTAAGTTCTTTTTCATATAAACTTGCAGCTTCCCATCTTGATAAAAGAACTACTTCCTTTGTTATTTTATGATTAACATTTGGATTGCCATCTCTATCTCCACCCATCCATGAGCCAAATTTAAATGGTGAATAATTAATTGGGAGTTTTTTTCCTGAGTATTTATAAACTGCATTTTCCAATCTAGAACAAATTCTAGGAACCGAGTTCCATAAACTGTCTTCAATTACTGCCAAACCCCACTTTGCTTCTTGCGCAGGAGTTGGTTTAGACCTTTTAAGTTCATCTGTTTTCCATATTGAAGTAATTTGTTCGTGAAGTTTTTTTTCTAATTCGTTTACTTCCTTCTCAATATTTTTAATCCTAAAAATTCTTGATTTATTAAATTTTTCTAATATATCATTAACTTTAGTATATTTTTGAATAAGTGTTCTTCTTTTTACTTCAGTGGGATGTGCGGTTAAAACTAGCTCAATATTTAAATTTTTTGACAGTTTATAAAACATTTCTTTTGAAATTTTTTTCGATTTAAGAAGTTTTTCAACGATATCTTCTAATAAAGTAAATTCGTCGTTTCCCCTAGCTTGTAGCACTTTCCCTTCTTCTATTTTATGAACATTATCTAAGGATTCGGCTAAATTAGAAAAATTTAAAAATTTACTAAAAGATCTTGCTATAATTAATGATTGAGAAGGATTCAGTCTGCTTATTTGTTTTATAAGTTGACGGAATTTTTTAGTTTCATTTAGTTTAATTTTTCCCTTTACTATTGAGCCTCTAGATGATTTTGATAAATATCTTATTTGTTCAATTTTATCGTATAGTACCTGGCCTTCTTGTTGCTTAACAACAATGCCTAAAATTTTACCAAGTAAACTTACTAATTTTGAAAGTTTAATGTTTGCAATTTTGTATTTAACTTGTTTTGCCATTTAAAGCTGACTTTACTGTTTCTCCCATTACAGAAGGGTTTTTTGAAATAGTAACTCCGCATTCCTTCAGAAGCTCCACTTTTTCCACGGCACTTTCTCCATAAGCAGATACAATTGCTCCCGCATGACCCATAACTCTACCTTTTGGTGCAGTTAATCCTGCAATGTAAGCAATAACTGGTTTTTTCATATTTTCTTTTGCAAATTTTCCTGCTGCTACCTCCTGTGGTCCGCCTATCTCTCCAATCATTAAAACTGCGTCTGTTTCATCATCTTGTTCAAATTTTTCTAAAATATCTTTAAATGAACTTCCATTTATTGGATCTCCTCCTATTCCAACACTTGTTGAAATTCCTATATTAAGATTTTTTAATTGTAGAGCCGCTTCATAGCCTAAAGTTCCCGATCTTCCAATAATACCAACTCGTCCTTCTTTATAAATATGTCCCGGCATTATTCCTAACATCGCTTTACCTGGGCTTATAACTCCTGCACAGTTAGGTCCAACCAAAGTCATTTTATCAATTTTTGAATATCTCCTCATATAACGTTTGATTTTAATCATATCATGAGAAGGTATTCCATCTACTATTGCAACACACGTTTTTATTCCTGCATCTGCAGCTTCCATAGCGGAGTCTGCAGCAAAAGCTGGTGGAACAAATAATATTGATGCTGATGCACTAGTCCTGATTACGGCTTCCTTCACAGTATTAAACACGGGTAGATTTAAATGTTTTTGACCGCCTTTTCCTGGTGTTACTCCTCCTACAACATTTGATCCATATTTTATCATTTCCTCAGCGTGAAATGTGCCCATTTTTCCAGTGAAGCCTTGAATTATAATTTTTGTGTTTTTATCAATTAAAACAGACATTCTTATTTCCCTATAGCCTTAACAGCTTTGTTTGCTGCATCTTCTAATGTATTTGCTTCTATATATTTAATCTTACTATCTTTTAAAATTTTATTTCCTTTTTCAAAATTTGTACCAGCTAATCTAATTATAAGTGGAACTTTTATATCTATTTTTTCTAAAGCTTGAACAATTCCCTCCGCAACCCAATCACATCTATTTATACCTGCAAATATATTTACTAAAATTACTTTTACTTTTTCATCCATCGAAATTAATTTAAACGCTTTTACTATTTTTTCTGGTGTTGCTCCTCCCCCGACATCTAAAAAATTTGCAGGTTCTCCACCAGCTAATTTAATCATATCCATAGATGCCATTGCCAAACCTGCTCCATTGATAATATTGCCAATATTTCCATCTAAACTTACATAATTTAATCCTCTATCAGAGGCGTAAACCTCACTTGGGTTTTCTTGTGTCTTATCTCTTAGCTCTGAAACTTGGCTTCTTCTGAATAGGGCATTATTATCAAAGCTCATTTTACAGTCCAAGGCTAATATTTGATCCTGGTTTGAAATTACCATTGGGTTTACTTCGACCATTGTCGCGTCTAACTCGCTAAATGCTCTATAACATCCGATGATTGAGTCCGCCATTCTTGATATTAATTTAGGATCAATTCCTAAACCAAAAGCAATTTCTCTCGCCTGAAATTGTTGCATCCCAACAGCCACTTCAATTTTTGATCTTATAATTGACTCTGGTTTTTGTTTAGAAATTTCTTCAACACTCATGCCTCCTTCAGTAGAAGCTACGACCATTATACTTTCTGAACTCCTATCAAAAACTAAACCAAGATAAAGTTCTTTTTTAATATCTGTTGCCTCTTCAATGTAAACTCTATTAATTATTTTACCCGCAGGTCCAGTTTGATTTGTTACTAATTTTTTTCCAAGCAATTTGTCAGTAGCTTGAGCAACCTCCAAAGGTGAGTTGCACACAACTATTCCACCGGCTTTGCCTCTTGCGCCTGAGTGGACTTGTGCTTTCACTACCCACTTAGAACCACCAAGTTCCCTTGCTTTATTTTCAGCATTTTCTGGGCTGTAGGCAATGCCTCCCCTCGGTATTGTAACTCCAAATCCAGATAGAATTTTTTTTGCCTGATACTCATGTATATCCATAATGTTACTTATTTGTAATTAATTTATTTATATTTACAACATTTTCTGCCATTCTTGCTGATGCTGCATCAATCATTCTACCATCTAATTGTGCAGCGCCTTTTCCTTCTTTTGCGGCTTTTTCAAGTTCTTCTAAAATTTTTTTTGCTTTATTTACCTCAGCTTCTGGTGGAGAAAAAACTTTGTTAGCTAAATCAATTTGAGAAGGATGAATTGCCCATTTTCCTTCTATACCAATCGCTGCTGCTCTTTTTGCTGAAGCAACATATGCATCAGGATCATTAAAATCTCCAAACGGACCATCTATTGCTCTTAATCCGTATGCTCTACACGTCATGACAAGTTGAGACAAACCATGATGCCATTGATCTCCTGGATAATCTGGATTTAGTCCGCCGATAACAACCGTTCTTGCTCTCAAACTTGCAGCGTAGTCAGCCACACCAAAATGAAGAGCTTCTAATCTGTCGCTCGATTTAGCAATCTCTTTTATATTTGACATCCCTAAAGCAGTTTCAATTAAACATTCTATTCCAATTTTATTTTGTAACTTTTTATTTGTTTCTATTTGGCTTAACAAACAATCTACCATATAAACATCACTTGCAGTTCCAGCCTTTGGAACTAATATTGTGTCGATGTTATTTCCCGCCTCTTCAACAATCTCAACTAAATCTCTGTACATATAATGAGTGTCTAGACTGTTTATTCGAACAGATATTGTTTTACCTTTTTCTCTCCAATTAATTTCATTTAAAGCTTTAATTACATTGTTTCTTGCTAAAATTTTATCATTTGGTGAAACCGCATCTTCTAGATCTAAGAAAATGTAGTCTGCATTTGAGTTTAATGCTTTTTCAAACATCTTTGGTGAAGAGCCTGGAACTGCTAGTTCACTTCTTTGTAATCTGGATTTTGTGGGTTTGTAATATTTGTGGCTCATAAGTAATCGTTAATATAATTTTTTTTGTATGTGAAACATAATATAATTAAGGTATTATTTATATATATACTTTTTAGATATTTAAAAAAATATTTTAAATTTCTTTTTCTTTTGTTAAAGATTCACTTATAAATTAGATTATATGTCAAATTTACCAACTAAAGCTAAAGTAGTAATAATTGGTGGTGGAATACATGGTTTAAGTACTGCATGGAAACTTTCGGAAACATATAAGAATCCAGATGATATAGTTGTTTTAGAAAAAAAAGATACAGCAGCTGGCGCAAGTGGAATAGCTTGCGGGGTTGTGAGAAATAATTATTTCCAACCTGCTATGAGAGAATTGATGGCACACTCTGTTGAGGTTTGGGAAAGTGATCCTAAAGCCTTTAAATATAATCCAGTTGGTTATATGCAGATATCTCCAGAAGTAATGCATGAAGATGTTGCAAGCATTTTTAAGCAACAAAAAGCAATTGGATACGAATCGGAATTTATAGAAGGTGAAAAAGATTGCACTAAATATATGAAAGGTATATTTGATGACTGGCAAGCAAAAGGTATCACTTCTGTTTTGCATGAGAAAAAAGGTGGTTATGCTTTTAATAAAGACTCAATAAAGGGGCTTGAAAATAAAGCAAGTGCAAATGGAGTGAATGTACATAAAGGAGTTAAGGTTACTGGATTCAAAAGAGGAAGTAATAGTAACGCAATTACAGGGGTAATTACTGATAAAGGAACTATTGATTGTGATCAAGTAGTTATAGGAGCTGGACCTTGGGTAAGAGATTTTTGGAACATGCTTGAACTACCAAAGACAACTGAAATAAAAAGTAAAGATGGTAAAATGCATGAAGTAGAAATGTGGAAATATTGGTTTCTTCAAGAAGGAGTATTGGGTGTAGAGTCTGATTACTTAAGAACGAATGGTGGTAAATCTCCTCCTGTAGTTCATGTGGATACTGACGCTCCACTTTATTCAGACAAAGATGGAAAACTAATTACTGATAAATTATGGGGAATTTATTTTAAACCTGATATTGAAGGATTGGGAGTTCAAGGAGGAACATCGCCATATATTGTTCAAAAACATTTTGATGAAGTAAATGTAGATCCGTATGGAATAGATTCACCTGAATATCAAACTACAGATAAATTTGCTGATATGTGGACATCTGCATTAGCTCATTGTTTAAAAAGATTTGTTGGAAAATCTAATCTTTATAGAAAAGGTCCATCTGGAGGACTAGGTTGTTTAACTCCAGACTCTTTTCCAATATTTGATAGATTTTTCGAAAACGTTTATATGATAGCTGACGCCAACCACGGTTACAAAATGATTGGTGTTGGTCATCTAGTTGCTCAAGAAATTTTAGGTCAAGAAAGTAATTTATTAAAACCTTTCCGATTCAATCGTTACGCGAAAGGTGAGCTTCACCCTACTTCGAACAGTCCTTTTCCTTGGAGCTAACTAAACTAAGTAGACAGAAGTTTTTTTTTCAGTTAACTTTTTGATAATAAAATTAGAATTTGAATAGAGGAGAAAAATGACAGATCTAGAAAAACATGTAAATCAACCAGGTAGAGACAGATTGGTTAAAAAAGTTAGAGAAAAAATAAATGAACTTGGAATAACTTATATTTTTTTTCAATTTATATCAGTAACAGGAAGAGTTGTTGGAAAGGGGATTCCAGCTGATCATTGGGAAAGAACCGCTGAAAAAGGATTTCAACTTGTTTATGGTGCTACAGCTAACTTATTTTTAGATCGTCATAATAATTATATTGGTTATGGACCAGAGGCAAAAGAGCTTGTTGGTATTCCTGATCCTGAAACGTTTGTACAATTACCATGGGACAAAAGAGTAGCTAGAGTTTTCTGCACCTGTTTTAGAAATAGAGAAGAAAGAGAAAATCCAGGCGGCCACTTAACATCTGACTGCAGAGGAAATCTACGTATCATCGCTGAAGAATTTAAAAAGAAACATGGTTATCAAATGAGAGTAGGTACAGAACCAGAAATGATGTGGTTAACAAAAAACCAAGACGGTACACCTACAGGGAAAGGTTTTTCTAAACCATTCTGTTATCATATTGATCAATTTGAATCGCTTAGACCGGTATTTATGAAGGTAATAGAGTATGCAAATGCTATGGGTCTAGATATGATACAAGGAGATCATGAAGATGCTCCTGGCCAATTAGAGTTAAATTGGATGTTTGACGACGTTCTTAGAAATGCAGATAGACTATCAACTTATAGACAGATTTGTGCACAAGTTGCAAGAGAACATGGATTAATTGCTTGTTTTATGACTAAACCTTTTATGGGTGTTTCTGCAAGTGGTTGTCATACCAATATGTCTTTATGGAAAGGTGGAAAGGATGTGCTAAATAAACTAGGACACAAAAAACTTCCAGGTGTTGAGGAAGTTTTTACATATGTTCAAGGTGGAACAAACACCTTTATGCCTGATACAAAAGATATGCAACTTCCAGGAAAAACTGGGCTAATGTCAATTGGTGGCATTATGAAACATCTTCCAGCATTAACTGCCATAGGATCATCAACAGTTAATTCGTATAGAAGATTATGGGATCAGGGTTTTTGGGCACCAGTATATGCTGACTGGGGATATCAAAATAGAACTTGTGGGTTAAGAGTGTCTGCCCCTGGAAGATTTGAATATAGATCAGTAGACTCCATGCATAACCCGTATTTGATGGGTGCTGCTTTGTTAAAAGCTATGGATGATGGTCTGACAAATAAAATTGATCCTGGAAAACCAGAGTCCAGAAATATTTATGAAGCTCAAAAGGCAGGTAAAGATGTAAAAAAATTACCTTTAAGTTTAGGTGAAGCATTAGATAGACTAGCTGAAGATAAAGTTATTCAATCTGCAATGCCAGATGAGATGTATAAAGTTTTTCATTGGTACAAAAATGATGAATGGGAAAAATTTCTAGGAGCAACAACTCAATGGGATCTAGATACTTATTTAGATTGTTTACCATAATTATTTAATTATAAGGGAAAAAATATGTGCGGAATTGCTGGATTAATACATAGAGGAAAATCTTCAAAAGTTGGTCATGAGCTTCAGGGAATGCTGCAAGCTTTGAAACATAGAGGAGAAGACTCTACTGGTTATGCCTTGTACGGTGACACTGAAGGAAAAAATTTCATTATGAGAGTTAAAGTTGGAGAAAATGTTGGAGAAGGAAGTTCATCAGTTGCTGAAGATGTATCCGTTTATGATGAAAGAAAAAAGATTGTTGAAAATCAAATTTCTGAAATGGGTGCAAAGATCGTTAAAGAAGAAAGAGTACTACCATATTCTTTAAGATATGAAATTGAATACAACAACGATGATTTATTAAATTTTTCACAAAAAATTGAGAGTATTCCTGGTGTAGAAATTCTTTCTATGGGTAAATCTTTAGAAGTAATTAAAGACCTTGGAAATGCAAAAATGGTTTGTGATAGATACAATTTAGATAAAGTTGTTGGAACACATGCGATTGGTCATGCTAGAATGGCAACAGAGTCAGGTGTTGATATAAAATCTGCTCATCCATTTTGGGGTTATCCATTTAGCGATGTTTCTGTTGTACATAACGGGCAATTAACAAATTATTGGAATAACCGTAGAGCACTAGAAAATAAAGGAATGCGTTTCATGTCAGAGTGCGACTCAGAACTAATAGCCGTTTACCTTGCCCAGAAAATGAGGCTTGGCGCTGCCTTAGAAGAAGGTATGCAAGATTCATTAAAAGAACTGGACGGTGTTTTTACTTATTTAGTAGCGACAAAAGATTCTTTGGGTATGGCAAAAGATACAATGGCGGCAAAGCCTATGGTATTGTATGAATCAGATGATTTAGTTGCTTTGGGCTCTGAAGAAATTGCAATTAGATCTTTATTACCACAAGAAATAGATACTTATGATCCTTATGATGGAGAAGTAAAGGTATGGCAAATATAAAAGATTCAAAATCTCAATCTATGGGGATGCACAAAGAAGTGCTAACAGGGAGAACTCAACAAGTTTTTTTTAACCCTGAGGAAGCAGAAAACTTTTTTTACTATGGAGCTTA
>MDSV01074241.1_pt1 | contig 18039 bp, 15 predicted proteins | sample 810851 | NCBI WGS metagenome assembly MDSV01 (sample SAMN05326640, study PRJNA326480) | marine metagenome | isolation source: seawater | place: Atlantic Ocean: North East | collected 2012 | reverse complement strand
GTCGGTGTTCTCTTTCTCTTTTAATGAGTTCATTCTATTTTTTCTTAAATCATACAATCTTTTTGGCTCTGTAGTTAGACCTACAACACATAAATTAGAGTTATTCTTTATATTGCTTGGTATTGATTTATCATTAATTAAAGGAATGTTAGCTGTTTTGTATCCTCTATTTGCTAAATAAATAGAAGTAGGTGTTTTACTTGTCCTACTTACTCCTAAAAGAATTATATCTGACTTATTAATATCGTGTAACATATTACCATCATCATGATTCATTGTGAACTGTATCGCCTCTATTCTTGAGTAATATTCTTCGTTCAAAACATGTTGTCCACTAGGGATATGGGTTGCCTTTTGATTCAGTAATTTTGAAAAATTTAAAATTAAATCACCTAAAACTCCAAAACAAGGAATTTTTTTTTCCTCTGATCTTTGGGCCAAAAATTTCGCCAACTTACTATCAACAATAGTGTAAAGAATTATTGAATTAGAATTATTTTCTGCTTTGTCTAAAATTTTATTAATTTGATTTTCTGTTCTTGTAAATGAATAATTGTGAGTTTCATAAATAAAGTTTTCAAATTGAGCCTTAACAGCTAGAAACATTCTGTCTAAAGTTTCTCCAGTAGAGTCAGAAACTAAATAAATTTGATGTTTATTTTTCATGTATAATTTGTTTATAACTTAATAAATAATGTACTAAACAACCTAAGATAAAATTATTTTTTTTTCTTATGTAAAAATAGACTTTTTTTAACAAAATTAAACATGTTTAAAAAAAAATAAGTTATACATAAACATACTAATAGAAGTAAAAATTCAAGGTTTTACTTATATTATAACTAATTACAATGTTGATAAATTGTTGATAAATTGTGACTAAAAAACAATATACATAATTCACAGGACATATAAAAACTACTATCTAAATATTAATTATTAATTATGAGTCCATTACAAAATTGTATCAAAAACAAGGATACTACTAAAAAACCTATTTGGATTATGAGACAAGCTGGTAGATATCTGCCAGAGTTTAGAGAAATTAGAAAAAAGAATCCAGATTTTATTAAACTTTGTCTTAACTCGAATTTATCATCTGAAATAACTTTACAGCCCTTAAAAAGATTTGATTTCGACGCTGCTATAATTTTTTCTGATATTTTAATGATTCCATTAGGACTTGGCCAAAGTGTAAATTTCAAAAAAAATTTTGGACCAGAACTAGGAGAGATGGACTTTGAAAAATTAAAAAATATAACAACAAATGAGTTTGTTGAGAAATTATCCCCTGTCTATGAAACAATAAAAAAAACAGCATCAAGTAATTTATTAAAACAAAAAGATTTGTTTGGTTTTGTTGGTGCACCGTGGACATTACTTGTTTATATAATTAATAGAAAATCACCAAAAAATAAATTAGTTGATCATTTTTTCTCTGATAAGGAACTATTAATTTATATTTTAAAGGAATTAGTAAAATTTACTAAAATTCATATAAAAAAACAAATTGATAGCGGAGCAACAATCATTCAAATATTCGATAGCTGGGCTGGTTTATTAAATAAAAACGATTATGAAGAATACATTTATAGACCAACACAAGAACTAGTAAAATTCGTTAAAAGTCAAAATGTCCCGGTAGTATGCTTCCCGCGAGGTATAAAAAATTATAGTGAATTTTGTAAAGCCGTTAACCCAAATGTAATCAGCATAGATTATAATGTGAAGCCGCAAGATATACTCGATTCTGTGGATATTCCAATTCAAGGAGGACTAGATCCTAAAATTTTACTTACCAACCCCGAAACAATTAAAAAGGAAAGTAAAAAATATTTAGATGTCTTTAAAGATCATCCATATATTTTCAATCTTGGCCATGGTATTTTACCTGAAACAAAACCAGAAAATGTAGATTATCTTGTAAAATTTGTAAAAAATTATTATTGAATTAAAATTTGTTAAGATGGAAAAAAATCACCCAAAAATTAATTATGGCAAAACAGGTATTTTAATCATAAATTTAGGAACACCGAATTCAACCAGTTGGTTTGATATTAGAAAATATTTAAAGGAATTTTTATCAGATAGAAGAGTTATAGAAGTTAATCCTTTTATTTGGAAAGTTATACTAAACGTTTTTATACTTACATTCCGTCCTTCTAAAACTGCTGAAGCTTATAAAAAAATTTGGATGAAAGATGAAAATGTTTCGCCCCTACGTTTCTTTACCGAGAGTCAAACAAAAAAATTATCAGGAAGATTTAAGGATGATAAAATTCTTATTGATTTTGCAATGAGATATGGAGATCCGAGCATTTCTCATAAAATGCAAGAACTTCAAAGAAAAGGGTGTGAAAATATTGTAGTTTTACCTTTATATCCACAGTATGCTGCCGCCACAACCGCTACTGTTTGTGATGAAGTATACAGATCTTTAATGAAGATGAGATGGCAACCCAGTTTACAAATAATATCTCATTACGAATCTGATCCTCTGTATATAGAAGCACTGGTAAAAAGCATTAGGAAAAAAATTTCTGAAATTAATTGGAAACCTGATTTAATATTAGCATCTTATCATGGTATCCCAAAAAAATATTTTGAAAAAGGTGATCCTTATCACTGTTATTGTCAGAAAACTTCTAGATTAATATCCGAAAAATTTAATGACGTTAAAATAGTTACAACTTTTCAATCTAGATTTGGACCACAAGAATGGTTACAACCATATACAGATAAAACATTAGAAAATTTACCAAACGAGGGAAAAAAGAATATTTTGGTTATATGCCCAGGCTTTGCATCAGATTGTGTAGAAACTCTTGAAGAGATATCTATGCAAGGTAAAGAAAGTTTTATTGGAGCTGGTGGACAAAATTTTGATTTGATACCTTGCCTAAATGATAACGAAGACCATATAAACTTATTAGAACACTTAGTTCGTAGATATATTATTTAAAATGAATTCTTATTTATTATTAAAATCATTACATTTAATTGCTGTCATATCCTGGATGGCAGGTCTTCTTTATTTGCCTAGAATATTTGTTTATCACTCCGAAAATAATCATGAAGTCAATATTTCTGAAATATTTAAAATTATGGAAAAAAAGCTTTATTTTTTCATTATGATGCCCGCCATGATATTATCTTGGATCTTTGGTTTATTACTAATTGGACAAATAGGTTTTGATAAACTTGGAGAAGTTTGGATGCAGCTTAAGATGTCATTAGTTATAATTTTAACTTTCTACCATTTTTTTCTAGGAAATTGTCTTAACAATTTTAAAAATGACAAAAACAAATATTCTCCCAAATTTTATAGATATTTTAATGAAGTACCTACAATTTTATTGATATTAATTATATTTTTTGTTGTTTTTAAGCCTATGTGGGGTTGAAATTATTTAATTAACATATATATTAAAATCATCCAACAAAAAATCCCCTAACATGAATATACAAGAACTAAAAAACAAAAGCCCCGAAAATTTAATCGTACAAGCAGAAGATTTAGGTATTGAAAACGCCAGTATTTTAAGAAAACAAGAAATATTGTTCGCAATACTTAAAAAACTTGCAGAAAAAGGCGAAGAAATAACTGGTATCGGAGTTTTACAGAGACTACAAGATGGGTTTGGATTTCTGAGAGCAAAAGAGTCAAACTATTTGCCAGGAGAGGATGACATATATGTTAGTCCAAGCCAAATAAGAAGATTTGGATTAAGAACAGGTGACACAGTTGAGGGACCAGTTAGAGCACCTAAAGAGGGTGAAAGATATTTTGCATTACTTCAAGTTAGCAAAATCAACTTTGAGAACCCAGAAAAAACAAAACATAAAATTGCTTTTGATAACTTAACCCCACTTTACCCAAACAAACAATTAGTTATGGAGGTTGAGACTACCAAAGTAGAAAAAAAACCAGACCTGACGCCTAGATTAATTGATTTGGTAAGTCCTATAGGTAAGGGACAAAGATCGTTAATTATTTCTCCACCAAAAGCTGGTAAAACAATGATACTACAAAGTATCGCAAACTCTATAACTGCTAATCACCCGGAATGTTATTTAATGGTGTTGTTGATAGATGAACGACCTGAAGAAGTAACAGATATGCAAAGGACAGTTAAAGGTGAAGTAATAAGTTCAACATTTGATGAGCCAGCACAAAGACATGTAGCGGTAGCTGAAATGGTAATTGAAAAAGCTAAAAGATTAACCGAACATAAAAAAGATGTAGTAATATTACTAGATTCTATTACTAGATTAGGAAGAGCCTATAATGCAGTTGTGCCTAGTTCTGGAAAAGTTTTAACGGGTGGGGTTGATGCTAATGCACTTCAAAGACCAAAAAGATTTTTTGGAGCAGCTAGAAATATTGAAGAAGGTGGCTCATTAACAATAATTGCTACAGCATTAATTGATACTGGTAGTAGAATGGATGAAGTAATTTTTGAAGAATTTAAAGGAACAGGTAATAGTGAAACAATACTTGATAGAAAAATATCTGAAAAAAGAATATTTCCCGCAATGGATATTACAAAATCTGGGACAAGAAGAGAAGAACTTTTGTTTGATAAAAATGATTTACAAAAGATGAATGTTCTAAGAAGAATTATTGCACCTATGGGAGCAATGGACGCTATAGAATTTATTAATTCAAAATTAAAGAATACAAAAAGTAATAATGAATTTTTTAATTCGATGAATAAACCAAGCTAATGTTTATTTAATTTCTTCTCCAAAAATTTCTAATAAAGTTCCAATATGATTTTTATATCTCATCCAACTTTTAACCGAAGATTTATAAATTGGACTACGAATTTGAACATAACTAGCAGTTGATACTGCCCTTTTATTTTTAAAAAAACTTAAACAATTTTCATCCCATTTCAGTCCGCAAAATTTCAAAAGATCTTTTGTTTTCATATCTGGATTTGCTGTTAATTCCTCGTAGTTAAAATTTAAAATTTTTTCAGGGTAGAGTTTATTCCAATGTATCATCAAATTTTCGTATAATTTGAAGTACATTCCTAAATTCTTCAAATCATAACAAAAATCTAGTCTAGATGACGCAAAACTATTTTTATAATTCGATATACAAGTATCCAAAGGATCTCTTGTGCAGTTTATAATCTTGGCATTTGGGAACATATTCACTAAAAGACCAATCCACTTAAAATTTAATAATGCCTTGTCAACGAAATAATCCTTACTACTCTTGTAAATTCTTATATTTTCTAAGTAAATATTTTTAAATTTTGAAATATCCTCTTTACTAATGGATTTGCATATTTCTTTGCCTTTTTTGATAATATGAGTTTCAATAATTTCATTCATATAATTTAATTCGCCGGCACCATATACATGATTATGAGATGAAAGAATTTGTTCAACCAAAGTTGTTCCAGATCTAGGCATACCTACTATAAATATTAAGTTGGGTTTTGATTTTTCTGACTCTAGATTTTTTAAAGACAGCCTCTCCTTGATATATTTGAAATCTTTTTCTTCTTGATTTATGTCATAATCAAGTGAATTATTTTTCAAATCATTGCCCGCTTTTAAATATTTAAAGGATTTATCAAAATCCTTAATATCTTCAAATGCCTTACCTAGTGCAAAGTTAAGACTGGTGAGGTTTTGTTTGTCTAAATTTTTAAATTCATTTATTTTTTTTTCCATGCTTAAAAGATGAGGATGATCTTTCGTATATTTAGTCATAGCACTTATAGATTTATCAGACCCAGTTTGACCTGGAAATTTCTTAAGACAAACTTCATGGTATTTTTTTGCATTTTCAAAATCCCCAGACTCTTGGTACGCGTTAGCTAAATTAAAATTAAGTACATAATTATTTTCGTTTGAATTATAATTTTTAGTTAAAAGTTTAATTGCAGAATCATATTTGTTCTCTTTCATTTTTAAATTTGCAAGTGTTACTGAAGCGTTAAGATAATCAGGTTTAAGCTCTAAAGCTTTATTTAAATATTTTTCGGCCAAAGCATTTTTGTTAAGCGCAGACAGTACTAAACCAAGGTTATTTAAAATAAAAATATTATCTGGATTTTTAGCCAAAGCATTTTCCAATATCTCAAAAGCTTTATTATTTTCTCCTAAACCATGATATCCAAGACCTATTGCATTAGAAATTAAATAAATATCAGGATATTTTTTCTTTAGAAGTGTGCCTTCTTCAACTAATTTTGTATATTTTTTGCTATTTAATAAATCAGTCAAAAGATTTACTTTTTTCTTCAAATAATCTTGTTCTTTTTTGTTCATTGTATTTCAATTATTCTATAATAACTATTATCTTAATACATTTTTATTTACTTAACTAAATTTAATATTCTATATATATTTTTAGATTAATATGAACATATTTGCTTTATCATCTGGTCCAGGCATTTCAGGTATTGCTGTTATAAGAATATCAGGCAAAGATACGAAAGATATTCTAAAAAAACTGATAAAAGGACCATTCCCAAAATCTAGAGTAGCTACTTTGAAAAAGATATATGATAACACAAATAATAATTTAATTGATGAGGGTATAGTTTTGTGGTTTCCAGGTCCTGACAGCTACACAGGTGAGGATATGGCCGAGATACATGTACACGGCAGCAGAGCTGTAATAGATGTACTCCACTCTACTTTATCAAACTTGGAAAATTGCAGATTAGCAGAACCTGGTGAATTCACAAAAATAGCATTTTCGAATGGGAAAATAAATTTATTAAAAGCAGAAAGCATATCAGATTTGATCTCTTCAGAAACCGAGATTCAGAGAAGTCAAGCAATCAATATGATGGCAGGATCTAATTCCAAAAAATTAAATTTTTGGAGAGAAAAATTATTAAAAATACTTTCAAATATAGAGGCTAAAATAGACTTTCCCGAAGAGGATTTGCCCAAGGACATTATTAAAGATATCAAAATACAAACTGAAGAAATAAAAAATCAGATACAAAAGACTCTAGATGATAATAGAGTTGGCGAAAGGATAAGAGAGGGCTTTAAAATTGCAATATTAGGTCCAGCTAATGCAGGTAAGTCTTCTCTATTAAATTATCTTTCCAAGAGGGATGTTGCAATTGTATCTGAAATAGCTGGTACCACAAGAGATGTAATTGAAACGCACCTTAATCTAAATGGTTATCCCGTCATTTTATCTGACACAGCTGGTATCAGGGAGTCAAAAAACGAAATTGAAAAAAAGGGAATAAAGCTAGCACTACAAAAGGCTGAAGACGCAGATCTTAGAATTGTAGTTATAGAGCCAAAAAATGCCTATTTTACAGGCGTTTTGAAGGGGTTGATTTCAGCAAATGAAACAATTTTAGTTGTAAATAAATCAGATTTAGGAATCGATAACCTAGTTGATAATTTTAAAAACTATGATCCAATCTATATTTCCATTAAAAACGAAACCAACCTAAATAAATTAATAACAAAAATTAAAGATAAATTAAAAAATAAATTTGTATCAACAGAAGAGATAATAATTACAAGAGAAAGACATAGGCAACATTTAGACCATTGTGTAAAATATTTAGAAAGTTTTCAAAATAAAAACAAAGCCTTTGATTTCGATAAAGCCGCAGAGGATATTAGATTAGCAACAAGACATTTAGGCATAATAGTCGGTAAAGTGGATGTAGAAGAGATATTAGGTACAATTTTCAATGACTTTTGTATAGGTAAGTAATTCATACAAAATATTTAGAGCTTTAATTTCATATCTTGTAAAAATAAAATACAATTATAAATTATAGAAATGAGTAAAAACTTAAGTTTTGATGTTGTGGTGATTGGAGGAGGACATGCGGGTTGCGAAGCTGCAGCAGCATCTGCTCGGCTTGGAGTAAATACAGCATTGTTTACTCATAAATTGGACACTATAGGAGAAATGTCTTGTAACCCAGCTATTGGCGGTTTGGGAAAAGGACATTTGGTAAGAGAAATAGATGCCTTAGATGGTGTCATGGGACACATTGCAGATAAATCTGGAATACAATTTAAGCTATTAAACAGAAGTAGAGGCCCAGCAGTGCGTGGGCCTAGAACGCAAAGTGACAGATCTCTATATAAAAAATATATGCAGCAAAAACTGCTAAACTATTGTAATTTAAGCGTTTTTTCTGATGCTGTAATTAGCTTCATATTTAGTAAAAATGAAATAAACGGTTTTATTACACAATCAGGAAAAAAAATTAAAGCATCTAAGATAATTTTAACTACCGGCACTTTTTTAAATGGATTGATACATATAGGGGATAAAAAAACTCCAGCGGGAAGATATGATGAAAAACCATCGACAGGTTTAAGCGAACAGCTTAAAAAATACGATTTTGAAATTGGAAGATTAAAAACCGGGACTCCTCCAAGATTGGATGCGCGCACAATTAACTTCACAAATTTAGAGGAGCAACTAGCTGACGATGATCCATACTTTTTCTCTTTTTTAACAAAAAAAAATTTAAATAAGCAAATTTCATGTCGTATGACTTATACAAATGATGCAGTACATAAAATCATTTCTAAAAATATAAAAAAAAGCGCAATTTACTCTGGTAGCATCCAGGGTGTTGGTCCAAGATACTGTCCGTCAATAGAAGATAAAGTTTACAAATTTGCTAATAGACATAGACACCAGATTTTTTTGGAACCTGAGGGACTTAATGATGACACTATTTATCCAAATGGCATTTCCACATCTCTTCCTGAGGAAGTGCAGAATGAAATGTGTAGCAAAATCAATGGTTTAGAGAATGTTAAAATATTAAGACCAGGTTATGCCATAGAATACGACTTTATTGATCCTAGAGAGCTTTTTTTGACCCTTGAAACAAAAAAAATAAAAAATTTATATTTAGCGGGTCAAATTAATGGAACGACTGGATATGAGGAGGCTGCAGCACAAGGTCTTATGGCTGGAGCAAATGCGGCTTTATCATTTAAGAAAAGTGAACCTTTCATTCTAGATAGATCAGAGGCCTATATTGGCGTATTGATCGACGATCTTGTAACCAAGGGTGTTGCTGAGCCCTACAGAATGTTTACTTCAAGAGCTGAATACAGATTATCGTTAAGGTCTGATAACGCTGATATTAGACTTACAAGAAGAGGAATAGATATAGGCATCGTTTTAAATGAGAGAAAAAGGGTATTTGAGGATAAATATAATAAACTCAAAATAACCCAAATTAAGATGGATAAGTTAAAGATATCCCCATCTAAAATTGCTAAGTATGGTATTAATATAGCAAAAGATGGTGTTTTTCGTTCTGCAAATCAAATATTGAGTCAAAATGGAATAAATATGAGTAAAATAAGGGAAATTTGGCCTGAAATATCATATATATCAAAAGAAATTGATGAACAACTCCAAATAAGTGCACATTATAAAGGATATTTAAACAAACAAAATGCTGATATAATGGCATTTAAAAGAGATGAGAGCCTAATTATCCCTGATGATTTAAATTATGATAAATTTTCAGGACTTTCTAATGAGGTTAAGATAAAATTTAAGAAAATCAAGCCAAAAACGATGGGTCAAGCTCTTAGAATTGATGGGGTAACTCCTGCAGCGGTATATATTTTGTTGTCTCATCTAAAAAGAAAGTCTATTAAGCATATAGCTTGATTGATTCGAATTTTTTAAAAAATAGGAATAAATATCTCAGTAATGTTTCACGTGAAACATTAGAAGATTTAAATAAATACAGCCAATCAGTTTTAAAAAAGAATAAAGAGATAAATTTAATAAGCTTAAAAACAGAAAAAACAATAGAAACAAGGCATATTTTGGATAGTGCGCAAATAATTGAATATATTGATAAAAATGATATAAATGTTTGTACAGATCTTGGATCAGGTGCGGGCCTGCCTGGCATTGTGTTAGCAATTTTAATGAGGAATAAAAAACCTTTATTCAAAACGATTTTTTACGAAAAAAGTTATCATAAAAGTAATTTCTTAAAAGAGATGTCAAAAAAATTTAAATTGAACACAGAAGTACGTCAAAAAAATATTTTTGAACAGAAAGATTTGATAACTGATATTATAATTTCAAGAGCATTTAAACCTTTGCCAGTGATATTTGAAATTGCTTCAAAAAATTTTAAAAAATTTAAATATATAATTGTATTTTTAGGAAAGAGTGGAAAGCAAATTTTAAATGATGCTGATAAAAATTGGTATTTTGATTATGAAAAAAAAAAAAGTTTAACTAATAAGGAGTCAATAGTAATAAAAATTTCAAATTTGAAAAAAAAAAATGGATAAAAAAATTATTTCAGTAATAAATCAAAAAGGCGGGGTAGGTAAGACAACAACTGTAATTAATTTAGCAGGAGGATTATCAATGAAAGGAAAAAAAATTCTTGTTATTGATCTTGATCCTCAAGGAAATGCTACTACAGGCCTAGGTATATCCAACACTGAAAATTCGGAAAGAACAATTTATAGTGTTCTTAATGGAAACAAAAAAATCGCAGACGTTATACAACCAACTAACTTTAAAAACTTAAATTTGGTCTCATCAAATGTGGATCTCTCTGGTCTGGAAGTTGAAACAGCAGGCGATAGTCGAAGGGCCTTTAAGTTAAAGGACGAATTAGGCCCTATTTTAAATGATTCTGGAGCACTTTATGATTATATACTTATAGACTGTCCACCCTCGCTCAGTCTTCTTACAATTATGGCATTGGTAGCCTCAGATTCTCTTGTGGTGCCACTTCAAACAGAATTTTTTGCTCTAGAAGGAGTTACTCAGCTAATAAAAACAATAAATAGAATAAAATCAAATCTTAATCCTTCTCTAGATATAAGAGGTATTCTTTTAACAATGTATGACAAAAGAAATAAACTATCTAATGAAGTAGAACAGGACGCAAGAAACTATTTTAAAGAAAAAGTTTACACCACAGTAGTTCCTAGAAACGTAAGATTGTCAGAAGCACCTTCCCATGGCGTTCCTGTACTGATTTATGACAAACATTGCCCAGGTAGCAAGGCTTATTTTAGTTTTACAGAAGAATTTTTGAGTCAAGATAAACCAGTTGAAAGCGCAGCATGATGAATCCATTTAAACAAAAAAGGGGACTAGGTAGAGGACTATCATCTTTAATTGGAGAGTCTGATAAGCAAAGTGTAAAAAATAAAGTTTCTATTAGTTCACTTATAAGAGGCAAATTCCAACCTAGAAAAAATTTTGATAAAGAAACTCTAAACGAGCTTTCCCAATCGATAAAGGAGCGTGGTGTGATTCAGCCAATTATTGTTCGAGTGTCAAAAGAGGATAATGATAAATATGAAATTATTGCCGGCGAACGCAGATGGCAAGCAGCCCAAATGGCGGGTCTGCACGAAGTTCCAATAGTTGTAATTGATGCAGATGATAGTAAATCATTAGAATTTGGAATTGTTGAAAATGTTCAAAGAACAGATCTAAATCCAATTGAAGAAGCTAATGGATACAAAAGGTTAATAGACCAGTTTAGTTATGACCAAGAAAAAGTAGCTAAATTAATTGGTAAAAGCAGAGCTCATATCGCTAACTACTTGAGACTTTTAAATTTACCTAAAGCGGTTATTGAATCTATAGAAAAAGGAGAAATTACCCAAGGTCATGCTAAAATATTAGTTGGTTTAGAAAACGCTGATTTTATTTCAAAAAAAATAATTAAAAAAAAACTATCTGTTAGGCAAGCTGAAAACTTGGTTAGAGTTCTAAAATCAGTAAAGAAAATAAAATCTTCAATAAATAAGAGTTCTGATATTGTAAGTTTAGAAAATTCTATTGAACTAAAAACTGGAATTAAAACTTATATTCGAAACAAAAAAAATAATTCTGGGCAACTTTCATTTGAATATAAAAACCTCGATCAGCTCAATAGACTTATAGACGTTATTAAATCTAATTATTAATGAGAAGATTTAGCTATTAAAAAATCTGATAAAAGGTTTAACGAATTAGATAAATTTTTCTTAATTAGGATTTCGATATCATTAATTTGATAAATTAATTTTTTGATTTCTTCGAGTGGCCATTTGGTAATCTGTTCTTTTACCGTTTCTTTATCTTTCCAGAAAATGGGAGGTTTGTGAGAATTAATCAACTCTTCAATGCTTTTGTGATTTTGTTGTTTTTCTATTAAATTTAATATTCTTTTAGATTTGAGAAGAAAAGTTCTTATAATTAATATGCAATCTTCCGATGAATAATTGTTTTCATTTAAGATATTTATAGTTTTTTTAATATTCTTTTTCAAACAAGAGTCAATAAGCTCTGAAACTGCAAAATTTTCTGCCAAATTGGTTATTTTTACAATTTCCTCAATAGATACTTTGTTTTTATTTTGAATATAATTTCCTATTTTTTCAAGTTCTAAATTTAGATTTAATCTTTCACCTCTTGATCTTTCAACAATTAAATTTATTATTTCTTGAGAAATAGAAATTTTTTTTTCTCTAAAAAAATTATTTACTATTATTGATAGGGATTTATTGTCGTCTAAATAAAAAGGAACACATACTGTATCTTCATTTTTCTCAAAAAAAGCTCTAAGTTTAGATCTTTTTTCTAGAGGTCCGGCCTTCAAAATCACCACTCTATCTGAAATTTTTTTTGTTTGAATTTCTTCTATGAAAGGCAGGATCTTATCGGTACATCTTTCAATTATTATAGTTTTTTCTTTTTCAAAAAATGAGATATTTAACAATTCTGATATTATATTTTCTAAATTAGTTATAGCTTCTTTTTCGTCATATTTTACATTAGCGCTTCCATTTCCATTAAAATTTTTTTTAATAAATTCTCCTTTAAGACCATCATTTTCACCATATAATAAATAAAGCTTATAACTCTCAAAATTAAAATTTTTACTTTGGTATTGTTTTAAAATCATTTTTTAAATCCTGCTTACAATATCTCTAATTAATTTATCGAAGGTAGAATTTATCAAGTTATTCATAATAACCTCTTCATATTGAATCAATTCAAACTCAGAACGATCACTTTTGCTGTAGTTAAAATTCTCTGCATATTTTAAGTCGAATGTTTTGTTATTTTTTTCTTTTATATTTACTTTTACGTTGAGTGTAATTTTAAATGAATTAGGATTTTTCTTCTTGTCCTTCGATGTTACTTCTTTTTTAAAGAAAGATTCTAAATTGATATCAACTGGTATTTGATTATTCTTATTCACTTTAAAATTACTCATTTTTTTAAGTATTTTATTATTTGCTAAGTTGTTTTCCTCAGTATTAACTTTATTGAAATAAAAATTTATTTTTTTTTCAGAATAAATTGGCGTGTAACCACCACAACTGCTTAAAATAAACAAAAGTAAAAATAAATAGTTTTTCATTAAATAATTAAATTAATTAACCTGTTCTTAACATAGATACTTTTCTTTATTTTCTTATCTTGCAATTTTTTTTTAATACTGTCGTCTGAGGAAATTAAATTTAATAATTTTTCCTCAGATATTTCGTCATCGGTTTCTATAATAGATCTTTTTTTTCCATTAATCTGAACAACAATTTTAATCTTTTCATAATTTTTATAATTTTCATCAAAATATGGCCAGTTAAACTGACCTGATATTCCTAAATCTTCTAAACATTGCGAGCTGAAGTGAGGCAAGACGGGTAAAAGCATTAGTAGTACTTTTTCATAATTTTGTTTAAGGTTTTTTTCATTATTTAAATTGTTTATCTCTTTAATTAAAAAATTATAAATTTCATAATAATTAGCTATTATAACGTTAAAATTAAAATTTTCTAAGCTCTTTGTAATTTTAGCAACAAATGAGTTAATTTTAGCAGAGGTAGTATCTACAGCATTTTGATTATTTTGGTTTTTTATTTTTTTTAATACAACTTGATGTAGTAACCAAAGTTTATTTACAAATTTGTAAGCAGCGTTCATTCCTTTATCAGACCATTGTATATCTCTTTCAGGTGGACTATCTGATAAAACAAAAAGCCTAACAGCATCAGCTCCAAAATTTAATATCATATCTTCTGGATCAATAGTGTTTTTCTTAGACTTTGACATAGACTCTGATGGACCAACTTTGACCTTTAAGTTTTTATTTCTTTTTAAATAATATGTTTTTCCATCCTCTGAAAAAACTTCATTTGGATTAAGCCACTTATTATTATTATCTTTGTAAGTTTCGTGACAAACCATACCCTGGGTAAACAATCCTGAAAAAGGTTCAATAAATTTAAAATTGTTATTCTTGAATCCAATAGCTTGCATAAAAAATCTTGAGTATAAAAGATGAAGTATGGCGTGTTCTACCCCACCAATATATTGATCTACTGGCATCCAATAATTTATATCCTCCTCATTAAATCCATGCTCTTTTTCATTAGGTGAGCAAAATCTTAAAAAATACCAAGAGGAGTCAACAAATGTATCTAATGTATCAGTTTCTTTGGTATATTTTTTCCCATCTATTTCAATTTTTTTCCAATCCTCATCGTGATCTAAAGGATTACCTTTTACATTTAAATTAATTCTGTCAGGTAGCTTTATTGGAAGTTTTTTCTTAGGGATTTTGACAGCATTTCCTTTATCGTCATAGGCAATTGGGATAGGACAACCCCAAAATCTCTGCCTTGAAATTCCCCAATCTTTTAATCTAAAATTAATTTTTTTATTACCTATTTTTTTTTCCTCTATAATATCTATTGTTTTAAGAATAGAATCTTCCGGCACTTTTAATCCATTTAGAAATTTAGAATTAATTAGTTCACCAGGCCCTGTATAGGCCTCTTTATCCACTTTAAAATTGCCTTTAAAATCTTTAGGCTTAACTACAGTTTTTATTTGTAGATTATATTTAATTGCAAAATCCAAATCTCTTTGATCATGTGCAGGACAACCAAAAACAGCCCCAAATCCATAATCCATTAATACAAAATTAGCAAAATAAATTGGTACTTTTTCCTCAGAATTGAAAGGGTTAATAGCAAACAAGTTTGTTTTAAATCCAAGCTTTTCAGCTTGAGCAATTGACTCTTCTGTGGTTCCAGTTTTAGCACAATCATCTTTGAATTTAAGAAAATCTTCATTTGATTTATAATTTTCAGAAAGAGGGTGATCGACAGAGAGAGCTAAAAAAGAAAGCCCAAACAAAGTATCAGGTCTTGTTGTAAAAACTTTTATTTCTTTAAATTTATTGTCATTTTCAACTTTAAAATTAATTTCACATCCAAAAGACTTTCCAATCCAATTACTTTGCATTGTTTTAACTTTATCAGGCCATTTATCTAGTTTTTTTAAGCCGTCTAACAATTCGTTTGAAAATTTTGAAATATTAAAAAACCACTGACTAAGTTTTTTTCTTTGAACAATGGCTCCAGATCTCCATCCCTTACCATCTATAACTTGTTCATTAGCAAGCACCGTCTGGTCAACCGGGTCCCAATTTACATAATTTTCTTTTTTATAAACTAGGCCTTTATCATATAAATCTAAAAAAAACTCTTGCTGGTGTTTGTAGTATTCAGGTTCGCAAGTTGATATTTCTCTATCCCAATCAATTGATAAACCTAACTTTTTTAATTGCTTTTTCATCACAGAAATATTTTTTCTAGTCCATTCTGCTGGATGAAGATTATTTTCTCTTGCAGCATTCTCCGCAGGCATTCCAAAAGAATCCCAGCCCATTGGATGTAGAACATTAAATCCGTTCATACTTTTGTATCTTGCTAACACATCACCAAGTGTGTAATTTCTCACATGTCCCATATGGATGTCACCAGAGGGATAAGGAAACATTTCAAGGCAGTAAAATTTTTCTCTCTCCTTTTCTCTTTTGACAGAAAAGTTTTTATTTTTAATCCAATAAGATTGCCACTTTTCTTCTATTACTTTAAAATTATATCGATCCATAATTTTGTAATATTAATTATTTATTTTTTTTCTTATCAAAGGTTATTCTTGTCTACCTTCTGATCCAATGTATGGGTTTTCTTCTCCATATCTTTTAATATCTTGTTTTTCATAAATTGTGGCTTTTTTCAAAATAGCAAGTTTAAGTTCTTTACTTAGATCAGTTTTTATTTTTGAAGTTTTACATTTACTATTTTCACAAACTCTTTTGTGAACAATAATATCTATACCGTCTGGTCTAATTTCAGTAGATAAAAATTTAATGGTAACTTTAATTTCTGAGTCGCTTGAGTTTTCTGAATACCAGTCAGTAATTATTAAACCGCCTGAATAGTTTGCAGTACTAAGCGGCATAAAATCCAATATATCTATAGAAGCTCTCCAAAGGGGATTTGAGGTTGCAAAATCAAAATTTCCACTTCCTTTTTTACCTCCCATTAACCTAAAGCCTCTGCCTTCCTCTATATTACGTTTAACTCTTTTTTTGGGATCAGGTTCAGCTGGTTTTGTTAAAGGTTTATAAATACCACAACTGGAAAAAAGCAGAGATATCATCAACAAAACTGGTAATATTTTAATTTTTTCAGAAAAAATCATACTATTACTTATATTAAAAAGAAAATATTGCAAAACAATGAAAAGTGTAACATTTTTACAACAAATTGTAAAAAATTGAGGATTTAATGAGAATTTATTACAAAATTTACCATTTTTTAATATTTTACCGATATTCATATGAATAAAACAAAAGGAGTACTATGGATAAATTAAAAAAGATAGGATTAACAGCACTTGCGGGTTCTCTTGCAGCAGCGACGGCAGCTCAAGCAGAAGTTACTTGGTCTGGTAATGCTACAGTTACTTACATGGATGATGATTCTGTTAACACTTCAACAAAATCTCTTTCAAATGGTAACGCAATTGGACAAAACACAAACGTAACATTCTCTAATTCAGGTGAGTTAGAAAATGGATTTACTGTAAGTATCGTTGGTTATTTCAACGACGCTGATGGTACATCTGTTTCATCTACTAACATGAAGCTTGGAATGGGAGACATGGGTACAATCGTTTTTGCTGAAGTAGCTGGAACAGCTGCTAACGGTATTGACGACGTACTACCAACAGCATACGAAGAAGTATGGGATGCTTCAACTTCGAACTTCCACACTTTTGGTGCAGTAACTAACTCAGGATCTGTTGAATACCAAACACCTACAGTTGATTTTGGTGGAATTTCAATGAGCGCAACAGCAGCTTATGACCCACAAGGTGGAGTAAAAAACAGAGACCATGATGCAGTAACAGCAGCAGGTGGTACTTATCAATCAGGTAGAGCTTACACAGTTAAATTTGGTTGGGAAGGACTAACAATTGGTGGTGGTCACGAAAACGTAGAAGGTAACACATCAACTGATCCAGAATATAACTCAGCAACAGGTTATGCTAAATATTCTATGGGTCCAGTAACAATTGGTTACCAAGAAGTTTACGTTGACTCAGCAGCAGGTGCTGCCGACTACGAAGGTGACGGTTACGGTATAACTTTTGCTGTAAACGATGACCTAACAGTTGGTTACACAGTAGAAAATGTTACTAAGAAAGAAATTACAGGTGGTAACAGTGCAGCTACAGCAGCTGTAGAGCAAGAAAACAAAGGTATTTCTGCTTCTTACACTACTGGTGGTATGACATTTGCAATAATCCAAGTTGACGTTGATAATGCAGGTTATTCTTCAACAACAACTGGTGAGCACACTGAAATCGCTCTATCATTTGCATTCTAATAATTTAGAATACATTTAATTTAAAACCGGCCTAATTTAATTTAGGCCGGTTTTTTTTATCCACTCTATAGCAGCGAAACCTTTTGATTTTGACAATTTAACTTTCTTATAATTTCTTTCGTTAATTCCTCCAAGAGCTATAAAATCATTTTTACAATTATTTATCAGTAGATTAAATTTTACAATATCCAATTTATTGTTTCCATTTTTGTGTTTAAATAAAGGACTTAAAAAAATTTTAGTACATCCTTGTTGTGTTTTATTTTTAATCTCTCTTGTATTGTGGGCAGAACCAATTAATTCAAAATTCTTTCTGTAAGCTTTATT
>MDSV01050625.1_pt1 | contig 18040 bp, 16 predicted proteins | sample 810851 | NCBI WGS metagenome assembly MDSV01 (sample SAMN05326640, study PRJNA326480) | marine metagenome | isolation source: seawater | place: Atlantic Ocean: North East | collected 2012 | reverse complement strand
TAATTATTTTTTCCTAAAGTTAAATGCAGCAGTAATTATCAAATGTAAAATTGTTAATATGATACCAACAAAAATTGAAAATATAATGAAGTATTTCTTATCCGGTAGAACAAGAGAGTAAGTAAATGAGGAAGGATAATAATTTAATAAATAAATATTTTCATTTTTATTAAATAATCCATTTTTTTTGATTGCTTTTTCAAGATTATATAAGTCTTCTAATTGACCTCTCAACTCTGTTATAAAATTTTCACTTTCTCCAAAATCTCTCAATGTGTTAATTGTGTTTAAATCAATTGTTTCTTCATTTACTGAAACATAGTCTCTCATTTTGAGTATCTCAATTTCTTTCTCTAAAATTTTAGAACCTAACAAATACAAAGGTAAAGTTGAAGAATATGAAGAAATTGCATTAAATTCATTCATATATTTTTCTTTTTGATGTTCATATAACTCATCAATCAATGTCACTACAGTATCAGGCTTTTCGATTTGGCTATCATCTTGCTGCATGAGTAAATTATTATAGTCCATTTGGTTATTCAAAGAATCAATTTTCTCTGATTCTGAAGAATATAGATTATTGTATACATGATAGCTCTGTATTTCTTCAAACCCTGATGCTATAGCTATAGCAAGATTATTTTCTAATACGGCTATAGTTCTTTGAATGCGATTATTTGATTTATTGAATGCATCTTCTTGCATTATTTGCAGGATTGAATTTTTTCTATCAATTTTTTCATTAGTAATCTTTGTTTCATATTTTAACTTTTCTTTTCTAGCTTCAATTTCTAAGCTTATATTTGTAATAATATTCCTTTCAAGTTTTTCATGTGATAAAATAATTAATTTCTTTACATATTCTTCAGCCTGTAAATTATTTAAGTAGGTATTGAAGGAAACTATATACCTTTTTAGATTTGCATCTTTGTTTTTTCTGTCAATAGTCATGTCGTATGATTTTGAAATTAATTCTAAATTTTGATAAATTTCTGATTCACTTAATTCTGTCTCATTCAATGCTGCTTTATGAAGATACTCTGATGAAGAAAGATCTTTTATTATTGAAAATAATTTATTTTCTCCAAAGCCTAATTCATCAAGCGTTGTTCGATCCTTATAATTGAGTATAAGAGCTATACTTCCACTATCTTGTATTTGATAATTAATAATCTTGTAAGAATTTTTTGTATACCAAGAATGGAATGTCAATATAATTATTAGTGATAAAGAGGTATAAAATAATATCTTATAATAACTTCTAACAAAAACACCTAACGGATATAATGGATTATTTTCTTCCATAATGTTTGACTAATTATTCTCTTATAGATGCGTTACATATTGATTTCATTATCATGTGTCCTATTTGCAAATGAAAATCTTCCACTAATTGCATATCAAAGCAATTTACTAGGATGTTGTGCTTTGATACTTTAATTGCCTGGCCACCATCATAGCCTAAAATACCTAAAGTTGTAGCATTAATTGAATTAGCATATTCTAAAGCCTTTATCACATTGGAAGAATTCCCACTTCCACTTATACCAATTACTAAATCATTTTCTGCTAAAACAGGTTTAAGTTGTCCACAAAAAATATCTTCGTAACTTAAATCGTTTGCGAAAGCTGAAATTAGTCCAACATTATCAGTTAAAGCATATGCTTCAATTTTTTTGTCTGTTTCAGCATTGTACATTTTTTTCCAATCAGTAATGAAGTGTGATGCTGTATGTGCACTTCCACCATTGCCGCAAGTATAGATTTTTTGATTAGAATTAATCTTGCTTTTAACAAGATCTATAGCAAAAACTATATCTTCTTTATTTACCTTATTAATTAGATCGGTGTGCGCTTGAAAATAATTATCAACAGAAAATTTTACTTCTTTCATTTTAATATACTCGTTTAATTAAATTATATTATTATATCCATATTTTGCTTGATAAGATTTTCGTCATAAGTTTTGCAACTTTTATCCAGTTTTTGCAGCTTTTCTTCTAAATTGTCAAGGGATATATAATCTTCAAAAGCAATAAAAATTTTTTTGTTTTTGGATACACTATAATTATTTCCAATCATAAGTTCTTCGTGCATTTTCTCACCTTTCCTTAAACCTATAAATTTAATTTCAATATCACCATCTTCACCTTCTTCTTTAATTTTTAAATTTCTTAGTCTAATCATCTGTTTTGCAAGATCTAAAATTTTTATTGGATTACCCATATCAAGAACAAATACTTCACCTCCCTTTGCAATTTTTAAAGTATGTAATATAAGATTTACAGCTTCGGGTATTAACATAAAATACCTTGTTACATCTGGATGTGTGACTGTTACTGCTGACATTGACTCAATCTGTTTTTTAAATAAAGGGATTACTGATCCTGAGCTATCAAGTACATTTCCAAATCTTACTATCGACATTATGGTCCCTAGTTTTTTCTCAGCATAAGCTTGAACTATTAACTCTGAAATTCGTTTTGTTTTACCCATAATACTTGAAGGATTTACCGCTTTATCAGTAGAAATCAAAATAAAGTTACTAACAGAATATTTTACTGAAACTTCAATTAATTTTTTTGTGCCAAAGACATTATTTTGAACTGCTTGATATATATTTTTTTCAACCATTGGAACATGCTTATATGCCGCTGCATGAAAAACATAATTAGGTGAATGTAATTTAAAAATATTCTGAACAATTTCATCATCTTTTATGTCAGTAAGGCTGTAAACAATTTCAATCTGATAAGTCTCTGTTAAGTTTAAACTATTTACTTTTGACTCTAAATTATAGAGATTTAGCTCACTATTATCTAAAATAATTAGTTTTTTTGGGTGGCATTTTAATATTTGTAAACATAACTCAGATCCGATAGATCCACCTGCACCTGTTACTAATACTGTTTGATTATCTAACTTATTTTCTATGTTTAGCGTATTATCTTGTCTTTCTCTATTTAATATTTCCTCCAGTTCAATATCTTTAATGTCATCTAATGTTAGTTTTCTATCTATCAATTCATCAATTGATGGTACAGACCTTATCTTAAATTTATAACTCTTTAGTCGATTATATATTTCGTTTTTACTCGAAATTGATAATGTGGGTATTGCTATTATTACTAAATGAATACTATGAATTATGTTGTTATCTTTTATTTCCTTAAATGAATAAATTCTTTGATTATTTATTTGTCTTCCAACTTTTTTAATATTGTCATCAATAAATCCTACTAATGTATATTTTTTACTATTAAGTATAAGATTACTCAATTTAAACCCAGCTGAACCTGCGCCATAAATTAATATTTTTTTTTGATTTCGAGTAATTTTAAATATTCCAACTATTGATAATCTTGAAATTAATATAAGAATACAAAAAAGAAGTGGCTGCATAAGACTTATGCTTCTTGGCACTCCATTAATGTTTAAGTAAAATATAATAGTGGATAGAAATATTAAATATAATATTGAGGCTATAATAATATTCTTCAAATCTAAAATGGTGATATATCTCGTTATTGATTTATAAATGCCAAAATATATGAAGAATATTAAATACGAAAAAGAAAATAAAAAAACTGGCACTTGCCTCATGTCAGGAATAAATATTGTTTCTAACCTTATTGAAAAAGATAGCCATGTAGCAAATAATGCAATCAAGATATCAAAACTGACTAATATAAGAATTTTATTAATTGGTTTTAGTCCAGTTAAGAAATTATAGTTCATTATTATTACTAAAATATTTATTATATCGAGCGTAATAAGTTGAATTATTATCCATCTCTAAATAAAGCTGTTTAAGCATATTAATGTAACTTGGTATATCAAAATTTATAAGCTTTCTATTATCAATTAGCACTTTGTTAGTTTTTACTCCAACAACTTTATTGATCTTTATTGTTTTTCTGAAAATTTCTTTAATTAGTGTTAATAAATCGTATTTAGAAATAGAAACTGGACTAGCAAAATTATATAGTCCAGAAATATTTTTTTCTATACAATAAACTACCATCTTTGCTAATTCCAGTGTTGTTACACCTGACCAAATTGAACCTGTATAACCATTTATTGACTCTTCTTGCCTCATAAACCAATCAAATAACTCTGACCCTTCTTTTAATTCAGGTCCAATAACTGAAGTTCTTATAATTAAATTATGATCTGATAAAGTCTCTCCAGCAATTTTAGTTTTAGCATAAACACTTAGGCCATCCTTGTGGTCGTCTTCATTGTAATTACCTCTTAAACCAGAAAATACACAGTCAGTCGACATGTGAATAAGCTTTGAATTCATTTTCTTAGCTGTTCTTTCTAATTTTAGTGGTAGTTCTGAATTTAATCTTACAGCTTTATCTGGAAACTTTTCACAACCTTCAATCAGTATTCCTATACAATTTATAATAAAGTTTGGCTGGATTTTAGATATTTCATTTTCTAATTTTGAATAATCTAAAACATCTATTATTATTGTTTCATTGTTAAGTTTTGTTTTAGAAATATTAAATAATTCATATTTATCTAATTTATTTATGTATATGTATATCTGATGGCCAATAAGACCTGTTGAGCCTAGAATAAGAATTTTTTTTTTCATCTTTTTGAAACTTATTTTTTTTTATTGCTTCTTCCATACATTACTATTAACGAAGTCAGTATATGATAGCACTATTCTAAGGACCTTTTTTGAAAAATTATCAACGTCATAATCTTTAACTATTTTCATAATTCTTTTACTTCTATGCTGATTGCAAACTGTATTTATTGAATGAATAGTATTATTTACATTTAGACCAGACATAATTAATGTACCTTCTTCCATACCTTCAGGTCTTTCGTGTGCCTGCCTTATCATCACGGCAGGTACGTTAAATATTGAGGACTCTTCAGTAATAGTTCCACTATCTGAAATAATACAACGAGCATTAATTTGCAGTTTATTAAAGTCATTAAAACCAAAGGGTTTTTCAAAAATAATAGATTTATGAAATTTATAGTTGTTTTTATTTAATTTGGCTCTGGTCCTGGGGTGAGTTGATACTATGATCGGTAGTTTATATTTTTTATAAATACCATTAATAGTTTCCATAAGTGCCTTAAAATTTTTAGTATTATCAACATTCTCCTCTCTATGAATACTGACAAGAAAGTATTTTTTCTTTATCAATTTATATTTTTTTAAAATTTTTGAAGCATTAATCTTTTTAAGATTTTTATTAATTACTTCTAACATTGGAGAGCCAATTTTGATTACTCTATCTGCAGGCAAGCCTTCTCTTAATAAGTACTCTCGTGCATGGGAGCTTACCGTCATATTAATATCACTGAGATGATCGACGATTTTCCTGTTAACTTCCTCAGGTACTCTCTGATCAAAACATCTATTGCCAGCTTCCATATGAAAAATAGGAATTTTATTTTTTTTCGCAGCAATAACACTTAGACAACTATTTGTATCCCCATATACTAAAAATGCATCTGGTTTTACTTTTTTAATCAATCTATCGGTTCTTGATATAACATTACCGATAAAAGTAGCTGGGTTCTTGTTTGCACACTCTAAAAAAAAATCAGGCTTTCTTACATCAAGATCCTTAAAGAAAATTTGATTTAGTTCATAGTCATAATTTTGACCAGTATGCGCAATAATATGATTACAGTGCTTGTCAACTTCCTTTACTACAGAGCTTAATTTAATTATCTCAGGCCTTGTGCCAATGAGAGTTAATATTTTCATTATTTTAATCTAAAATTTTAAGTATTTTGTCAGCAGCTGATTTTACATGAAATATATTATAAAGTAAATTTTTAGAATTCTGGCTTGTTTGTGATCGTAAGTCTGGGTTATCTATCAACTGTAAAGCGTTACTAAGAAACTTTTCATCATCACCATTTAAGGAAACTAAACCAGCTTCGTGTTTGTGTATCAATTCATCAAAATTATTTCCCATGTTTATACTAGCAAGAATTGGCAGTGAATACTTCATGTATTCTAACATTTTTCCTGGCAAATTCTCAGTTCTTAAATCTTTATTTAAACTAACTAAGCCAATACTGCACTCATTTAAGATTGACTGATATTCTTCATTTTTAATTGAAGGGCTTAGCAGAACATTTGAAATTTTATTCATTTTAATTTCTTTTTCTATATTTTCATATTCAGTTCCATCACCAATTAGTAAAAATAAAATGTCTTTTTTCTTAATTAAATTTCTCGCTAATCTTAAAATATTATTTATGTCCTGAGCAACTCCTATATTACCCCCATACACTAAGACTAATTTATTTTTTATTTTATCTTTAATTGACTGCTGAATATTCGCTTTTATATTTATCTTTGGTTTTGTCCAATTATACAAAACTTCAAATTTATTTAATTGTTTATTATTACGAAAAAATTCTAAATTTGTAGGTGATTGCACACCTATTCTATCAACTTGTGCATATAAAATCTTTTCAATATATAAAAAATAATAGTAAATAGGATTATACTTGGAAATAATTTTTGCATCTACTAGCCAATGAGGAAATAAATCTCTAAGAACTAAATAAAATTTACAATCATTTTTTAATTTTAATCTCTTGACTAATCCTCCCCAAAAAATTGTTGGAGAATAACAAATAACCAAGTCAAATTTTTCTCTTTGTAATAAATTTTCAACAGAATGCCATATTTTAAGTGATAAAGTTGATTCAATGAATGTTCTAACTATTTTTGATGAATGATTAATTTTTCCTGATTTCACCTTTATAATGTCAATGTTACTCTCTTTATACCTAATAAATTTCTTATCTATCTTATGATCAGTTGAAATAACACTTATTGTGTTATTTCTTGAATATAATTCAATTGCTAAATCCTCCATCATTCTTGCTCCTGAAATCGGGCTTGGCTTATATCTATCAACTAATATTAATATTCTCACAATTTATAATCCTACAAATAAATAAAAATATTTCATTTTTAAATAATATGTAAATTTATTTGAATTGATAAAAAATCTTAATTTAGTAAATATTTTTGCTTTGTAAAATAGAATTGAAAACATTTTTTTATTAAATCTAAGATTTTCTAGATGTATTAAATCTCTAATTTCGTTTTTTGCATTTTGATCGAAATACTTTTCAAGATTAAGTAAGATCATTTCAAAAGCTTTATATCTTTTATGTATTAGTAAATTATAACTTTTAAAAGAAATGTTTCTTCTTATGGCATTGCCATCATGGATTCTATAATAACAACAAATAATATCATTGTGTACTTGTTTTATATTCTTTGCATACTGAAGAAAGGTTGAAATCCATGTGTCTTCATTTGGTAAACTAGTAGGTATTGGAAACAGAATATCAGCAAGATTTTTATTCAGTAAATAACATTGTCCGCTAAAATGTCCTCTTCCTTTTCTTCTGGGTATTGTTATAGAATTAAATCTATTATTATTTGATATTGTCTTAATTTTACTTATTCCAACACAAAAACAATTTCTACAATCAAGATTATCTACTTCTTCAATCCTCATTTTAAGAGATTTTGAAGGCATTATATCATCTCCTGCAAATAAACAAATCCACCTTCCTTGAGACAAACTTACACCTAAATTAAATGCTGATACTTTTCCAAACCCATCATTATGATAGACCCGCAATTTTTCTGATTTGGATTTTAATTGTATTAATTTTTCATATGTTCCATCATCAGAATGATCATTAATTATAATTATTTCAAAATTATCTAAGTTCTGAGAAATAATACTCTCAATGCATTCATCTATATGTTTAGATTCATTTTTTACAGCAATAACTACGGATAAATCGATTTTGTTCATTGAGAAAAAGTCTTACTCTATTGATCTTTTTTGAAACTGTCTTGAAACGTATACAAGGGATACCCAAAATATGAAAGATGTAACAGGCTGAAAAAAAAGTATAGATCCCTGCAGACCATTAATAATAAATATTATATTGGCGATCAATAAGAGTTTTGAGTATTTACTTTTTATTTTATATAACCTTAACATTATGATCGTAATTAATATTAAAAAAGAAAGTAAATAAATTATTCCACCCATAAAAACTAAGTCCCAAAATGTGTTGTGTGCTTGTCCACCCTCAATACCCATAGTTGCCCCAGCTCCCACAAAACCTTTACCATATATGACCATTTGCCAGCCGTATTCGTTCATCATATTCATTGCACCACCGTAAAGTCTAAATGAAAAACTATCCGCCCCGTCATTTGATTGAAGAAGGTTCATGCTAATTGTATGATTAACTATGTCATTTATGTGACTGATAATAATTAATTCATCATTCAAATTATATAGGTAAAGAAAAGCATAATATAATATTAAAAAGGCTATAGAATATATCATTAAAAGTAATATTCTATTCTTAGAGAAAAAAATAATTAATCCAAATATTAAGACTACATTAAAAATAGATGCCTTCTGTAAAGACATAATTAAGCCCATTGCCAAGATAGATAATATTATAAATCTAAGTAAATAACTTTTGTATAAATAAACTGTAGCTATAAATGCTAGACTAAGTGTCACTGCTGAGACTGTAATGCTACCATGGAGAGATGCAAACCTTACATTAAATCCTCTACCTCTACTTTGACCAGAGCCCTCGGCAAACCAATCTATGGCACCAAAATAATATTGATAAACATAGGATAAAGCAGCAAAAATTGAAATGATTACAAATATATTAAGAATGTGAAAAAGTTGAATATCTTTTTTTATATAAATAAAAAAAAGTAAAGCAGTTAATGGCATAAGAAATAATCGGGCTGCAGCATTTAATGTTTTTCCTAAAGAGATCGCTTCATTGTTAAAGTCTTTATTAAGCAATGTAATCAACACAACATATAAACTCATAAATAAAATTGTAATGAATAGCCAATAAATTATATCGTAACTATCAAAATCCAATCTGTTAAAGCTAATTAGCATACTTAATAAAAGAAAACTGATAAGGATAGTCTCGTATCCAGGAATAATATTTCTAAGTAAGTGTAAATTTAATAAAGCTACAAAAATATAAAATATAAAATTTAGATAGCTATTTGATTGTGACATCAAACAATGCTTTTTATACTTTTACAAATCGTTTCTAAATCACTCAATTTCAAATGTGAACCGATGGGTAAACTTAAAAGATTATTATCACTCTGACATGCAAATAAGTTTTCATCCTCAATGCTTTTAATGTTCTTGAATGCGTCAAGTTTAGGTAAAGCAATAGGATAATGAATTCCAGTTTGAATTTTCATTTTTTCAAGCTTATTTTTAACTTTATCTCTCTCATTTACCCTTATAACAAATAAATGATAAGCATGAACTATATTTTCCTCACTTTGAGGTAGTACAATTGATTCTTGATCTTTTAACATCGATAAATAATACTTAGCAACATCATTTCGATCATTTATCCATTGATCTAGATATTTTAATTTAACTTCTAGTACCGCCGCCTGTAAGGAATCTAATCTTGAATTTCTTCCAGGCAACTCGTGATCATATTTCTCAGTTCGGCCATGATTAGCTATTTTTTTACATGTAAGATAAAGTGACTCGTTATCTGTAAGAATACATCCACCATCACCATAAGCGCCTAAATTTTTTCCTGGGTAAAAACTAAAACAGGAAATATCACCAAAGCTACCTATTTTTTTGCCATTATAGGATGCTCCATGGGCCTGGGCACAATCTTCAATAATTTTTATATTACTACTTTTACAAATTGGAATAATTTTATCTAAATCACAAGGATGTCCGTAAAGATGAACTAATATCACGGCTGATGTATTTTTATTTATTTTCTTTTTTAGTTCTTCTGGTTTTATTGTATAGTTCTTATCCGATACATCACAAAAAACTAATTTATAATTACCGCGTATCACACATTCTGCACTAGATATAAAACTATTTGCAGGAACGATTATTTCAGAACCAGGTTTTAAGTTTAAAGATTCAATTGCAATTTCAAGTGCATCAGTTCCATTTGCTACACCTAAACAATATTTTGCTTCTTGATAGGCTGCAAACTTTTCCTCAAAGCTTGATACATATTTACCTCCTATAAAAGCACTTTCTTGAATTACTGTGGAAATTGCATTATCGATTTCAGAACTTATAGATAAATACTGTTTGTAAAGATCATTAAATTTTATCATTTTTTAATCAATTCAATAGCTGGATTTCCAGCGAATATTTTATTTTCAGGAACATTTTTTGTGACAATACTTCCAGCTCCAATAATGCTTTTTCTCCCAATTGTCACATTTGGCAAAATAGTAACATTTGCACCTATTATAGCATTCTCTTCTACTACGGGTGCTTGTAAATTATCTTTTGAGTCTTTTTGGTTAGGAAATTTTGAATTAGTAAAAAAAACACCAGGTCCAATCCAAGCATCTTTTTTAATAATACTAAATTCACAAATAAAACATTGCGAGTGTATTCTTACATTATCCTCTATCACTATGTTATGCCCTAAGGTAGTCATTGTTCCAATGCTAACATTATTACCAATTTGATTAGACTCCCTTATAATGGCTCTATTCCCACTGTTAAAATTATCACCAATTTTATTGCCTTCATAAATATATGTGCCTGATCTCAACAGGCAATCTGCTCCAATAATAGTTTCTAATTTAATTGACGGTACACATGGCAAGCCAATAATACATTGCTCTTCTATAGTAGGATTTTTTCCTAATTGAACATTACCATATACCTGTGGGTCGTTATTCATATCTAATTTTGTCTTTAAATATTATTTACTATCACTTCTTTATTTTTCCTTACTGACTCATAAATAGCATTTATTAACCTAACACTTTTTCTGCCTTCATTTCCATCAATTAAATTTTGTGTGTTATTTTTCAATACGTCAATTACATGATCATAATATAGTTTATGTCCTATGCCATAGACATGGTTAACTTCATTAGAATATTTTTTAATAATTTGCTCTTCTTCGCTCTCTTTATTCTCAAATCGCCAAGTTAAAACTTTATCAACGGCAATACCACCAACTACGACAGTGCCTTTTTCCCCAAGAATAGATAATGATCCTTCAATATTATTAGGTCTTGTTGCAGTTGTTGCCTCTATAATTCCAAGAGCTCCATTCTTAAATTTTAAAACAACAGCTGCCGTATCTTCAGTTTCAATGTTAGCGAGAGCAGTCATTGATTTTGCATATACACTCTCTATATCACCCATCATCCACTCAAGTAAATCTAGATGATGACTAGCTTGGTTTGACAAAACTCCTCCATCATACTTCCACGTACCTCTCCATTCATCTTGATCGTAATATGACTGATGCCTAGCCCACCTAACTCTTACAGTTGATAAAAATATTTTTCCAAATTTTTTTTCATCAATAGCTTGTTTCAGTTTCACGATAGGTAAATTAAACCTATTTTGTTTAACAACAAAAAGTTTGATCTGTCGCTTCTCACATTCATTTATTACATTAACTGCTTCATTTTCATCAAGTGTCATAGGTTTTTCGACGACTATATGTTTGTTGTATGCTGCTACTTGTAAAATATTCTTCCCATGTAATCCACTAGGTGTAAGGATTGAAACTACATCACATTCTACTTTTGATAATGCATCTTCAATGTTTTGAAAGTAAGGAATATTATATTTTATGCCTAATTCTTTAGCTTTATTTAAATCAGTATCACAAACACCAACAAGCTTTGCATTTTTAATGAAGTTTCCTCCAAGTAATTCTGAATGTTTTTTTGATATTCTCCCACACCCCATGATTAAAAATTTTACCATATACAATATATCTAATGAAAATTGACTAACTTATCAAGTGTTCAAAAATTAATCTGTGTTCCTTAAGATTAAGTTGATTATTGTGCCAAAGAACAGAAAAAATTCCTTTGTAGTGTTTACACTCTTTTACTAGTTGATCAATTAAATCTATGATCTCATTTTTTGAACCTATATTCATATAGTTTTCTGAGTATAATGAAACATCCATAACAATTAAGGGCGTTTCATATATTTCAAGTGATTTTCGATTAATTAAATCGTATAGTTTATGTTCAAAACAAGTGCCAGATCTAAAACCTATATGATCACTAAAACCTAAAGTAAAATCATTTTTTACTCCTGTATACTCAAGAAGTTGTGGCGTATTTATTGAGCACCATCTTAAATAATGCTGACGACTTTTCTTGCTGGTAAATAAAAATTCTTTTTTGAATTCTCTAAACTCTTCCTTAAATTTTTGTTTATTTTTAAAAGTATCGTAGCTGAAGTGTATACCAATTTCATGACCATGTTCCAATATTCTTTTAATTAGATTCTTAATTGGCTTTTCACTTATTGAATAGTAACCATCAAACTTGTTACGTATTTTGTTTACAAGAAAAAAAAATATTAGTTTATTTTGTTTTTCATTATTAATATCTAACATCCATTGAAAGTTGTTATAGTCTTTATCATTATCGATAGTTCCAAATTTAAAATAAAAATAATTTTTCAATATGTTTAACGGATTATCAGTATAATCCTTTTTAATAAAATATTTTAAGAAACCTTTTAATAAACCTCTAAGGTTATTAATGTCTGGGTTATATGGTTGATCTACATCAGATGTAATAAGTTTCTTGAAATTTCTATTAGGCGTAATAAATTCTGGAATTAAATATTTTATTGCGGCAAATAGAAACTCTATATACTCATTTACAATTGGTCTTAAGATCAAATTATCTTGTGATAAAAACGAATATCTAGACATAAACCTATTATGACTATCTCTTTTATTAGTTTGAGTTTCTTCATACCCTGACAATAGATAAAATATAGATCCAATTATATCTACGCCTATATGTATTTCATCGTCGTCAACAAATTTTACAACACTCTCACCAAATATTATTGGCATAGATTGATGAGGAATATTTATGTCTAATGGCAAATCTGCTAAATCTAGGTATTTCACTGAATAAGGTATAATATTGTCATTTACAAGCCATTTATCTTTCACTAATTCAAAAAATACTTCATTTAAAACAATTTTTTTTGAATTAAATAAAATTTCAGAATTTAAACTATTATGCAATTCAATTTTATATTCAGCTCGAAAACACTCAGAAAAAATAAAGCTAAAAACATAATTTTTTTCAGTGATACAATTTTTATTAGTTTTAATGACGATCATCTTTTTTACTCTAAAAAATTAGAATTATTTATTGTATCTATCACATCTTTTACGGTGATTTGACTCATTAACTCATAATTAGGAAATCGATTAGAAAGTTCTTGTTCAGAATATATAAAATTGTGCATCGCATGAAGATATTTGTTTGGAGATTTTAAAATTAAAGTATTTTTTCCAATGGGCCTTGTCCTCTTAATATCAGTTGGACCATATAATGCCAATTGATTTTTATTTAATGACGATGCAATGTGCATGATTGAACTATCATTACTTATTACTAATGAAGAGTTTTTAACTAAATCAATTAATTCATTACTATCAGTGTTTCCTAATGCATTAATATAATTCTCTGAAACAGAAGGCAGATATTGATTGATTTTTTTTTGATCTTTTTCATGACCTACAAGGACAATTTTATATTTAGGGTAATTTTCTCTTAATTTGTGAATTAGTAATAAAAAATTCTCAGGAGACCATACTTTAGCAGTCATATTTCCATCAGCAGCCATAGGTTGAATTAATATAAAATTTAAATTATTGAGTCTAAGTTTATCTATTACTTTAGTAATCTTTAACTTATTTATGTAAAGAGATAAGTCATTTACAATTGCATTAGAATTAAATTTTTTGTCTCTTAAAAGTAAATCTAAATTTAATTCTGTTTCATGTTTTTGATTATCAAATTTTACAAGGAATAAATTACGCATAAAAAAGTATGGTAGTAATCTTAAATAACTTAACATTCTTTTATTGGGATAAATAATAAAATGCATTATCTTGGGACAATGAAAAAAGAAACAAAAGGTTTTGAAAATTGTTGGAGATCCATCAAAAGGCATAAGAACCAGATCAAACTTTTTTCTGCTTAATTTTTTTATTTTTTTTATTTTATCTAAAAAACCCTCTTTATCGGAAATTATATGAATTTTATTTATTAATTTTTGCTGTATTAAAAAAAAATCTTCTTCAACTCTAAAGTTATTGGTATTTCCTGATATAATTTCTATTTGAGAAAAAGGATAATTCTTTTTTAAACTTTTAAATAAAGGTATTTTTAGAATGAGATTACCAAGTCCTGTATAACAGAAAATTAAAATTTTTTTTTCTTTATTCATTTAGCTCTTTTATAGAATCTATGTATTCCTCAAGTTTTAAATTATTGAATAAATCTTTATAATCTTGAATTCCATAACTCGGACTTAAATAGTCTCTTACTTTATCAATATTTTTTGAAAATTCTCTAACACATTTTAGGTTTATAGAATGTGCAATTCCATTTTCTGCAATATGCTTTAGAAATGGTACTGATGTTTCTAAATACCAAATGGGCACATTAAATCTCATCATCTCAACTGCAAAAACAGATTGAGTACATACAACCGCATCGAAATGAGCTAATTCATCATTAGAAATATCGTCTTTAAAATCAATAACACTTCTTATATCAATCTTGTAACTTTGTTTATCCGTTAATTTGTCTATTTCTTTTTCAGGTCTCATTTTTACAACTACTTTCCAACCAAGCTTTGAAAATTCATGTATATATTCTGAAATCTCTAAATTATTTGCTAAAAACTCGTATGGTATAAGAATACTCAATTTATTTAAATCAACACTACTTCTTTTATTATTATTGATTTTCCAATCATATGAGATTTCTTTATTTAAATGAGGTCCAACAATTATGTCTTCTTTTTTATATTTATTTGAGTTGCTAATAAGAAATGACCTCCAATAATTTCCCCATACTATTAATTTTGATGGTTTTAAATTGCAATACTCATTTGGTATACTGGGGGCCAGCCATCCAGCATGATATTTAGAAAATGGGCCATGTTGGAAAGAAAAAACGTTGATGTTCAATATTTTTAAGCAAGCTACAATTGGTAGTGCATTTTCAATTTGATCATAAGTTAATAAAATTTTTGGCTTATTCTTTCGTAGGATCGGCAAGTAATGTTTAATCTGATATTCGATCTCTTGACATTTATAATTAATGCTTTCAATAAGCTTGCTGAATTCTTGATCTGATAAATATTCACTCAAACAATTACATGTCTCAGGGTCAAATGTATATGAGATTTTTTTAGTTTGAAGAGGCAAATAACCAAAAAAAACTTTTTTTGTTGAACTTTTAATTCCAAATAAACTTTTAAAAACAATTTTTTCCAACTTAAAATACGTGTACTTTTTTTCTAATATTTTTTTTAATTTTATAAATCTAAATGAAAATGGACCTTCATCATTTAGTATAATATTGCCTTTAAATAATTTAGACTTAGCTAGAAAAAAAGTAATTATGTTATAAATTAATTTAATAATAAAAGATCTCCTGTAATTTAATACATTGTGCATTCTTTTGAAGGTGGAGACTGTATAAAATTTATTTTTTTTAATTTTATATTTTTTTCCAAGTAAATAATTTGATAATTTTTTATTTTGAACTAGTCCAACAAAAAAATTCCAAAATAACCATTCTTGTAAAGCGGGGTAAATATAAATCCCATTTGATTTCCAAAGGGTGAAAATTTTTTCATTTTTTTTATTACATATATTATTAAACTTACATAAAAGCTCTAATGATTTATCAAGATCTGACTGAGGTAAAAAATGTATTTTCTCATTATTTTCATGTTTTACACTTACAGATTGGTCTTTTTTCTCTTCTACAATGAGCATTTATAATATTCTTAAATTACTTAATATATCTTATGTTAATATTTTAATTATTTCTCAAAAGCGAGTAGAGAATTTTTAGTGTTAAAGAATTAATTTTCCTAATTGAACTATATTTCCTCTGTTTTCCTCCACAGTTTCTTCTTACCTTCTCTATTGATTCAATCATGCTTCCCTCAAAATCTAATATTTTTAATTTTAATTCCTCTTTTGTATATTTAATTGACTCATAAATAAGTTTTATTCCTGCGCCACTAGATCTTTTACTTGGGTCTTCACCAACTAAATGTACGTAAGAAGATATTTTATCCCAAATCAAATATAAGACAGAGTGTGGTTTATTAGTTTTCTTATCTAAAGCTATAAATATTTTTCTAGCGTTATTATTTTTTAAATAAAAATCATGTTTTTTTAAATAATCCAAACTGAAGTCTAAATTTTTATTTTGTCTTTTAAATGTTTTTAATATCAAATCGTATACTAGCTCTATATCATCTGTTTCTTGTATATTTACTAACTTTTCACTCTTTCTAATTTTATTTCTCATATTTGGAGAGAAAGTATTAAAAATATTATTCATATCTTGCTGTAAATTTAATATGTATGTATACCGAGATGTTTCAACAAAACCATGCCAGTGAAACCCTATTAAGTTTTGATAATTGTAATTCATATTTATATTAATCATGTCAGTCTTTGGCAATTCATTCACAAAAGTATCAATTACTTTGTTTTCAAATGACCTCGTATTTTGATAGTTTTGATTATCAGGATATTTAATCCAGATACTCAAATTTTGAACTAATTTTGGCTGTTTGATCAGAGTAAAAAATAATTTCTTTTCGTGGTAGATTGGAAAACTTGCAATAATTTTTTCATCATTTTGCAATAATATTACCTCCCAATCTGTATTGGCGCATAAAGAGTCCAAAAACCAATATTGTGAAAAAATTGGTATGTCATCTTCTGTATCACACAGATGTCTGTATTTCTCTTTAGCAATTTCGCCCCTAAGAACTCTTAAATTGTTCATAAAAAAGATATTAATACAAAAATAATCATAATACATTAAATTCTAATATTTCAATAATTTGTTAGCAATTGCTTTATTAAATATAAATATGGAAAACAGATCTGATAAATCAAAAGAAATTAAAAGTCATTTTGAAAAAAATACTACTGACGAATACCTAAGAGGTAACAGCTCTAAAATAGGAATTGATTTATATGCTTATTACATAATCAAAAAGGTAAATATTAAACCCGGATTTAAATATCTAGATATTGGATGTGGTGATGGAAAGATCATGAAAAGAATTATGGAAATAATTCCAAACTGTGAAATAGATGGGATTGATATATCTGAAAAACTCATAAGTAAGGCTAAATTAAATAATAATAAGAGTGATTTCTTTGTTGGCAATGCTGCAACTTTTAAATTTAATAAACAATATCACAAAATTTTTAGCTTTAGTTTTTTGCAATACTTATCATTAGATCAAATTATTTTAATGAATAGCTCCTTAAAGAATTCGTTAATTAAAACTGAGGAGGAACAAATTTTTCATCTCTCAATTCCAGATGCGAGATTAAAGAATATTCCTGGCATCATTAAACTTTCAAGAAAGAAGCTAGGTTTTTTTGTAGCTTTTTATCAAATATTTACAATTCTTAAATCATCAAATACTTACAGTAATGACGGTTCCATATTTCATCATCCTAATAAAATAGTGCAACATAGTGAAAAGGCATTTAAATGTTTTCTTTCATGTTCTGACAGCTACTACAGATTTGATATAAGTTTTAAAATAAATCAATAATTTAAAAATTTTATTTATTCTAAAAATGATTTATTAGCTTTCAAAAAACTTGGAGAAAAATAACCTCCAAAATTTACTCCATAATTTATAGTTGATTTTGTAAAAATTCTATTGTTGAAAAATATATTTTTGACATTTATTTGTACCTTCTTTTGTTGTTTGTCCAGTTTTTTCTCACGTAATATGAATTTAATCATTTCTTTTGTTGCATTTAATATTTCAGTCTTTGAATTTTCAATCACGTCAATATTACATATTTTAAATTCATTACTATCACGGAATATAAGAGGTTCTTTGTAAACCAATTGAATTTTTCCTTCATCAAAATCTAG